>JACCDJ010004447.1_pt1 | contig 43736 bp, 44 predicted proteins | sample 7444481 | NCBI WGS metagenome assembly JACCDJ01 (sample SAMN15323435, study PRJNA562643) | freshwater metagenome | isolation source: river surface water | place: USA:Blue River Watershed | collected 2017-08-15
CAAGAATTTAATTGAGATAAGCGGATATCAGGGTTCATGGATTCGTATAATAAAAGCACTTAAGTCATATGCCTAAAACTTTTATCATTCCGAGCCTTTTTCTCAAGATAAAACACCCCCAATTTACGCTTAAATTGGCAGGGGTATGTGTGTCATTTTGTCTGGCATCCCTTGCCTATGCGCAAGAGCAAAAGGTCAATGAAGAGCCTTTGCCTTTGAAGCTTGAAGATCAGTTATTGGTAAGACCGATTGTTCCTGATGATCAGGCTCCTACATTTACCTCGTCCAAGAAGCTCGATGGCGTGATGGACCGTCAAATGCGCCTCGAAGGTGATGGGGTGATTCGTCGAAATCGCACAGTCATTAAAGGCGATTTAATTACTTACGACCCAGATACTGACATTGCTGATGTTGAGGGAAATGCCACGCTGTTGAAAGATTCGACTTCTTTTAAGGGGCCTAAGGCAAAAATCAGAATTGATGCTCAAGAAGGTTGGATGGAAGAGCCTGTATATGAGTTAAGGGATATTGGTGGTGGCGGCCAGGCTCGCCGAGTGGATTTTAAAGAAGACAATGAGTTTGAGTTTGAGAAGCTCACTTACAGTACTTGTCGACCAGATAATTTAGATTGGTATCTAACAGCCAGTCGCATGGAGGTCGAGCAAGATACCAATACTGCTGTTGGTAACAACGCAGTTTTACATTTCTTCAAGGTACCAGTTCTATATACCCCTGTGTTTGCTTTACCTACAGGGTCCGGTCGTCGTTCAGGATTTTTATCACCTACTTATGGCCGTGCCAGTCGAGGTGGTGTCAAAGGTTGGGACATCACTTTGCCTTACTACGTGAACGTTGCTCCCAATCGTGACATGACTTTGTTTCCTCGATACATAGAAGGTCGTGGTGAGCAATTGGGTGTCGAGTATCGATATTTAGATCGAAATTACACAGGCATCGTCACTGCCGAAGCCTTGAATGATTCTGCCTATGGCCGCGATCGTTGGGCATTTGGTTTAAAGCATACGCAAAATATCGCCAATGGTCTTCAGGGTTATGCTGATTACAGCAAAGTATCTGATGATTTATATGTCGATGATTTGGGTAAGAGTTTGAACGGTGTGGTCAACCGTCAATTCAATCAAGAAGTGGGTGCACGTTATGGAGTTTCTGGTTGGAATATTTTGACCCGCGTTCAAAAGTTTCAAACTTTACAACCAGACCCCAATTATCCGGTCATCTTGCCATACGAGCGTGAACCACAAATCAACGCAAAGTACGCAAGAAATAACTGGGGTGGATTCAATGTCTCAGTTGAAACCGATGCCACTCGTTTTACATACCAAGGATTAAGTAATAGTCAGCGAACTTTTAAAGAAGGTAATCGTGCTTATGCAACCACTTCGGTTGCAAGGCCATTCATGACGCCTGGCTATTACGTGACGCCTAAACTGACATTTAGAACCACACAATATTCTGTGGATCCATTTCCTGGGCAGGCTGATTTGAATCGCAATATTGCCTTACCAACGTTTAGTTTGGATTCAGGACTGGTTCTTGAACGAGATGCGCTTGAGCTCAATACTTTATTTAATCGCAATATTTTGATGACCCTAGAGCCAAGAGCTTTTTATGTCTATACGCCTTATCGATATCAAAATGATTTGCCTTTATTTGATACAGCTGATGCTGGTTTTGGTATATCTCAAATTTTTAGTGAGAACTCCTTTGCAGGTAATGACCGCATAGCTGATAACAATAAAGTAACGTTTGGTTTAACGTCTCGAGTATTAGATGCTGATACAGGTATTGAGCGTTTGCGGGGTGTGATTGCACAACGTATTGATATGGAAGGTCAGCGCGTCGGATTAACGGCAGAGCAAAGACCAACCAAAAGATCAGATATTTTGGCTGGCTTATCAACACGATTGGTTGGTAACTTTAACTTAGATGGTGTGATTCAGTACAACGAAGAAGTTTCCAAATTTGTGCAGCAAAGTGTCACAGCCAGTTATCGTCCAGAGTTGAGAAAATTATTGAACGCCAGTTATAAACGTGTGGTTAATCCAGTCGATGCAAAAGCAACATCAGACCAGTATGAGTTATCAGGTCAGTGGCCAATTACTCGTCAGTGGTACGGCATGGCACGCTATAACTTTGACTTAATTTCAAATCAAGTCCTAAATCGTGTGGCTGGTTTGGAGTATGACGCAGATTGTTGGGTGGTTCGATTGGTGCATCGTCACTATCAAAACACCTCGGTTTTATCAACTTCTGAAATCTACATGCAGATTGACTTCAAAGGTTTCTCTAGCGTTGGTAGTAACCCAATTAACTTAATTAGATTTAATATACCTGGATATGAACCCATTAGCCCTAATCCAGCACCCATATCACCTTTTGAAAGTTACGAATGATGTTAGCTAAGCTTGTTATTTGCACAATCAGTTTGATGGTTTTTACGGGGGCTGCATCAGCTCAAAATAAAAACCGTTCAATTGATGAAGTTGTTGCGGTGGTTGACACCAGTTTGGTTACAAAATTAGAGCTTGAAAACAGAATCACTTCAATCGAAAAGCAATTTAAAGCGGCCAATCGTCCTTTGCCACCGGCAGATGATTTGAGAGCTCAGGTACTTGAAAGATTGATTTCAGAAAGAATTCAACAAAATTTGGCCAAAGAAGCCGGAATTAAGGTCAGTGATAAAGACCTTGATCGAATTATTGGAAACATTGCAGCCCAAGGAAAATTATCTGTTGCTGAATTAAAGCAAAAAATTGAAAAAGAAGGCACTAATTTCAATAAATACAAAGAAGAAATCAGAAAAGAAGTACAAGCTGCCAGACTCCGTGAGCGGGAGGTCGATGCTCGTGTACAAGTGAGTGAAAATGAGATTGATAGTTATATTGCGGAAAAAAATAGGGGTAAGTTATTGCAAGCAGGCAATGATGAGATTTATTTGGCTCAATTAGTCGTTGCAATTCCAGCAAACGCCAGTGAAACTGATATCGCAGCAGCAAAAAATAAGGCTGAAGAGATATTTAAGCAGGCAAGCTCAGAAAAAGATTTCCTAAGTTTTGGTAAAAAGTTGGCTTCTCCTGGCTCAGGTATACGCGTTGAAGATTTGGGGTATAGAACTTTAGATCGTTTGCCCCAGTTATTCGTCGACGGCGCTCAGGGAGTGGGCGCCAATCAAATGATTCCGCGTGTATTGCAAAGCGGTGCTGGTTTTCATGTGATCAAAGTCATTGACCGCAAGGGCTCAATTTCTCAAGGTGCCCAAAATATTGTGGTTACTCAAACTCAGGCTCGTCATATTTTGTTAAGACATCGCCCTGGAGTCACAGACCTTGAGGCTCAACGTCGTCTTAATAATTTCAAAGATCAAATTAAAGTAAAGGCAGCTGATTTTGCTCAATTGGCAAAAAAACATTCTGAAGATGGCTCTGCTCCTAACGGTGGTAACTTAGGATGGATGTCGCCAGGTGAATTGGTTCCAGAATTTGAGCAAGCAATGAACCAATTGAACATCAACGAAGTCAGCGATCCTGTGAGAACTGAATTTGGTTGGCATTTGATTCAAGTTGTTGAGCGTCGTCAAGCGCAATTGTCTGCTGATAAACAGCGTGACTATGCCAGAGCAGCTATTCGTGAAAAGAAATTAGATCAAGCATATCAAGACTGGTTGCGTCAAATTAGGGATGCAGCGACGGTTGAGATTAGACGGCCTAACTAAGCATGATTCATCTGGCTCTGACCACAGGCGAACCAGCTGGAATTGGCCCAGAGATTAGCCTTCATGCAGCAAAAACTTTTTTAGAAAAACATGCTGACGCGAGTATTGATCTTTTAATCGATCAATCACTTTTGCCCAGCCAATTGGTGCCTAGGCTATCTGTCAACCATTGCGCTTTGATGGAAAAGGTTGTGCCCGGTCAGTTAAATACCAAAAATGCATTTTATGTTCTTGAAACTTTAGATAAGGCCATTCGTGGCTGCCAAGCAGGTCAATATCAAGCCATGGTGACGGCCCCTGTGCAAAAGAGTGTGATTTCTGATGCTGGAATTTCCTTCAGTGGCCATACAGAATATCTGGCTGAAAAATGTGGAGTTGAACAAGTGGTGATGTTGCTGGTTGGACGTCCTATTTTTGAATCTAAGTTGTTGCCACAGCAAATTAGAGTGGCTTTGGCAACCACTCATATTCCATTGCTTCAAGTTTCAAAAGAGTTGTCAATTGAAAGAATTCAAAAAATCATCTCAATCATTTGGCAAGATTTGAAGCACAAATTTGGTATCAGCAATCCTGTGATCTATGTTGCTGGTTTAAATCCACATGCTGGCGAATTGGGCCATATGGGCCGTGAAGAAATTGAAATCATTTCGCCAGCCATTGAGGGTTTGAAGAAAAATAATCTTCAAGTGTTTGGCCCTTACCCTGGCGACACCATATTTAGTCCTGCGAATTTACAAAAAGCAGATGTGATTTTGGCGATGTATCACGATCAAGGTTTAGCGCCCTTTAAATTTGCCACATTTGGTGAGGGGGTCAATGTCACCTTGGGGTTGCCTATCATTCGCACATCAGTTGATCATGGCACTGCCCTTGGTATAGCAGGCAAGGGGGTTGCTGATGCCAGCAGTTTGTTGGCTGCCCTTGAGTTAGCCTATCAAATGTCGAAAGTCAGCAGTGGCACATCAAGCTCGTAAACGGTTCGGACAACACTTTCTGGTGGATACAGGGATGATTCATCTCATTATCAAAGCCATTGACCCGAATATCAATGATGCGGTGATTGAGATTGGTCCTGGTCTTGGAGCAATGACCAAACCCCTCCTAGATTCATTAGATTCAATGGCGGTGGTTGAGTTAGATAGAGATTTGGTAAGTTTTTGGAATAAGCAAAATATTTCAAAACTAACTGTCCATGAATGTGATGCGCTGAAGTTTGATTTTCGGCAGTGGGCTCAAGAGCAACGCAATAAGATTTCACAACAAGTAATAGGTCAAAGCATTCCCAGTGGGCGAGTCAAAATTGTGGGAAATCTGCCCTACAACATTTCATCTCCATTGTTATTTCATTTAATGGAAGCCGTCGATTTTGTGGATGAGCAAGTTTTTATGCTTCAAGCAGAGGTGGTTGAAAGAATGGTCGCAGCTCACGGCGATTCTGAATACAGTCGTCTATCAGTGATGCTGCAATCAAAATATCACATGGAAAATGTTTTACATGTGCCACCAGAATGCTTTGATCCTCCCCCTAAGGTAGATTCAGCCATTGTCAAAATGATTCCTAGGACTGATCTTCAATTGAACCGATTTGAATACGAAGCTTTAGAGAAAATTGTTTCGATGGCCTTTGCGCAAAGACGAAAGGTTCTTCGAAATAATTTGGCGAGCGTTAAAGAATTTCTTGCTTTAGATGATCAAGTTTTAGCAAAAAGAGCCCAAGATATTTCAGTGGATCAATACATTGGTTGGGCAAAAGGTTTAGCCAAGCAATCACTTACATAGATACATAAGCTTTGGCATCAATGATGCGCATTTCAGTTTCAATCCATTGTTCAGTTTGTTGGTGAAGTTCTTCAGCTGATTTATTTTCAGGGCTAATCGCAGGCCCTATAGAAATGGTGACTTTTCCAGGATATTTTAAAAAGCTATTTCTTGGCCAAACATGGCCAGCATTGTGAGCAATCGGCAAAACCCATGCTTTGGTAGCGCTGGCCAAACGAGCGCCGCCTTTACGATAATTGGTTTTAACGCCTACCTTGGTGCGAGTACCCTCAGGAAAAATAATGATCCAAACTCCTTGAGCCAAATATTTTTTACCTTGATTGGCAATTGATTGGGAGGCTGCTGCAGTCTTTGAACGGTTGATATGAATCATTCTGAGTAAAGCCAAAGCCCACCCAAAGAAAGGAATCCACAGCAATTCTCGTTTAAACACGAAACAGAGTTGCTTTGGGAGCAATGCAATGAATGATATGGTTTCCCAAGCTGATTGATGCTTTGATAAAACAATGACTGGTTTATCCATCATGGCTTCTAAATGATGCAAACCCTTGATTTCATATTCAATGCCACAAATTAGTTTTGCCAGATATGTGATGGTGATATTCCAACCTTTGACAAACTCATAGCGTTGCGATGCTTTAATCACTGGAAAGACCAGTAGGCAAGCCACTGCATAGATAGGGGTAATAAGAAGTAGTAGTAAGAAAAAAATTGTCGAGCGCAAGTAAATCATGACCGTCCAATGAAATGATTTACAAATGCCATTAAATCTTGGTGAATGGCCGTGTATGGTGGAAGCTCTCCGCTGGCGCGAGCCTTTTCACCTTTGCCAGTTAAAACTAAATGAGGTTCTGCGCCAACACTCACGCCCGCTACTAGATCTCTGACGCTGTCACCAACAATTGGAATGCCTTTGATAGAGATGCCATAGCGTTGCGCAATCTGTTCAATCATGCCAGGAAGAGGTTTTCTACAATTGCATTGATCAGCATCGGTATGAGGGCAGAAAAAGATGGCGTCCACTTGCCCACCTACTTTGCCAAGCAGGCGATGAAATTTATCGTGAATGGCATTTAAAGTATCCATGTCATATAAACCTCTACCAATACCTGATTGATTTGTGGCAACTGCAATTCGGTACCCAGCTTGATTCAGTTTGGCAATCGCTTCTAGGCTTCCGGGGATCGGAACCCATTCTTCGGGTGATTTGATGTAATGATCGCTGTCATGATTGATTACGCCATCACGATCTAAGATCACTAATTTTGACTGTGTTAATTTGCTTGCCATGATTAGGCGGCCAATTTTCCAATATCTGCAACTTGGTTCATGAGTCCATGTAATTTGGATAGCAAAGCCAAGCGATTATTTCTAAGTTTTTCATCTGGATCCATCACCATGACTTCATTGAAGAAGTTATCAACATCTGACTTCAATGTTGAAAAAGCCTGGAGAGCTTCAGTAAATTGACCATTTTTGAATGATTCTGTGACTTGCGGCATGATTAGATCTAAAGCTTTGGCCAATGATTTTTCTGCCTCAACTGTTAGCAAGCTGGCATCAACATGATTGGCAATCGCAAAGTCAACTTTTTTCAAAATATTGCCAATGCGTTTATTGGCTGCAGCCAAAGCTGATGATTCAGGTAGGGCAGTAAAAAGTCTGACGGCTTTTAAGCGCTCAAGTACGTCATTAAAAATTTGTGGGTCTTGACTCACCACAGATTCAACCTCATTGGTTGAGTAATTTTTTCCATCCAAGATTTGATCTTTTAGATAAGCACGGAGTCGATCCAAGATAAAGCTGTGAATGACTTCTACTTTAGCCGTTTGATGAACCTCGGGCTGGCTAAATTCTTTGAGGGTGCTCTCTAAAATTTGACAGATATTGAGAGGTAGTTTTTTCTCAAGCAAAATTCTACAAATACCCAATGCATGTCGGCGAAGGGCAAAAGGATCTTTTTCACCGGTAGGAGCTAAACCAATACCCCAAATGCCTACCAAGGTCTCAAGCTTATCAGCGAGCGCCAAAATGGTGCCCGTATTTGTCTTAGGAAGCTCGTCACCAGCAAAACGTGGCGCATAGTGCTCCATACAGGCAGCTGCAACATCGGCGTGTTCACCATCATTGACTGCATAGTAACGTCCCATGATGCCTTGTAGCTCTGGAAACTCGCCCACCATGTCTGTGAGTAAATCTGCCTTAGCAATTTGAGCAGCTCGGACCGCTAGTTCAATATCTATACCGGGAGAGAATTTCTTGAGTTCGGTTGCAATTGCCTTCGCAATTTTGGCCACGCGCTCAGTTCTCTCAAGTTGGGTGCCCAATTTGTTGTGATACACCACTTTAGATAACAAAGGGGTTCTTTCAATTAAAGACTTTTTACGGTCTTGCTCATAAAAGAATTTTGCATCAGCCAATCTGGGGCGAACCACGCGTTCGTTCCCTGAAATAATGGCTTCAGGGGTTTTGGTTTCAAGATTAGAGACAATCAAAAATTGATGACTTAATTTACCTTGCTGATCAGTCATGGCAAAGTATTTTTGATTGGTTTGCATGGTCAGAATCAAACATTCTTGAGGAACCTCTAAGAATTCTTTTTCAAACTCACACGTATAAACAACGGGCCATTCCACCAAGGAGCAAACTTCCTCTAAAAGAGATTCGGGCATTAATACTTCCTGACCCTTAGAGGCTAATTGAAGTGCTGTACGAATTTTCTCAAGACGACCCTCGTAGCTTGCAAGCACCTTGCCATTCTCTTCAAGTATGGTTGAGTAATGATTGGCATGGTCAATAACAAGATTGCCAGCTGAAAGGAAGCGGTGGCCTGAGGTGGTGTTTTTTGCTTTAAGCCCCAACACTTCAATTGGAACTATGTTTGATCCATGAAGTGCTAAAAGACTATGAGCAGGGCGAACGAATTCAACATCTTGAACTTGGGCTGTTCCTGGCGCAATTTGATAGCGCATGACTTTGGGGATGGGTAACTTAGCAATGGCTTGCTCTAGTGCGATTTGCAAGCCAGCGCGCAAATCATTGCCTGAAACCTCCACATTCAAATAAAAAGTTTCTGACTTGTCAGTCCCTTGGCGCTCTAATTGTTCAATTGAAACATTGGGATGTCCCAGTGCGGCTAATTTTTTTAATAAGGGAGCCGTGGCTTTTCCGTCCGCATCTAAAGCAATAGAAACGGGTAATAATTTTTCTTTGACTTGACGGTTTGCAGCTTTGGCTAAAACGCTTGAAAAGTGCACTGCTAAGCGACGAGGTGTTGCAAAAGAAGTGGTGACACTGGAGTCAAGCAGAAGGCCTTGGTTTTTTAAAGCCTGTTCAATGCTCTCAGAAAAGCTAAGACCTAGCTTTTTTAGAGCTTTTGGAGGTAATTCTTCTGTGAATAATTCAACAATTAAGGGTGCTTGACTCATTGGGCACCTTTCAAGCTAGCGCACATAGGGAAACCTAGTTTTTCTCTTGATTCGTAATAAGCTTGCGCAACGCTTCGAGATAAATTGCGAATGCGTCCAATGTAGGCAGCACGTTCTGTGACAGAGATCGCACCGCGGGCATCGAGTAAGTTGAATGTGTGAGCTGCTTTGAGAACCATCTCATAGGCAGGCAAAGCCAACGGTATTTCCATCAAGCGTTTGGCTTCATTTTCATAATTACTGAATTGTTGGAACAGCAATTCAGCGTTAGAGTACTCAAAGTTATAAGTAGACTGTTCAACTTCATTTTGATGGTAAACATCACCATAGCTGACGCCGTCAGTCCAAACGAGATCGTAAACATTTTCAACTTTTTGAAGGTACATGGCTAAACGCTCAAGACCATAGGTAATTTCTCCCAAGATGGGCTTGCAATCAATACCGCCAACTTGCTGGAAGTAGGTAAATTGAGTGACTTCCATACCGTTAAGCCAGACTTCCCAGCCTAAACCCCAGGCGCCTAGCGTCGGATTTTCCCAATCATCTTCTACAAAGCGAATGTCATTTTGTTGAAGGTCTAGTCCCAGAGCTTCTAAGCTGCCTAGGTATAAATCCAAAATATTCTCAGGGGCAGGTTTTAATACCACCTGATATTGGTAGTAATGCTGTAATCGGTTTGGATTTTCACCATAACGACCATCTTTAGGTCGGCGTGATGGTTGAACATAAGCAGCTTTCCATGGTTCTGGACCAATGGCTCTTAAGAAAGTGGCCGTATGAGAAGTGCCAGCCCCGACTTCAAGGTCAACGGGCTGAAGAAGGGCACAACCTTGTTGGTCCCAGTAATTTTGTAGAGTAAGAATAACTTGCTGAAAGGTAAGCATATGATAGGTTTCCTGAACCTTCAGATTTTACCTTTCTTGGCCAGGAAAGGCCTATTTTTTGTTTTGGCGCCAAGCCCAAAGAATCAGTAGGCCACTGATGATCAAGATGGGTAAATCACCCAGCCAAACATAAGGGGTCTTCCCTTGATATGCCTGAATCTCAGTTTTAAGGATGCCTTGTTCAAAAGGAGGTAGCTCATTGATGATTTGACCTTGATTATCAATGGCTGCTGTAATGCCTGTATTTGTGGCGCGAAGCGTTGGAATACCTGTTTCAATTGAGCGAAGGCGGGCTAGGCGTAATTGTTGATCGGGTGCATTGCTTTGCCCAAACCATGCCAAATTAGTTAAGTTGATCCAAAGATGGTGCGGAATCAAGGAAGTTTTTTGGCGCTTGGCTAATTCATTTCCAAAAACGTCTTCATAGCAAATCATTAAGCCGATAGAAATTTGCTCGGTGCTTTGCTCAAGAATGAACGGTAATTGTTGATTTGATCCTCGGCCGAAATTTCCTAAAGGGACCTTAAATAAATCGATGAACCACTGGAATCCCCAAGGTATAAATTCACCAAAAGGAACTAAGTGACTTTTGTCATATTGATAAAGGATCTTACTTTGATTAAGGCCGATAGCAGAATTGGTAGGGAGTCCGCTGGAGTTGCGGCTGACTGCTCCCAAAATGACAGATTTGTTTGGTGTTTGTGGTCTTAAGCTATCAATCAGTTCTTCATTGAGTTGCTTGATTTCAACGGGCATGGCAGTTTCAGGAGCTACAACCAACTGGGTAGAGCTATTTTTGATGCTATTTTGATAAAAATCCACTTGTTGTAAAACATACCCAGGATCAAATTTCAGTGCTTGAGGAAAATTTCCCTGTATTAGGGTGACGCTAATGGGTCTACCAATGGGCTCTGTGAAAGAAACCAGACCCACTGCATGACTCCCTGAAATGATGGTGAGAGAGGCTACAAATTTGGTAAACACACCATGTTTTGATTGACTTAAGTAGGTTGCTAGGCCCACACAAAACCAAGCGCAACCAAGTCCACCAAGAATTGCACCCCAACCAAAAAAAGGGCCATCAACTTGAGATTCTGCAAATCCTGCCCATGGGAAACCCGTGAATAATTGACCTCGCAACCACTCAAAGAGAACCCATGAGCTTGCCAATCCTAAAACCTTTCCAGCGGATGAATGAAATGAATGCGCTAATTTGAATGCGCCTGCAGGAAATAAAGCCAAATAAGCTGACAGTGCTACAACGGCCAATACTGATATGGGGGCTGCGATTTTTCCAACATCATGAAGACTGATAAAAATCCACCACAAGGCATTACAGAAATAACCTAAACCAAAAAACCAAGAATATCGAAAGCAGTTTATTTCTTTAAAGATGAAATGGATAAAAATGGTTAGGCCGCCAATTAAAAACCAACCTCCATAAGGCAGTTCAACTAACCAAGAGCAAACGCCACCCAGTAAGAAAAAAAGAAGTGCTTTAATCAATTGATAATCGGGTGGCTAGCAATACATGAACTTGTCGTGCATCGGCTCTTTGAACTTCAAACAAAATATTATCGATGTTGATTGTTTCGCCTTTGTGCGGAACGCGCCCCAGTTTTTTGAGAATAAAGCCCGCTAAGGTATCGTTATCTTCATCTTCGAAAGTGGTTTTGAGAACTTCGTTCACTTGCTCTAATTCGGTAATTCCACGAATTCTGAACTTCGATTCGCTAACAGTGATGATGTTGTCTTCAATGTCGTCTGTATCGTGTTCATCTTCAATATCACCCACAATTTGTTCTAAAACATCTTCAATGGTGACAAGTCCTGCCACACCGCCATATTCATCGACCACAATCGCAATGTGATTACGGTGTTCTCTGAAATCCCTCAACAGAATGCTTAAACGTTTAGACTCCGGAATGAAAACAGCCGGTCTTAGCCAGTCTCTAATCTGGAAATTTTCTTCCTGAGAGTGACGAAGTAAATCTTTGGCAAGCAAAATGCCAATTACGTTATCTCGATTATTTTCATAAACTGGAAAACGTGAGTGAGCAGCTCGAATGACTTCGGCGATTGTGTCCTCAATAGATTCGTTGATATCAATCCAGTCAATTTGAGCTCTTGGAATCAGGATATCTCTGGCAGATAGTTCGCTAACCTGAAAAACGCCCTCAATCATTGAGAGAGCATCTGCATCAATTAAACCATCGGCTTGCGCTTCTTTAAGAGTTTCAAGGAGTTCTCTGCGTTGTTCTGAAACAGAGGAAGGGCTGGGCGTCAGCAAGGCGCTGATGCGTTCTAAGAGACTTTTCGACTCGGGTTCGGTGGCCATAATGATTAAGGATAACTGATTTATATGAATTCAGCAGTAAGGATTGGGTTGCTTCAATTTTTTCAAAATGGAGATTTCTAATGCTTCCATGGCTTCAGCCTCAAGGTCATCTTCATGATCAAAGCCTTGCGCATGTAAGGTGCCATGCACAATTAAGTGAATTAAATGTTGCTCCAGTGATTTTTTTTGAGCCGCGGCTTCTTTTTTTAAAACAGGTAGACATATGACCAAATCAGCGACCAATGATGACTCTTGAAAATCAAAATGATATGGAAATGTCAGAATATTCGTAGCGTAATCTTTGCCACGGTAAGTGGCATTGAGTTTTTTACTTTCAGCATTGCCCACGAATCTGACGGTAATACTGGCGTCTTGCAGAAGTGCCGACCTCATCCAACGCGCCACTTTTCTTTTGGTAATTAATTCAGACCATTTTTCCGCCAATGACTCGCTGGCAAACTGGATCTCTAAATTTAATTGATGTGTTTGTATCATTCTTGAATAACTAATTTGCCACGCAAGGAGTGTGGCATGGCTTCAGTAAATTCAACCGGTATTAGTTGACCGATCAAGCGTTTGGCTTGATCGGAGCTAACATCAATCAAAACCACGCGACCATTCTCTGTTCTTCCCTGTAAATGAATCTCATCGCGGGCCATGCTTTCCATCATCACTCGTTCTGTTTTACCAACCATGCTTTGATTGATTTCGAAAACATGCTCGTCAATTAAAGCCACAAGCTTTTTCAAACGATCATTTTTAGTGGGCAGAGGTATGTCATCTTTTAAGTTTGCTGCCGGTGTCCCAGGGCGCTCACTGTAGGTAAAGCAAAAACTGTTATCAAACTTTAATTCTTTGACCAATTTCATCAACTGCTCAAAGTCTTCTTCTGTTTCGCCTGGAAAGCCAACAATGAAGTCACTTGAAATTGAAATGTTGGGTCGAATGGCCTTGATTTTTTTGATGACACTTTTGTATTCAAGAACGGTATAGCCACGTTTCATATTGGCCAAAACTCTGTCTGATCCATGCTGAATGGGTAGATGCAGATGATTGACCAGTTTAGGTAATTTTGCGTAAGCATCAATCAATCGTTGAGTGAATTCTTTGGGATGACTGGTGGTAAATCGAATGCGTTCAACCCCGGGAATTTCAGAAACATATTCCAAAAGCATGGCAAAGTCGGCAATCTCATCTGAGTCAGCCATGGCGCCTCGATAAGCGTTTACATTTTGACCCAGTAGATGAATTTCTTGAACACCTTGTTGTGCCAAGCTGGCTACTTCAGTCAATACATCTTCAAATGGCCTAGAAACTTCTTCTCCGCGAGTGTAAGGAACCACGCAATAGCTACAGTATTTTGAACACCCTTCCATAATCGAGACATAGGCGGCTCCACCCTCAACTTTTGCTGGGGGTAAATGATCAAATTTTTCAATCTCTGGAAAACTGATGTCCACTTGTGGCAAACCACTGGTTTGGCGTGCCTGAATCAAATCAGGTAAGCGATGAAGGGTTTGCGGACCAAACACAATATCAACGTAAGGTGCTCGATTCACAATGTGCTTACCCTCTTGGCTTGCTACGCAACCCCCAACACCAATTAATATTTCAGGTCGTTTGAGTTTGAGTTCGCGTAAGCGACCTAAATCAGAAAACACTTTTTCTTGGGCTTTTTCTCTAATAGAGCAAGTGTTCAAAAGAATCACATCAGCATCTTCAGGCGTGTCAGTTTTCACCATGCCATCATGATGATGAAGCACGTCAACCATCTTGTCAGAATCATATTCATTCATCTGACAACCGAAGGTTTTAATGAAAACTTTTTTCATGCTCTGGTTAATTAGATGAATTGAAATGCAATGATGGCAATGATTGTGGGTGGTAAGGCGGCAAGGAATAACCACAATGCTGAGACACTACCATCTGGGAAATGTTCACGCAAAATCGACATGCCAGCTGGATTAGGGGCATTCGCAATCACTGTTAAGCCGCCACCTGTAATGGCGCCTGCCACCAAGGCATATTTAAATTGATCGCTGGTTCCTTCCACCAAAGAACCTAAATACGTTAGAGCAGCATTGTCTGTAATCGCAGTTAATGCCGTTGCACCGTAATAAACCAAGGTGCTACTCATGTTTTCTAAAATCGGTTGAAGCCACCACTGCTGCATACCACCAAGAACAACCAATCCTGCTAAGAAGAAGGCAACCAATAGGGCTTCTTTTAATAAAAGAGGATTTTGAAATTTGGCATAAGCATGTGTGTAGCCCATGAAGAACAAAAGTAAGCCCATGAAAACCACTGGGTGATGAGCAAAAACTACGATACCTGCCAAGAATAACAAGTGAACTGCAACCACAAATAAGGGAATTTCATCCTTGTGATCATTAGAATTTGCTTTTGGTAAATCTTTGCGAACCAATAAAGTAACTAGAGTGGCATTGACCAGTACTGCCAAAGCAGCTTTTATTCCAAATGTTTGGAATACAAATGCTGTATCCCATCCCCAAGCGCTGGCCACCATCAAAATAGGAGGGGCGGCAAAGCTTGTCAATGCACCGCCAATTGAAATGTTTACAAACAAAACACCAATCGTTAAGTACATTAGCTTTGTATTGGATGTTTGGCTAAACACTTTTTTCTTCAGTAGTAGTGCTGCCAATGTCATGGCGGCTGGCTCAGTGATGAAGGAGCCTAGCAAAGGAACCAAGCTCAAAGTCACGAAGTAATTGGTGGTGACATTGTTGATGCGAAATAATTTAGACAGTAGGCCTGAGACCAGGCGAACTAATTCTGAAGCAAAAAAGAGTACTGGGCGGCTGGCGGCAACCACCATGATCGCAAAAACAAATAATGGTTCGGTGTAGTTTCTACTCTCAAGATATTCAACCGATGGTTTGTACCCGCCTGAAGCAAATGCCATGAAAACAACTAAAACCATTGCCCAAAAGCCAAAAACGGTTTCAACTTCCCCTAGTAAATGCCATAAACCAGAATGGTTTGGTTGCTTGTGAGCTAAATGCTCAAAGAAAGAAGATGAAAAGGTGTGCAATACAGCGATTGCAAACAAAGTAGTGGCAATGATTTGTAAGGTGGTTGGATTCATGCAAAACCTTTTATTGATTAGAGGTAACAGCCATATTGTAAGACAATGAGAGTGGCTCAAAATGAACTAAAACCATATAAATCTAGGGGTATCCCTCAGATTTAAAACTGTGTATGGGTCTATTTGAGGTGTTTCGTAGCCAGACACTAACTGCTACGAAAAAGAGAATTTGGTGGCGAATCAGGGATTCGAACCCCGGACCTGCGGATTATGATTCCGTCGCTCTAACCGGCTGAGCTAATTCGCCAAAGACCGAAAGTATAGCTTATTTTCAGTATTTCTTGAGAAAAACCGAACGATTTCGTTAATCTTCAATCAAGAAGTTTCGGCCAATGGCAAATTGATCAGTAAGTTTTGTGGTTTGAATTTCAAACATTTATCTGGGTCATGTGCCATGGCCAGATAGATGGGTTTGCCAGCTATTTCACGGCGCATTCTTTCTTTGTCGATGAACTCAAGCTTGAACAAACATAGAACTTGGGCCAATTTAGAGTTATCAACCATTTCACCTCGATACAAGGCATTTAATATTTCAGAGGCCGTAGCATCAAGACCAATATGCCACGACCAGCGTGAGTCAGTAATTTGACCTTGGGGAATTACTTTGACTTTGGTGCCATGAAAGTGAAAAACCCATTTTTCAATTAGATGGGCAATTGCTTTTGCACCTTCTTGATCAAAATTCAGTTGCAGAACAAAGTCAAATAACTCATTTCTATCCCAGTACTCACTTATATTCTCTTGAGTGAGAACATCTAAATCGATGGTTCTCAGAGGGGCCGCATTTTGTTTTAGTAACTCCCCAATGCTGCCAAAGCCTCCGGTCTGGGCATACTTGTCGACTGTTTCTTGGTCAGCGGCCATGATATGACCTTCTTCGCTAATCGTAATCTTTTGCGCTCTAAAAAATAGTTCTGCACATCTTGCTTCAAAAGCATTAGGCTTGTCACCCAAAAGATGGCGACATAAGATTTGTGTCAACTGATCTACAAATAGTGGTGGTACGTCAACACCATCTCCTTGAAACAAGCTGAGATAAAAATTCTCAATCGATTTAGCTTGGATCAATTTATCCCGAAATCTCAGCCAAATTTGATAGTTGACTTGAATATCAGCATCTTGCATTCGCTGAATTTCAGATTCTGTAATGTGAGCACGTGGATTGAGAGTTAATGCTTGATGAATTTTCTGTTCTTGCTCACATGATTCTGGAATCAAAGCAAGTTCGGGTCTATTTAAATAAGATCTAAGAAAATCATCGGTAATGATGAGTTGATTGTCAGCGTTAATTGACAAATATTGGTAGTTACTTTTTAACCAGTAGTTTTGCATAGAATAATTTTCAAAATATTTTCCATTGTGCAATGAAAAATTTAAGTGATGGATAGACCGCTTGAGCTTTAGGGTTAATGGGTTTTATTGGTCAGATTTCTTCTTTTTGTCATATTGATGCATCTTGTGTGCGTAGTACCAAGTTAAGCCTAGATAAATCAATAATGCACCTTGTGCACCCCACCAGTATGTGAAGTTCCAGCCGAAAAAATTAAACCTCAAGAATTCAGGTGCCAAACCAACCACTAAGGTGGTGACAAACCAAATACTTAAAAGAATCACAATGAGCCGTTTATTTTTTTGCCAAGTTTTCATGGTGTCCCTGTGGGAAGGTAAATTCTCATGCAGGTTCCATATTTAAGCGGATTTTCTTGATAGACATTTTCAAGAATTTCTAACTTACCACCATGTTGGGTGGCAATTTCTTTCACAATCGCCAAGCCAAGACCAGAGCCCTCAACGTCGCTACCAAGTACTCGATAAAAGCGCTCTAAAACACGTTGTCTTTCTTCAGGGGGGATGCCTGGTCCGGTATCTTTCACTTCAATAATCATGAGGCCTGGTTGATTGGCATGTCTTACATCAACAGTAACCACTCCGTTGTTGGGGGTGTATTTAATTGCGTTATCTAAAAGATTATGGAAAAGCTCTTTGAGCATCACAGGGTTGCCGTAAATTTTGTTTGATCGGTCATGAGTTTGACAACCTAAGTCAATATTTTTTTCCCATGCTGCTGGTAACCAATTTTTAGTGGCATCCATTGCTGCTTGGGATAAATCAATCAAAATCTTTTCGCTCAGTTTATTGGTGTTCTCCATTCTGGCAAGTGATAAAAGTTGTTGAACCAATCTTGTGGCACGCGTAGAACTATCCGCAATTTGTTCCAGGGAGCGTTGTAATTCCTCTGGACTGCTCTCGCGTTGAGCTAATTCAGCTTGCATGCGAAGACCGGCTAATGGAGTTTTTAGTTGATGAGCAGCATCAGCAATAAAACGTTTTTGAGATTGAACAGAATCTTCTAATTGATACAGAACATCATTGAAACTTGAAATTAATGGCATGATTTCTTGAGGAGCTGCACGCTCCTCAATTGGGCTAATGTCATCCACTCGCCGATTTCTAATGCGGTTTTGTAAGGCATTCAGTGGCGCCAAACCTCGACTTAAACCAAACCACACCAATACAACCACGATTGGCAAAATAATGAATTGAGGCAATATCACGCCCTTGATAATTTCATTGGCCAATTGAGATCTTTTTTCTAATGTCTCTGCCACTTGAACCAAAATGGGGTGGGCACCATTGATACTTGTGTGCATGATCAATGTCGCGGCAATTCTCACTTCATTGCCAGCAATTCTGCTGTCTCGATAGGTGACAACCCCGGCATGTAATGGGTCACCATCAATTGGAAGTGGTAAATCTTTATCCCCAGCAATTAGTTCGCCACGTTGACCCACAACTTGAAAATAAATCGTGTCGTTCTCATCGGCTCGCAAAATTTGTCTTGCCGACATCGGAAGCGTCAAAGAAATAGCACCATCCACAGTTTTAATCTGTTGAGCAATCGCTTGAACACTATTTTCAAGGCTACGATCAAAAGGTGCATTGGCAATTGACTGGGCCACCAAATAAGTCACAGCAATACTCATTGGCCACAAAAGTAGCAGAGGCGCTAGCATCCAATCTAGGATTTCGCCAAACAGTGATCTTGGACCTTTGCTTGTCGGCCTTAAGTCGTAGGACTCCGGTGGCAATAATTGTTGAAGTTCGGCATCCAGCGCAGGACGAACATCAGCCATATCAAATTTTAAATTTCAGATGCAGGAGATGGATTGCTTGGTGCTTGAAACTTTTCTAAGCAGTAGCCCAAGCCTCTGATGGTGGCAATGCGTATACCGCCAACCTCAATTTTCTTCCGCAGGCGATGTACATACACTTCAATGGCGTTATTGCTGACTTCTTCGCCCCATTCACATAAATGGTCTACCAATTGATCTTTTGAAACCAATCGTCCCACTCGTTTGAGCAAAACTTCCAACAAGCCCAGTTCTCGAGCTGATAGCTCAAGCATTTTTTCATCGATGTAAGCCACGCGGCCTACTTGATCAAATTGCAAAGGACCATGTTTCACCACGGTCGGCCCGCCGCCCGTGCCACGTCGTGTAAGGGCTCGCACGCGAGCCTCTAATTCAGACAAGGCAAAAGGTTTTGCCATGTAATCGTCTGCGCCATGATCTAAACCTTTGACTCTTTCTTCTGTAGAGTCGGCAGCCGTCAAAATAAGAACTGGCAACATGGAATTTCTTGCGCGTAAACGCTTAAGCACTTCAAGGCCCGTCATTTTAGGCAAGCCTAAGTCCAAAATTAATAGGTCAAATGCTTGTGCAGAAAGGGCCAAATCAGCAGACTGACCATCTTTGACGTGGTCGACTGCGTAACCAGACTGTCTCAAAGATCTGGTTAATCCATCGGCTAAAACACTGTCATCTTCAGCAATCAGTATTCTCATACAAACCTATCAGCAAAATTCTTACGTTTTTATAAGTAATTGCTGAGTTTAAGCAGCAAAAATTTGGTTTCTAATGCATATTCTAGCCATTAATACAAAAATGGCTTGCACAGAGTACTGTTTTTATATACAGTAATCACTGTAAATTAAAGAATATGACAAAAATACACCTAATTTTAGATAAGGACGACTATGGAAGACCATAAAAAGAAATCTGGATCAGGCCCTGCAGACATCGACGGAATGAGTTCTGATAAGCAAAAAGCTTTGAACGCTGCTTTGGCACAGATTGAAAAGCAGTTCGGTAAAGGTTCCATCATGCGTCTTGGCGACAGTGATATTGGTCAAGATATTCAAGTGGTTTCAACAGGCTCTCTAGGCCTTGATATTGCGCTGGGAGTGGGTGGCTTGGCTCGAGGTCGTGTCATTGAGATTTACGGCCCAGAATCATCCGGTAAAACAACATTGACATTGCACGCTGTTGCAGAAATGCAAAAACTGGGCGGTACTTGTGCATTCATTGATGCTGAGCATGCTCTTGATGTGCAATATGCCGCGAAATTAGGTGTGGATGTTAATAATTTATTAATTTCTCAACCCGATACAGGTGAGCAAGCGCTGGAAATTGCTGATGCTTTGGTGCGTTCTGGATCGATTGATTTAATTGTGATTGACTCAGTGGCTGCTTTGGTTCCTCGTGCTGAAATCGAGGGTGACATGGGTGATTCGTTGCCAGGTTTACAGGCTCGATTGATGAGCCAAGCGTTACGCAAACTAACTGGCACGATCAAGCGTACCAATTCCATGGTGATTTTTATTAACCAAATTCGTATGAAGATTGGTGTGATGTTTGGCTCTCCAGAGACAACCACGGGTGGTAACGCTTTGAAGTTTTATGCATCTATGCGTTTAGATATTCGCCGGATTGGTAGTATTAAAAAAGGCGATGATATTGTGGGCAATGAAACTCGAGTGAAGGTGGTGAAGAATAAAGTTTCACCGCCATTCAGAGAAGCTATTTTTGACATCATGTATGGTGAAGGCATCTCAAGACAAGGTGAAATAATTGACTTGGGTGTTGAATGTGACATCGTTGAAAAGTCAGGGGCTTGGTATAGCTACAACGGTGAGCGTGTCGGTCAAGGCAAAGATAATGCTCGTGAATTCTTGAAAGAAAACCCTGAAATTGCCAAAGAAATTGAGGCAAAAATTCGTGAAAAACTTGGGGTTAATGTTGGTTCAGTGATTTCACCTAAAGAAGAAGCCGATGCCTAAACAGTCAGCCCCAAGTTTGATGGGGCGAGCTCTGCGGTATTTATCCAGAAGAGAGCACAGTCGCCAAGAGCTTCGCAAGAAGCTCTTGCCTTATGCAGAATCTGAAGATGAACTAGACCAGTTGATTCAAAGGCTTGTTCGGGAATCTTGGCTTTCGGATCAGAGGTACGCAGAGGGGTTGGTACGGCGAAAATCTGATCGCTATGGCAGTCTAAAAATAGTTGAAGAATTAAAGCAGCAAGGCATCAGTGGTGCCTCTCTTTCCGAATTAAAAGAAGGTCTCAAACATTCTGATGCTCATCGAGCTTGGGAGCTATGGCAAAGAAAATTTTCCGAAGGTCCTAGTAAGGATCCAAAGGAGCGCGGCAAACAAATGCGTTATTTAATCGCCAAAGGATTTCCGATGGAAGTTGTCAGTCGAATCGTAACTGGGCGATACATTCCGGATGGGGTTCAGCCAGAATAATCGGCTTGTTGTAGACTTGGTTCATGACTTCAACTGCCCCAAGAACTCTCATTCATACCCGAGACATTAAAACTCAAGCCTATCGTCGCGATGACGGATTATGGGATGTGGAAGCCACGCTTATTGACTTAAAGGAAAAAGATTTTCATTTGGCTTCTGGAGTTAAGCCTAAGGGCGCACCCATTCACCATATGGTTTTGACCGTCACAATTGATGAGCAACTCAATATTGTGGATGCCAATGCAGTAACCAAGGCTGCGCCATATAACCAAAACTGTCAAAAAATTGAGCCTGATTACAAAAAACTGATTGGGTTGAATCTGGCGGACGGTTTTAGAGCTGGTGTTAAGGAGCGTTTGGGCGGGGTTTTAGGATGCTCGCATATGACAGAGCTTTGCACTGTGATTCCTACGGCTGCAATTCAGGCATTCGCTGGGGAGGTTTTTAAGGTGGTTGACCAGGGGACAGGAAAAATGCCATTTCAACTCAATCGGTGTCAAATCCTTAGAACAGATGGAGAAACAGTGAAAGAGTACCATCCAGCATGGTTTGGAGCCCCAATTAAACCTGTAGAAATGCCAAAAAAACAGTCTTAATTCTTGAAAAAGCGATAATAGCGGGATTAGTTAGTAAAAAAGCTAAACAGACAGAGTTCAGTAAGCTAAAAATATTAGTATTTTCAGACTATTCAATAGGGAGCCTTAATGAAGATCCACGAGTACCAAGGCAAGGAAATCTTGCGTCAATTCAATGTGCCAGTACCTAATGGTATTTCGGCTTTAAGCGTTGATGAAGCTGTAGAAGCTGCTAAAAAATTAGGTGGCCCAGTATGGGTTGTTAAGGCGCAAATTCATGCGGGTGGCCGTGGTAAAGGTGGCGGCGTTAAAGTTGCCAAGAGTCTTGATGAAGTTAAAACCTATGCTAGCCAGATCATGGGCATGCAGTTAAAAACGCATCAAACAGGTCCTGAGGGGCAAAAAGTTCGTCGCTTGTTGGTTGAAGACGGTGCGGATATCAAAAAAGAATACTACGTAGGTATTTTGACTGATCGTGCGACTCAATCAGTGGTGGTGATGGCTTCAAGTGAAGGCGGTATGGACATTGAGGAAGTTGCCGCTAAGACTCCAGAAAAAATTATCAAAGCATTTGTTAATCCACTTGTTGGCTTGACAGATGCAGATGCCACTAAGTTGGCTCAAGGTATTGGTGTACCAGAAGCATCTCAAGCCCAAGCTAAACAAGTATTACAAAACTTATACAAAGTTTATATGGACACAGATGCATCTTTGGTAGAAATCAACCCATTGATCCTTGAAGGCAACGGCAATATCAAGGCTTTGGATGCTAAGTTCAACTTTGACTCAAACGCATTGTTCCGTCATCCAGAAATTGTTGCTTATCGCGATTTAGACGAAGAAGATCCAGCTGAGGTTGAGGCTTCTAAATTTGACTTGGCATATATTTCATTAGACGGCAACATTGGTTGCTTGGTGAACGGTGCTGGTTTGGCGATGGCAACCATGGACACCATCAAGTTATTTGGTGGTGAGCCAGCCAACTTCTTAGATGTGGGTGGTGGTGCTACAGCGGAAAAAGTGACTGAAGCGTTCAAGATCATGTTGAAGAATAAAGATGTGAAAGCAATCTTGGTCAACATCTTCGGTGGCATCATGAAGTGTGATGTGATTGCCGATGGTGTGATTACTGCATGTAAAGCAGTCAACTTGAGCGTGCCTTTGGTTGTGCGTATGAAAGGTACAAACGAAGAGCTTGGTAAGAAAATGTTGGCTGAATCTGGCTTGCCAATTATTAGCGCAGACACGATGGCTGAAGCAGCAACTAAAGCTGTTGCAGCGGTTAAATAAGCCCCCAGCCACGAAAGGAATTTAAATGTCTATTCTAATTAACAAAAACACACGAGTTATTACTCAAGGTATCACTGGTAAAACAGGTCAATTCCACACTGAAAAGTGTCAAGAGTACGCAAACGGCAAAGAATGTTTTGTTGCAGGCGTAAATCCTAAAAAAGCAGGCGAGAAAATTTTTGACATTCCTATTTATGCATCAGTTAAGGAAGCTGCTGCACAAACAGGTGCAACAGTTTCAGTAATTTATGTACCACCTGCAGGAGCCGCCGCGGCTATTTGGGAAGCTGTTGAAGCTGACTTAGATTTGGCGATCTGTATTACTGAAGGTATTCCTGTTCGCGACATGCTAGAAGTTCGCAACAAAATGGCTGCCAAAGAAGCAAAAGGTGGCAAGAAAACTTTGTTGCTAGGCCCTAACTGTCCAGGCTTGATTACTCCTGATGAAATCAAGATTGGCATCATGCCGGGTCATATTCATCGCAAAGGCCGTATTGGTGTAGTCAGCCGTTCAGGTACCTTGACCTATGAAGCGGTTGCTCAATTGACTGAGATTGGTCTTGGTCAGTCATCAGCAGTTGGTATTGGTGGCGACCCAATTAATGGTTTGAAGCATATTGATGTGATGAAGGCATTTAATGATGATCCTGATACAGATGCAGTCATCATGATTGGTGAAATCGGTGGCCCTGATGAAGCTGAGGCAGCTCGTTGGTGCAAGGCCAATATGAAAAAACCTGTGGTTGGTTTCATTGCGGGTGTAACAGCCCCTGCTGGTAAGCGCATGGGCCATGCGGGCGCTTTGATCTCTGGTGGCGCTGATACAGCGGACGCCAAGTTGGCCATCATGGAAGAGTGTGGCTTTACTGTGACACGTAATCCGTCAGAAATGGGTAAATTACTTAAAGCATTGTTGTAATATTGTCACTGATGGCGTCAAAAACGGGAGCCTGGCTCCCGTTTTTACTTGATATAACCCATTGACCAATAAAACCGAATTAATAATAAAACTAACCAATAAGACTTAAAAAAAGAGGACGACATGGAATTCTTAGCCACCATTGATTGGGCCGTGATTGCTCAAATCATCATGATTGATATTTTGTTAGGCGGTGACAATGCTGTTGTGATTGCATTGGCATGTCGCAACCTTCACCCCAATCAACGCCGAAAAGGCATCATGTGGGGTACTGCCGGCGCGATTATCTTGCGTGTCGCACTCGTCGCGTTTGCGGTGACCTTGTTGCAAATTCCATTCCTTAAATTCACGGGCGGTATTTTGCTATTGTGGATTGGTTATAAATTGATGGTTCAGTCTGAGGATGATGATGGCCACGAGTTGGAAGCGTCCGATAAATTATGGGCGGCTGTTAAAACAATTATCGTTGCAGATATTGCGATGAGTGTGGATAACGTGATTGCAATTGCTGGTGCGGCTGGTCAAGTTGATGCCGCTCATCATCAGTTTGGTTATATTGTCTTTGGTTTATTGGTTTCTATCCCATTGATTGTGGGTGGTAGTCAAATTGTTCTTTATTTAATTGATCGCTTCCCATGGATTGTTACTTTGGGAGCTGGTCTATTGGGATGGATTGCCGGCGGCATGATTTTCTCAGACCCAGGTTTGATTAAGCAATTTGGTGAAGGCATAGAAAACTATGCAACGATTTCTGGAATAGTCTGTGCATTGGGTGTCATGATTTACGGTGAAATCATGAAGAGAAAAAAAGCAAAGAAGGCATGATTTTTACCAAGCTTTTGATGCAACTCAAAATCAGAGCTTTCTGACAGCGATGTAGTCCTTGTTGATGGGTATCATCTGAGACGATGGTTATCCCATTAACAAAGGATTGAACGAATGAATAATAGAGAAGTGATTTCAGTGAAACAAAAAAACGGGTTTACCTTAATTGAATTGATGGTGGTCATTGCCATCATTGGTATTTTGGCGGCAATTGCTGTACCTAAATATCAAGACTACATTGCCAAAACTCGAGTCACCGAAGGGTTAAGTTTGGCTGCGGGCGCTAAGTTGGCTGTGACTGAAGTCTATTCAAGTAAGGGGGCTGCTGATATGCAAGTGGCGACCGAAGAAACTTTTAAAAGCACCACAACTAATAGTGTCAAAGAAATTAGGATTGAAAAATCAGGCGAGATTGTAATTACCTATCAATCCAGTGTTGCCCCCGAGGGAGCTAATACTTTGAGCATTGTGCCGGTGAATAATGCAAGCTCAGCTGGTGTGACGCCCATTGATTTAAGCAACAAGCAAGAACAGCCATGGGCGGGTATTTGGTCGTGTAAGTCACCAGGAACGACATTGCCAGCAAAGTTACAGCCAAGCGACTGTAAATAAAAAGAAATTAACATCAATAAAAAAGGCGAAGATTAATTCGCCTTTTTTATATTCTGCAATCAAACTAAACAAACAAGAAGTGAGTGCCTACGACTCTGCCTTCCAGGTACCAGACTTGCCGCCACTCTTCTCAAGTAGCTTTACTTCCTTAATCACCATGCCGCGGTCAACTGCTTTGCACATGTCATATATGGTCAGTAGGCCAATTTGAACGCCTGTTAAGGCTTCAATTTCAACACCTGTTTGCCCAATGTTTTCAGTGGTCACCGTGCAGTGAATGGTCGATTGTTGCTCGTCAGGCTCAAATTCAACAGCAACTCTTGTCAGCGCTATGGGGTGACACAAAGGAATTAAATCAGGACTTTTTTTGGTCGCTTGAATGGCTGCAATTCGTGCGATTCCAATAACATCCCCTTTTTTATGTGTACCCGACATCACCATATCAAAAGTACTTTTTTGCATTTGAATACTGCCCGTGGCTGTTGCAACACGGTGAGTGTGGGCCTTTTGCCCAACATCTACCATGTGGGCTTGACCAGTTTCGTCAAAGTGAGTCAGTTTGTTCATGCGTTATTTGTACCATAATTAGGGTTATGGATCTAAAAATCAATCAATTCGCTAAAAAAGTACTGGCCAGTTCAGTGGCTTTGATTTTTTACCCCACTTGTATATTTGCGCAGGCCAATAATCAGTTGGCTCAAGACAATATCAACAGAACAATGCAAACTCCTAAAGCACAATCAGAGTTTGCGCCTCCCAGTAAGCGTGCTCAACAACCTCAATTGGTGTTGCCAGATTTGGGGGATTCATCAAGTGCCGACTTGGCACCTGTGGATGAGCGCTTGTTAGGTGAGCGCATCATGCGCGAAATTCGCAGAGATCCAGATTATTCAAAAGATCCTGTTTTTTTTGATTATCTAAATGTAACCGGTCAGCAGTTGGTTGATGCTGCCAGAAAACAAGGAGTCCCTGGTCTGGACGGTCGAGGAAGTTTTGCTGTTAGTTTTGAATTGTTTGGTGTTAGAGATAAAAGCATCAATGCTTTTGCTCTACCAGGGGGGTTTATTGGTGTTCATACAGGCTTAATTGTTTCGGCTGAAACAGAATCTGAATTGGCCTCAGTGCTAGGCCATGAAATTGGTCATGTGACACAAAAACATATTGCTAGGATGTTTGGTCAGCAGGGAACGAATTCAATGATTGCTTTGGCATCGATTGTCTTGGCTGCTGTTGCTGCGAGTCGTAATCCCAATGCTGCGCAAGGTTTAGCAGTAGGTGGACAGGCTTTGGCGATTCAGAATCAATTGGCTTACTCAAGAGATGCTGAACGTGAGGCCGATCGCATTGGATTTCAAATTTTGCAAGCAGGTGGTTACGATGTGCAGGGGATGCCTGATTTTTTCCAAAGAATGCAGCGCGCCAACAGCATCATGGAAAGTGGCGTGCCTGGATATGTCAGAACTCACCCTTTAACGACTGATCGAATTGCAGATATGCAAGATCGTGTGCGAGGATTGGCGAGACCTAAAGTCAGTTCTTCAACAGAATTTTATTTGGTGAAGGCGCGCGCTCGCTTGATTCAAACAACTAGCTCAAGTAATTATCCTGAACTCAAACAGTTCTATGAAAGTCTTGCCAGAAAGGCGGAGCCGACTAAACAGTTGGAAGGAAATTACGGATTGGCGTTATTAAGTCTTAAGCAGCAGCGCATTGTGGATGCGGAAAATTATTTACAAAAAAGCAGAACATTGCTTCAAACGATTCACTCTCAGGGCTCGCCCATTCAACGAACCAGCTTATCGATTGAAGCCACCGCCATTGATATCTTGTATGCCAAATCACAGTATGAGCAGGGCTTGAAATCCTTGGCTCAATTAAAGGCCACATATCCTAATTCACGAGCTTTAAATGTTTTAATGGTGGAAGGTCAATTGAAAACTCGTCAATATGATCAAGCCATCACATGGTTAAAAGCGCAATCTAAATCACAACCTGGAAATCCTATTTGGTGGGATTTGTTATCTCGAGCATACGCTCAATCAGGTAAGAGAGCCTTACAACACGCTAGCTTGGCTGAAAAGTATGTGGTAGATGGTGCATGGATTGCAGCGATTGAACAAATGCGTTTAGCTAAGACTGCTGGAGATGCTGATTTTTATCAGGCCTCTGAGATTGATGCTCGAGCAAGACAGATTCAAGAAATGTATCGACAAGAATTACTTCAAAAAGAAAAAAGATAAAGTACTTGAATATCGAAGGTTTTAGTGGAAGCCGTGGATTGTGCTGGGAAGTTGAATGTGTTCTTCTTGTGCCGGGCTTGCATGAATATGCGCTATTCTCCAACCCATGGGGCCTTGAACCAACACATAGGTAAAGTTCAAGAAAAATTCAGGTTCAACTTGTTCTGGTTCTAGGCGCACAGCTTCGGTGGAATCAAAAAAAGAAATTCCTATCCCAGTATGACCAATCACTTGAATGGGGTCTAACCATAAAAAATGGTCTTCTAAGATTTTCTTTAGACCTTCACGCAATTCTGCATGACCAGTTAGCCTTCTGCCACCAGGGAGAATGCAGGTAATTGAATCTTCATCCATCCATAAATCAATAGAGCCATCTAGATCATTGCGATGCAATGATTCTCTCCAGGCGTCAATGACTTCCTCGGGCATTTGAAATAGTCTGGCTTGACGTGGCATGATATTTTGATTGATTCCGTTAATTAAGGGATGATTCAGTATTAAGAGCGTTCACAGAGTTTAGGACGTCTTGGCTAGTGATGTCTACTAAACATTTTAAATGTCCAAGCGGGCAGGTTCTCTGGAAGCAAGGACTGCACTCTAACTGTAACCAATGAATTTTGGCTTTATTGGATAACGGTGGAGTATGTCTTGGATCGCTCGAGCCGAAGATTGCCACTTGAGGTCGTCTAAAAGCAGCTGCAATATGCATGAGACCTGAGTCATTGCTAATCACAGCATTGGCATTCGCAATGGTTGCCATGGCCTGATCTAGGGTAGTTTGACCACACCAATTGATGATCTGATTAGATTTAGGGTTGCCGCGAACAATCGCATCTCCAATCGGAGCTTCTTTTTGACTACCTAAAATCATGACCAGAGCATTGGAGTTTTGTTGAATCAGTTCGTGAGCCAATTGAGCAAAATGTTCAGTGGGCCATTGTTTGGCTGGGCCATATTCTGCTCCTGGACAGAGAACAAATAGGGAGTCATGCGCTTTGATTTGATGAAGTTGGGTAAGATTTTTTTCTAATTCTGTCTGGGGTAAACATAAATAAGGTTGCGGTACGTCAGGTGCATGTTTGCCAGATAAAGCAAAGTAGTGGCTTGACATCGGTGGTCGATGCGAGCGAGAGGGATTTTTAAAGGTTTGATTGATTAGGCCCCAACGCATTTCACCCTGATAACCAATGCGATGCGGAATTTTGGCTAACCATGGAATGAGTGCAGATTTGAAACTGTTGGGTAAAACGAATGCATGGCTATAGTTTCTTTGTATCAGTTGTTTGGCCAGGTCTTTTCTTTCTGTCCACTGGAGGGCACCATGTTTAAAGTCAGCAGTCATAATTTCATTGACTGCTGGTATGGCACGCATGATGGAAGCCACCCAAGGGGTGGCTATTACATCAATCAAAGTATTTGGGAATTGATGCTTGAGCTCTCTGATGAGAGGCTCAGTCATCACCGCATCACCAATCCAGTTGGGGGCGATGATGAGGATGCGATTCATATCAATGACCGTGTGGCTTAGTGCCGGGTATCAACGCGTACTCAGTGCCACAGTAGGGGCACTTGGCGTGACCCGTGTGCACCACGTCCAAGAAGACACGGGGATGCATGCTCCATGCAGGAGAATTACCATTAGGGCAGTGCAAAGGTAGATCTTTGGTTCCGTCTACTTGAACAACACTCTTTTGATTCATCTTATCCTCAAACCACAGTTAACCATTCGCGATATTTGTCGCTCTTGCCAGCAACAGCATCAAAGAACACCTGTTGAATCTTGGTCGTGATGGGGCCACGTTTGCCATCTCCGATCATGCGATCATCGAGTTCACGAATAGGCGTTACTTCAGCGGCTGTACCAGTAAAGAATGCTTCATCACAGCAGTACATTTCATCGCGCGTGATGCGTTTTTCTTTGACTTCAATGCCTAAGTCTTTTGCAATCGTAAAAATAGCATCACGTGTAATACCATCTAAGCAAGAGGCTAGGTCGGGGGTGTACACAATACCGTTTTTCACAATGAAAACGTTTTCGCCAGAACCTTCTGAGACATATCCGTCGGTGTCTAATAAAAGTGCCTCATCGTAACCATGGGCTGTCACCTCTTGGTTGGCAAGAATGGAATTGATGTAATAACCAGAGGCTTTGGCTCTGACCAAGGAAACGTTGACATGATGTCTTGTGAATGAGGAAGTTTTGACACGAATGCCTTTATTTAAACCATCCTCACCTAAGTAGGCTCCCCATTCCCAGGCAGCAATTGCCAAATGAGTCGAGTTACTGCGAGCAGAAATGCCTAACTTTTCTGAACCAATCCACACAATAGGGCGGATATAGCAAGAGGCCAATTTATTTTCTTTCACCACCTCAATTGTTGCCTGAGCAATTTGCTCTTCGGTGTAGTTCATCTTCATTTGGAAGATTTTGGCTGAATTAAAAAGGCGACGTGTGTGCTCTTTTAAACGGAAAATCGCAGGACCTGCATCTGTTTTGTAAGCACGAATACCTTCAAACACACCCATGCCGTAGTGAAGTGTATGAGTTAACACGTGGATGTTGGCATCTCTCCAAGGGATTAGTTTGCCGTCCATCCAGATAAAGCCATCACGATTTGCCATTGACATGGTTTGTTTTCCTAAATTCTGAGAAAAATGGTAGAACCCCTATTGTAAAACAGCCCTGCTGAGAAGGCTATGACGAAGAAACGGCGGCTACCTATAATCAAAGACATGACTAAAAGATTGAATTTCTCGTGAGTTGGTTCTCTGACAATAAAAAATACCTTCTTGAAGGTAGTCAGACCATGTCTAAAGCTGGGTTTGCAATCTTCACTTGGGCATTGGTGACCGGTATGGCAATGGCTGAGTCGAGTTTGACAACTTGGCAAGCCATTGGCATGTCTTTAATGGTGTATGCAGGTTCAGCTCAGTTGGCCGCATTGCCTTTGATGGCTGGAGACTTTCCTTTTTGGACTATCTTTTTAACAGCGGCTGTCGTGAATTTAAGATTTGTCATTTTTAGTGCGGGACTGCAACCCTTCTTTAAAGACAGAACTTTATGGAAGCGATCAGTTTTGGGTTACTTGAATGGCGATCTAACCTTTGCTCTTTTAATGTCACGTTATCCTCAATATCGTCAAGATCCCTCTCATTTACCTTTTTTCTTAGGGATGTCTTTGACCAATTGGACAATTTGGCAAATAGGTTCATTGGTAGGTATTTTGATGGCTGGCATGATTCCCGATTCTTGGGGTTTGGGATTTGCGGGCACTTTGGCGTTAATTGCTATTTTGTTGCCGATGTTGGATGGCTTGCCTACACGTTTGGCGGCTTTATCAGCTTTGGTGATAGCGCTGGTTGCGAATGATCTTCCCTATAAATTAAGCATTGTGTTGGCGGTGATGGTGGCCATTGGAGTGGGGATTGCTTCTGATCGTCTGATGAAGACCGGAAGGAGGCGCGCATGAGTTCGGTGGATAGTTGGATTGTGATTTTTGGATTGATGGTTGTTACATTCATCACTCGCAGTTTTTTCTTATTGATGGGAAGTCGAATGGAGCTGTCCGAGACGGTTCAGAGTGCCCTCAGATATGCTCCTGCAGCTGCTCTCGTGGCGATTATTGCACCAGAGATATTTGTGCCCCAAGCTTCGGTAGAAACAGTGTGGATGACCCCTCAATTGTGGGGAGGTATTGCTTCGTTTTTGGCGTTTTTAATCACCAAAAGCATGTTTTTCACGATTATTTTAGGAATATTGGTTTTTGCCTTGGTAGGTCTTATTCCAAGCTAAAAAACCGTCCAATAGAGCTGTAAAAAGGTAAAATCTCATTTTCTTCTCATTTGTTGACAAGTCATCATGCCAGGCACATCGAAACTTCAGTTCAATCGTCTTTCAGACCTAGCTGCAAAGGGTCAACTCAAAGGTAAAAGAGTCTTTATTCGAGCAGATTTAAATGTGCCCCAAAATGATGTCGGTGAGATCACAGAAGACACCCGAATTAGAGCTTCAATTCCTGCGATTAAATTGGCGTTAGATGCAGGCGCTGCCGTGATGGTCACTTCTCACTTGGGTCGGCCCACTGAAGGAGAGTTCAAGCCAGAGGACACCTTGGCTCCAGTGGCTGATCGAATCGCGGAATTGATGGAGCGCAAAGTTCCTTTGGTAAGTCATTGGGTCGATGGTGGTTTTGAATTGAGCCCTGGTGATTTGGTGCTTTTGGAAAACTGTCGTTTGAATCAAGGCGAAAAAAAGAATAACGACGAGTTAGCCCAGAAGATGGCCAAACTATGTGATGTGTATGTCAATGATGCATTTGGTACGGCTCATCGTGCTGAAGCAACCACTCATGGTATGGCCAAATACGCACCAGTTGCATGTGCAGGCCCCTTAATGGCGGCAGAATTGGATGCGCTTGGCAAAGCATTGACTGATCCAAAGCGTCCATTGGTCGCAATTGTGGCAGGTTCAAAAGTTTCAACAAAATTAACCATTCTTAAATCTTTGGCTGAAAAAGTCGATCAATTGATTGTGGGTGGTGGTATTGCGAATACTTTCATGTTGGCTTCTGGATTACCTATTGGGCGTTCTTTGGCGGAGCCTGATTTAGTTGGTGAGGCCAAAGCGATTATTGATTTGATGGCCAAACGTGGCGCCAGTGTGCCTATCCCAGTAGATGTTGTTGTTGCCAATGAGTTATCGCCATTGGCGCGCGCCAATCGCGTGGCTTCAACCGATGTTCAGCCTGACGACATGATTCTAGATGTGGGCCCCAAAACTTCTGCGGAATTAACAAGCATCATTGCGCATGCTGGCACGATTGTTTGGAATGGACCCATCGGAGTCTTTGAGATTGATCAGTTTGGTGGTGGCACAAAAATGTTGGCTGCTGCCATCGCACATTCACCTGCATTCTCGATTGCTGGGGGTGGTGACACATTGGCAGCGATTGCCAAATACGGTATTGAAAAACAAGTGGACTACATCTCAACAGGTGGTGGCGCTTTCCTAGAATTCTTGGAAGGTAAAACCCTGCCAGCCTTTGCTATTTTGACTGAAAGAGCGGAAAAATAATGCGCGCCACAAAAATTGTTGCAACTTTAGGCCCTGCGTCTAGTAGCACTGAGGTGCTCAAAAAACTCATTGAGGCTGGAGTTGATGTGGTGCGTTTGAACTTCTCTCACGGTACGGCAGCCGATCATCAGGCGCGCGCACAGTCAGTGAGAGATGTTTCTAAATTGGTGGGGCGTGAAGTGGCCATCATGGCTGACTTGCAAGGCCCAAAAATTCGGGTGGGTAAATTTGAAAATAACAAAATCATCCTGAAAGCGGGTGAGCGATTTACCCTCGATGCCAATTGTGCTTTAGGTGATCAAACTAAAGTTGGTTTGGATTATAAAAATCTACCGAATGATGTGAAGGTGGGTGACAAGCTATTGCTCAATGATGGTTTATTGGTCATTTGCGTTGAAGAAGTTCAAGGATCTTGCATACACACGGTTGTCGAGTTAGGTGGCGAACTTTCTAATAACAAAGGCATTAATCGTGCCGGTGGTGGTTTAACCGCTCCAGCATTAACAGATAAAGACAAAGAAGATTTAAAAACTGCTGTGGCGTTGGGCGCAGATTACATCGCGATCAGCTTCCCTAAAAATGCAGAAGATATGAAAATTGCCCGCAGCCTTGCAGAAGCTGCCAGTCAAGAATTTGGTCATAAAACAAAACTGATTGCCAAGATTGAGCGCGCAGAGGCTGTGCTGCCTGGGGTTTTAGAGGGAATCTTGGAGGTCAGCGATGGCATCATGGTGGCTCGTGGAGATTTGGCGGTAGAAGTTGGTAATGCCACAGTGCCTGCTTTACAAAAGAAGATGATTCGTTTGGCCAGAGAGGCCAACAAAGTTGTCATTACTGCGACTCAAATGATGGAGTCCATGATTGTGAACCCTGTGCCAACCAGAGCTGAGGTGAGCGATGTGGCCAATGCGGTGCTAGATGGAACCGATGCAGTCATGTTGTCAGCAGAGACGGCTTCGGGCCAATATCCAGTTGAAACTGTTTTGCAAATGGCAGCGATTTGTCTTGAGGCTGAAAAAACAGAAGTTCATCATTTGGATGCTGATTTCTTTGATCAAAAATTCACGCGCATTGACCAATCGATTGCGTTTGGTGCTTTATTCACTGCTTATCACTTGGGTGTTAAAGCAATTGCTGCGCTTACAGATTCTGGTTCTACGGCGCTATGGATGAGTCGCCACAAAATTCAAGTTCCTATTTTTGCTTTAACAACTAAAGTGACGAGTCAGAGATCCATGGCCTTGTATAGAAATGTGCATCCATTGCACTTAGATACCAGCAATGATCGTGATACTGCGCTTGAGCAAGCAGAAACAAGAATTAAGAAATTGGGTGTGGTTGCCTCAGGTGACACCATCGTGTTAACGGTGGGTGAACCGATGGGTCAAGTGGGTGGAACAAACACTTTAAAAATTGTGAATGTGAAATAAATTTTAATTTAAGGAAGAAACCATGGCACTTGTATCTATGCGCCAATTACTGGATCACGCAGCAGAAAACTCTTATGGCTTGCCTGCGTTCAATGTTAATAATCTTGAGCAAGTTCAAGCCATCATGGCGGCAGCTGATGAAGTTAATGCACCCGTCATCATGCAAGCTTCAGCGGGCGCCCGTAAATATGCAGGTGAAGCATTTTTACGTCATTTAATTGATGCTGCTGTTGAGGCTTATCCACATATTCCTGTTGTGATGCATCAGGACCATGGACAAAGTCCTGCTGTTTGTATGGCTGCGATTCGTTCAGGCTTTACCTCTGTGATGATGGATGGTTCGCTGATGGATGACGGTAAGTCAGTGGCGTCTTATGAGTACAACGTGGCTGTTTCTCAAGAGGTTGTTAAATTCGCACACTCTATTGGTGTGACAGTTGAAGCGGAGTTGGGTGTCCTAGGCTCATTAGAGACCATGATGGGGGATAAAGAGGATGGTCATGGTGCTGAAGGCACGATGACGCGTGAACAGTTGTTAACAGATGTTGAGCAGGCCGCAGATTTTGTTAAGAAGACACAATGTGATGCCTTGGCGATTGCAATTGGTACCAGTCATGGCGCTTATAAATTCACAAAAAAACCAACTGGTGATATTTTGGCCATTGATCGAATCAAAGAGATCAATCAACGTATTCCAAATACACATTTGGTGATGCATGGATCATCCAGTGTTCCTCAAGAATTGTTAGCCATCATCCGTGAGTTCGGTGGTGATATGAAAGAAACTTACGGTGTGCCTGTTGAGGAAATTCAGCAGGGCATTAAGCATGGGGTTCGAAAAATCAATATTGATACGGATATTCGTTTGGCAATGACTGCTGCAATTCGACGTTACTTATTTGAGAACCCTGGAAAATTTGACCCTCGTGATTATTTGAAGCCTGCTCGCGAAGCTGCTAAAGAAATTTGCAAAGCTCGTTATGTGGCTTTTGGTTGTGAAGGTCAAGCTGGCAAAATTAAGTCAATTCCTTTAGAAAAAATGGCTGAGCGTTACAAGAGTGGTCAATTGGCTCAATTAGTGAAATAAGGTACCCATGCAAGCTCTATACGAATCATCTATTCAATCTTTACCATTGATTTCAAAGGGTAAGGTTCGTGATATTTATGCCATCGGTGATGATCGTTTGCTGATGGTGACGACAGATCGTTTGTCTGCTTTTGATGTGGTGATGGGCGAGCCTATTCCTGGTAAAGGTATTGTTCTCAATCAAATGGCCAATTTTTGGTTTGAGCAATTGAGTCACGTCATTCCCAATCATTTGACAGGTATTGACCCTGCGAGTGTCGTTGCCCCAGACGAAGTTAATCAAGTAGAAGGTCGGGCCATCGTTACCAAGAGATTGAAACCTATCATGGTTGAGGCGGTCGTCCGTGGCTACCTTTCTGGAAGTGGATGGAAAGATTATCAAGAGACAGGTGCAATTTGTGGGATTCAATTACCAGCGGGTATGAAAAATGCCCAAAAATTACCTGAGCCCATTTTTACCCCTGCTGCTAAAGCAGATGTAGGTGAGCATGATGAAAATATTTCTTTTGCCGAAGTCGAAAAAAGAATTGGTTCAGATTTAGCGAATCAAATTAAAGAGGTCAGTATTCGTTTATATAACGAGGCTTCAGTTTTTGCGGCAAACAAAGGAATCATCATTGCTGATACCAAATTTGAATTTGGTTTGGATGAGAATAATCAGTTGGTGCTCATGGATGAAGTTTTAACAGCTGATTCATCCCGTTTTTGGCCTGCCAATTCATATCAAGTAGGCTCCAACCCGCCTTCATTTGATAAACAATTTGTTCGTGACTGGTTAGAGTCTTATAGATTGAACGGTCAGCCATGGAATAAGACGGCTCCAGCACCACAATTGCCTCAAGATGTGATTGAAAAAACAGCGGCCAAATATCGTGAAGCTCTTGAAACCCTGACTTCTTAATGTTGCATTGAACACTTAAAGGAAAACTTATGAGTCAAAAGCCAGTCATCGGAATTCTTATGGGGTCAAACTCTGATTGGGAGACCATGCAAAATGCAGCTCAAATTCTGGAAGAGTTTGGCGTGGCTTATGAGGCTAAAGTGGTTTCTGCGCATCGAATGCCAGATGATATGTTTGTATATGCCGAAAAAGCGCGCGAACGTGGCATTAAAGCAATCATTGCTGGAGCCGGTGGCGCGGCTCATTTGCCTGGCATGTTGGCTTCAAAAACAATTGTGCCGATATTTGGGGTTCCGGTGGCTTCAAAATATTTACGTGGTGAAGATTCATTGCTTTCAATTGTGCAAATGCCTAAGGGTATCCCTGTGGCAACTTTTGCCATTGGTGAAGCAGGCGCTGCGAATGCCGCATTGCATGCCATTGCGAATTTAGCGGTCAATGACTCAGACTTAGCGAAAAAATTAGAAGCCTTTAGGGTGGCGCAAACTGAAAAGGCGCGTGCCATGAATTTACCGGGGCACTCTTAATCAATGTCAGATTCATTAAAACCTGTTCTACCAGGATCGTATTTAGGAATTCTTGGGGGTGGTCAGTTGGGCCGCATGTTCACGCATGCAGCCCAGGCCATGGGATTTAAAGTTTGTGTATTAGATCCTGACCCAAACAGTCCAACAGGACAGGTGGCAGATAAACACATTCAAGCCAATTACGATGATTTAACTGCTTTAAAAGAAATGGCTGCTATTTGCCAATCGGTCAGTACTGAGTTTGAAAATGTCCCAGCTAAGACTCTTGATGACTTAGAGGCCTTGGGCGTTTATGTGGCTCCAAGGAGTTCAGGTGTTTCAATTGCGCAACATCGAGTGGCAGAAAAAGAATTTCTTAAAACCTGGCAAAGAGAAGCTGGTATTGGTCCCGCCCCTTATTGTGTGATTGAGAACGCATCCGATTTAAATAAAGTTTCTGAAGACTTATTTCCTGGAATTTTAAAAACGGCACGAATGGGCTATGACGGTAAAGGACAAATCACCGTTCATCATCCAGATGAGCTAAGGAAGGCTTGGGATGGTTTTGGCCAAGTCGTTTGTGTTCTTGAAAAAAGAATGAATTTAGCGTTCGAGGTTTCTGCCTTAGTAGCCCGAGGTCATGATGATGAGGTATTGGCGTATCCAGTGGCTCAAAATGTTCATAAAAATGGCATTTTGCACACCACGACCGTACCAGCTCCATCATTAGACTCTGCGCAAGAAATAAAAATCATCGGTGCAGCCAAAGAAATCATTCGGCGTCTTGATTACGTAGGTGTCTTGTGTGTGGAATTCTTTGTTTTGGATGGTGGAGAAATCGTTGCTAATGAGATTGCGCCACGTCCGCATAATTCTGGGCATTACACACAAAATGCTTGCATCACAAGTCAGTTTGAGCAACAAGTTCGAGCCATGGCCAGATTGCCTCTGGGTAGTACTGAATTACTCAAGCCTAGCATCATGCTCAATCTATTGGGTGATGAATGGTTGGTGAATGGTCAGGTTTCAGAGCCTGCTTGGCAAGAAGTCTTAAAACTTTCTTCAGCCAAATTGCATTTGTATGGAAAATCTGAGCCTCGCAAAGGCCGTAAGATGGGGCACATTAATTTTGTGGGGCAGTCTAACGACGTAAAGCTTGCTTGTGAAAAATCTATTCAGGTGCTAAAAATTGCACGTTGATCATGAATGATCAAATTCAGCAAGCAGTGATTCAATTAAAGGCCGGATATCTGGTTGGCATGCCGACTGAGACAGTCTATGGTTTGGCGGCCGATGCGAATAATGTAAACGCAGTTAAGAAAATATTTGCAACAAAAGGAAGGCCCAGCGGTCATCCTCTGATTGTTCATGTGGCAGCGCCCAATCCAACTCAAGCGAATGAAGCTAATCAATCTAAATGGTTGAAGGTATTGGAGCCATGGTCAAGAGATGTTTCTCCTGAAGCTTTGGCTTTGGCGGAAAAATTTTGGCCGGGTCCTTTGACTCTGATTCTGCCCAAGGCAAAGAGTGTTTTAAGAGAAGTCACTGGCGGACAAGAAACAGTTGGAGTCAGATGTCCCAATCACCCCATTGCTCAAGAGTTATTGAATGCATTTGCTGGAGGGTTGGCAGCTCCTTCCGCCAATCGATTTGGTCGAATTTCACCAACAACAGCTGCGCATGTCAGAGATGAATTTCCAGACTCAGATTTATTAATTTTAGATGGCGGACCTTGTGAAGTTGGAATTGAATCAACCATAGTTGATTTGTCTCGTTTGGCAAGTGATGGCCCAGTTGTTCTTCGTTTGGGAGCTATTTCTCAAGAACAAATCAATGGGGTGCTGACACACATTAATTCCCAAAAGAGGATAGATCGCAATCTAGAATCTTCAGAGCTACCGAGAGTCTCAGGAAGTTTAAGCGCCCATTACGCTCCAAAAACAAAATTACTTTTATATTCCGCTGAGCAGCTAAATCAGCTTGCCCAAGAGCTTCTATTGGATTCTGAAAAATTTTCTAAAATTGCTTGGGTTCATTTTCATCAGCAAGCCACGATGAACTTAGCCCTTAAAAAGACTGTAGTGAAAGAGATTTTTTTGCCTGAAAATCCCACGGATTTGGCGAGAGAGTTATATGCCCTTTTGCGGGATTTAGATAAGCTGTCAGTGGATTTAATTCTCTTTCAAGAATTACCATCTGATTCAAGGTGGGCTGCAGTCAAGGATCGATTAGGAAGAGCTTCAGTGGGCTCTGGTACCTGAGGCAGGGCCGTCGTCTAATAGCCAAGTCATCAGGGCGTCATGGATGGCTCGCCCCGAACCTGCATTTTTATGATTGATCATTGAAGTAATGGCATACACTTGGCCTGTTTTGCTGACAACGTAGCCCGAAATACTTCTGACATCCATCAATGAGCCGGTTTTAATATACGCCCCATACTTTCGAATTGCATTGGGAAATCCTTCGGTATTTTTTTCTAGAAGTTGAGCGTCACTTTTCTTTGGGACATGCTTTCTGAATTTATCAATCAAGCGATGTTTCATCGTTCCATCAACCCCAGCAATTGGCAGAGATTCAGCAAAATATTCACTCGAAGATGAATTGAGACCCAATAGCAGGACTTGATTTAAATGTTTCGAGCTGATGCGTTCAATCCGGGATAGCCCTGAGCCATTTTCAATGACCAACTCAGGCATTTCTAGTTGGTGTCTTTTTAACCATGATTTAACAATTTTTGTGCCGTTCGCTGTGTTGCTGGGTCCTTGAGCTTTCTCAAGCGCAATTGTTAATAAAACCTGTCTGGCCATGACATTATTAGAAAGTTTATTGATATCGCGAACTGATTCGTAGAGTGGCACTCCAAAATGAGTCACAACAGGTCTAAATGAATCAGAAAGTTGTCCGCTTTTGATATTCGGTTTCTTGCCCCAGCTGCCACCCATGTCCTCCCAGGCGGCAATGAGACTTTGTAAGAAAAATTGATCGCTATCACTGGCAACCACATTCCATGAAGCTGAATTACAGCCAATTGGGTATTGACCTTGAAAGCTCGCTAGCCAAGTGCCATTTTTCTGCATCTGAAGAGACATCGAAATGTTTTCTCTCCAGTTAAGGCATGGCGCATCAATCAATGTGAGGTTGTTATCAATTTTTAAGTTCGCAATTCGAGGTGTTTGCTTAATGACAACCACTTGACTTTCTATGTTTGGAAAAAACTGAAAACTAAAGCTATTAAAAGCAAATAACAAAGCATCTGGGGCAACGTTATAGGAACGCGATGGCTCCCCGTCCGAAAAAGAAGTTTCCTTAACGGATAGATCATATGCACTTCGATCCAGAATGAGGTCACCGGTAATCTTTTTGATGCCACTAGATTTGAGATTGGCCAGCATCTTATTGATTTCTTCTGGGATTAATTTGGGGTCACCACTGCCTCTGATGAGAAGGTCACCTTGTAAGGTGCCATTTTGAATCTTGCCATTTGTGAATAAATCAGTTTTCCAACGATATTGGGGGCCTAAAACCTCCATGGCTGCCAAGCTGGTCAAAAGCTTCATGGTTGAGGCGGGATTCATTGAATGATTTTCTTGCCAATGAATGACCTCATGAAAATTAAAAATTTGAGTGCCGGGTTGCTTTGTCACTCTGTCAACGGAAATAGAAATTGCTTCCTTAGGAATACTACTTTTTTTGATGATGCTCTCAATATTGGTCGGTAGGTTGTTGAGAGCCCAGGTATTGGAGGCTAGGCTCAGTAATAATCCGATTGAAAGTATTGAAAATGATAAAAATGACATGGCTAAATAATATAGCCAAAAATCACCCAATAACACACCTGCATTAACTTAGAAGGGTGATTTTTCTTAAGATTCTATTTGAGCGAATCAATGCGATGCATAAGTTCACAAAGAGTGGGCGCAAATAGTGGGGTGGATTTTTTTCAAATTGGTCGCAAAGCATCGCCAGGTGTAGGTCATTGCAAATTTTTGCACCACCTGAAAGTTTGTGAGCCATGTTTTTATACGCTTTTTCACTAAAAAAAGACTTCTGCGTATGAATTACTTCCATTAATTGAGTCAATGCTTCTTCTTGGTACTTCAGAACCTCTTTTGCAATCGTCAACATCATGCCGTTCTTATCAGATTGTGAATCTATCAATGTATTGAAGTAGTTTTTTTCTAAATACAGTTCTCTGCGCCAATCTTTGAGGGAGGCAGGTTTGGTAAGAATCGAATCAAAGGCAGTATCAGGCTTAAGTAATAATCTTGGCCCTTCTATATCAGCTGTGAGCCCATAAATTTTGATCTCTTTTTTAGACATTTTTTTGATTGAGTTGGCCAGGTCTTCGCCTTGCATGTCTGGCATGCATAAATCAGTGATCAAAAAATCAAAGTCCACATCTTTTGCCTGCGCCAATGCATCCATGGCTGAGTGACTAGCGTGAACGCAGAATCCCATGTCTTTGAATTGAGATTCAGTGATCATGCGACTTGGGAGGTGGTCATCCACAATCAATACTGTTTTGTTTTCTTCCATCCATGGTGATTTGGATTCGTGCTTTAGATCAATTTCCTGAAACCTTGGGTCTTGGATGGATCTTTTTAGGGCCAGGGTGAACCGTACAGTGGTACCTAGATTTTCTGCAGACTCAATATCAAGCTGTCCACCCATTAGGTGAATTAACTGTTGAGAGATTGTTAAACCTAAGCCCGAGCTCAGATAGCCATCTGTCATCATGATCGGATTCAATTGTTCAAAAGGCTCTAGTAATCGTTGCAATTCATTTTGTGGAAATCCGCGACCATCGTCAGCAATTTCAAAATGAACCAATTGAGCAAAAAAATCATTGGCCAATACTCTGACGGTAACAGTGACCCTCCCGCGGGGACTAAATTTAATCGCATTATTGATTAAATTGTGAAGAATCTGACTTAATCGCGTGCTGTCCAATAGAAGACTTTCAGCAATGTCAGGACAGGTATAACAAATCAAGGTTGTTCGCTGTCTTTCAGCCATGGCGTTGAATGTCTTACAGATATTTCTAACCAGATTCTGAAGGTGGCAAGCTTCCTCTTTAAGGGACATTTTTCCTGCCCCTATTTTTGAAAGATCCAGCATTTGATTGAGGACTTCTAGCATGCCTTGGGCGGATGCATGAGCCCCTTCTAGAATTTCTTTTTCGGTATGTTCTAACTGTGCATTTCTAAGAATTTTTTCTTGTATTCCTAGGATGGCACTGATGGGCGTTCTAATTTCGTGGCTAATAGTCGACAAAGCTTTGTTTTTCGATGCTTGGAATGCTTGAGCCAGCGATTCATTTTTTTTAGCAATGGCTGCCCATTGTTTATTTCTGTACAGTAAATAAACGCAGGTAAGGCTTGTCATTGCTAGTGCAATGAAAATGACTATATTCACTTCAGACATCAACTATTTGGTTTGCTCTGCAAAATGCAATCAAATCCGCAATGTTGTTCACCCCAATTTTTTTATAGACCCGGTGTTTATAGGTTGAGACAGTTTTGTTGCTAATGTGTAAAAACTCAGAGATGGCTGTATTGGGGTGGCCATCTGCTAAATATTTCAGAACTTGAAATTCTCGTGGTGAGAACGATGCAATGATTTCTTCTGCAGGATTGGTGGGGCGATTAAAGTGATGAATATGAAAGAATGTGTAACCTTGAGCCACTGCCAAGCAGGCGGCCAAAATAATGTCAGAGTTGGCCGTCTTATTAATAAACCCATGCCCGCCAATGCTTCTGACACGGGCGCCGTAAATTTTTGGTTCTAAAGTTGAGATCACCAATATTCTGGTTTCTGGACAAATCAGTTTTAGACGTCGAATCACATCAAAGCCATCTGCTTTGGGCATATCAATGTCCAAGATGACCAAATCAGGAGATTCATTCCTTGCGAACTCAAGGCAAGATTCTCCATCTGTGGCTTCCCCCATAATTTCAAAGTGAACCAATGCGCTCAACATATTTTTGAGTGCCCAAATCATTGCTGGGTGGTCATCCACCAAAAGAACTTTTTTTCTCATCTTGGCTCAATCTTCTGTTCGATGAGTTGTTTGAAAGCAGTTTGTTGATATTTGCTCTTGCCTACTTTCATGATTTGATTAAAAGTCATGGCTGGCATGATGTGAGGTCCAAAGTAGCATTCAATAGAATGTTGGTGAGCAACCTGTTTGTCATGCATTAACCGAATCGGGCCAGCAACACAAATGGCTTCATGTTGATGAATGATTGATTTGAGTGTGATTAATTTTTTTTCACAGGGGCTACCTGGTATCGCTTGCCGGACCAAATCTGGTTTTAAATGGATGTGCGTAAATTGGTGTTTCTCTAATAGCTGACAATCAACTTCATTGCCCTCAAAATTTAATAAATGAAGCAGAATGCCCATTCTTTTTAATTGCTTGAGAGCTTGATCAAAAGCAGTGACTTCAGTTGCCTGTGGACGATCTTCAATGCCAATAAATATGAATCCAATCGGCAAGTGACAAGACAGTAAGTGCTCCTCAAGTTCTTTCATTAAGTCACCTTGAATGAACCATTGGGTTGAAAAGCTCAGCAAGATGGCATTGGGTTTGGCCAAGTAATGCCAATAGGTCACCGCTTGGATCCCCTCTTTTAATAACCTTGAGGCATCTTCATAAGTTTGATTCTTTGGACTTTGACAGAAAACAAATTCAGTCACTTGATCTTTAACTCGCATCACCAGTTGATAGTGAAGGGATTGGGTGGCCTCCCAAGCTTCAAGTTGTTCAGACTCTGGATGGGACAAGACTTGATAAAGCGGTGTTTGCGCGACCTCTTTCACTGAGATTGACGGTTTTTGTGTCCAGTTTTTTACCAGGGCATATAAGCGAGATTTAGGTTTCATAATTTAATTCAATAAAATCAAATACTTAAACGATTATTGGGTTATTAGGATCGATTTTTAAATACGCTTTACCGTTACTAAGGGCTTTGGTCTCATCGCAGATGAGTTCTTTTGATCCTTAGCCCTTGAAAAGAGGGGATGGCATCCCTATAATTAGCACTCAACCAGAGAGAGTGCTAATAAATCTTCTGATTCGTTAAAACTCCTTCTGGAAATTATAATTAATTATTTTTACTAACTAATAAGTTAACACTTACTAACCTTTTGAAGGAGTCAAAATGAATCTACGCCCATTACATGATCGCGTGATCATCAAGCGTTTAGACAATGAAACCAAAACAGCATCAGGCATCGTTATTCCTGAAACAGCCGCTGAGAAACCAGATCAAGGTGAAATTTTGGCTGTTGGTACAGGTAAAAAAGACGAATCAGGTAAGGTCATTCCATTGGATGTCAAAGTGGGTGATCGCGTGTTGTTTGGCAAATAAGCAGGCCAGACAGTCAAGGTTGATGGCAATGAACCTCTCGTAATGCAC
>JACCDJ011132406.1_pt1 | contig 43667 bp, 50 predicted proteins | sample 7444481 | NCBI WGS metagenome assembly JACCDJ01 (sample SAMN15323435, study PRJNA562643) | freshwater metagenome | isolation source: river surface water | place: USA:Blue River Watershed | collected 2017-08-15
AAGCGCAACGTATTCGATTAGCCTCACAAATTGGTTCTGGCTTAACTGGCGTTATGTATGTACTTGATGAGCCCTCTATTGGTCTTCATCAGCGCGACAATGATCGATTGATTGGCACCCTCAAGCATCTAAGAGATCTCGGTAATTCAGTGCTCGTAGTTGAGCACGACGAAGATATGATCCGTGCGTCTGATTACGTCATTGATATTGGTCCTGGCGCTGGCGAACACGGCGGAAAAATTATTGCCCAAGGAACCCCTCTAGAAATCGAAGCGCATCCAGAGTCATTAACTGGCGCCTATCTTTCTGGCAAGGAAGGGATTGCAGTACCCAAAAACAGAATCAAGCCCGGCGAAAAGCATTTAAAAATTATTGGGGCAACTGGCAACAATCTTAAAAATGTGGATATTGAAATACCACTAGGACTTCTCACTTGCGTGACAGGGGTGTCTGGCTCAGGTAAATCAACTTTGATTAATGACACTTTGCATCACGCGGTGGCACAACACCTTTATGGGTCTAATGCTGAGCCTGCTGCACACCAAGAGATTCAGGGCCTTGAACATTTTGACAAAGTCATTAACGTTGATCAGTCACCTATTGGTAGAACACCAAGATCCAATCCTGCAACATACACGGGCTTATTTACACCGATTAGAGAATTATTTGCAGGCGTTCCAGCATCTAGAGAGCGCGGTTACGAGGCTGGAAGATTTTCATTCAACGTTCGAGGTGGTCGCTGTGAAACCTGCGAAGGTGATGGCGTACTAAAAGTTGAAATGCACTTCTTACCTGACGTTTATGTGCCATGTGACGTTTGTCATGGAAAACGCTACAACCGCGAAACCTTAGATATTCGATACAAAGGTAAAAACATCCACGAAGTTTTGGCCATGACCATAGAGCAAGCACACGAGTTTTTTGATGCTGTTCCAACGGTCAAACGAAAACTTAAAACTTTGCTCGATGTGGGCTTAGGCTACGTCAAATTAGGCCAAAGTGCCACGACACTTTCAGGTGGTGAAGCACAGCGAGTCAAGTTGTCTTTGGAGTTATCAAAACGAGATACAGGTCGCACCCTTTACATCCTAGATGAACCAACAACTGGATTGCATTTCCATGACATTCAACTGCTTTTAAAGGTGATTCATACCCTCAAGAAGCATGGGAATACAATTGTCATTATTGAACACAATTTGGACGTTATTAAAACGGCAGACTGGGTCATTGACCTAGGGCCAGAAGGTGGTGGCGGTGGCGGTGAAATTATTGCTGTAGGCACACCAGAAGATGTTGCTAAGGTAAAAAATAGTTACACCGGCAAATACCTTGCCCCTTTATTGAAATAAGCTCAAAGACATATACTCTTAATATGACAAAACAAACTGCTGCGCAAAGCCAAAGAGCCATTGACCTAGCTAGAGAAACTCTCACGATTGAGGGTGAAGCAGTACTTACTCTACAAAAAAATCTGACAGCTAAAAACGCTGACATGTTTGCCCATGCAATTGAAATTTTGCTGGGTTGCAAAGGTCGTATTGTAGTTTCAGGTATTGGCAAATCCGGACACATTGGCCGCAAGGTTGCAGCGACATTTGCTTCGACTGGATCTCCTGCTTTTTTTGTGCATCCAGCAGAAGCTAGTCATGGCGATTTAGGTATGGTGACTCAGCATGATGTGTTTGTTGCTTTTTCGAACTCTGGAGAAACCAGTGAGTTAACAGCCATTGTTCCCATTATTAAAAGAACTGGCGCAAAATTAATTGCCTTAACTGGCAATCCATCATCCAGCTTGGCAGAGCTAGCAGATTCGCATATTAATGTCAGCGTTGAAAAAGAAGCCTGCCCACTTAACTTAGCTCCAACAGCTAGTACAACAGCGGCTCTTGCAATGGGAGATGCTTTAGCTGTTGCACTATTAGATGCTCGAGGCTTCAAACCTGAAGATTTTGCAAGATCTCACCCAGGCGGCAGCCTTGGCAGAAAACTATTGACGCACGTCAGAGATGTCATGCGAGGCGGATCAGAAGCGCCAAGAACAAACATCAACGCCAGCATTACTGATGCGCTCTTGGAGATTACTGCTAAACGCATGGGCATGACGGTTGTCATTGATGATTCAGAAAAAGTATTGGGTATATTTACAGATGGCGACTTACGTCGCTTAATTGAAAAAAATAATCAATTCCAAAACACAACATTGCGGGATGCTATGACGGCAAACCCGCGCACTATTTCGCCAGACTTATTAGCTGCAGAAGCAGTTGAAATGATGGAGCGCCACAGAATTAATCAACTTGTTGTCACAGATGCGAGTGGTCGACTACTCGGCGCCCTCAACTTACACGATCTTTTTGCTGCTCAGGTTATTTAATATGCCAAAGACATTCAATACATTAGTAACTAACCCTCTTAGCCAACATCCTCAAGCGATTGAGCGTGCGGCCCAAATCAAATTATTGGTTCTAGATGTTGATGGCGTTCTAACAGATGGCAGCTTACTAGTCGGTCATGATGGCAAAGAAGCGCTTAAAACTTTTGACAGCTTAGATGGTCATGGCATCAAACTTCTCCAATCAGTTGGAGTAACTGTTGCGATCATTACTGGCAGAACTTCCGGCATGGTTGAAGGTAGAGCAAAAGAGCTAGGCGTTCAGCATGTTCAGATGGGTATCAGTAAAAAAATGGATGCATTGCAAGTCTTATTAAATAAGACAGGATTTAAACTATCTGAATGCGCTGCGATAGGCGATGATTGGCCAGATTTAGCAATTCTTCCAAAAGTTCATTTTGCAGCTTGTCCCGCACAAGCCCATGAAGAAGTAAAAACTCGTGTTCATTATGTGACGCAAAGAACCGGTGGCAGCGGCGCGGTACGCGAAGTTTGCGATCTAATTCTTAAAGCACAAGGTCACTATCAACGCTTACTTGAGGAATCTTTGTAAGCATGGATTTATTTGCGCCACTACTTAGGTTTTTGCCGCTCTTATTGATGGGGCTACTAACTCTGGGTACATATTGGATGGTGCAACTTACAAATCCTGATAGCGACAACATTCAGCCCAAGAGACACGTTCCTGATTACATCATGGATCAAATTGTTGTCACAACACTTGGCCCCGATGGATCAGCCAGATATAGAGTGGTTGGTGATAAATTAACTCACTACGAAGATGATGCCACCTCTGAAATTGATTTCCCAATAGCTAGACGCTTTAATGCAGGCAAACCAGCAACAACGGTTCGCTCTGATAAAGGGTTTATGGATGGCGACTTAACAACTATTGAATTGGTTGGTAACGCCACATTAACAAGGCCCGCCCAAGCAGCAACTGCCACACAAGCCGGTAGCGCGAGAATGTTTATGAGCTCTTCGCGCTTCACCATATTAATGAACGATGACATTGTCAAAACAAATCAGCCTGTCACTTTAGAACAAGGCTTATCAGTAATGAGCTCGCGCGATGGTGCAATCTTTGACAACGTTCATCAAAAATTAATTATGAACGGACAAGTCAGAGGCAGAATTGAGTCTGAGAAGAAGCGCTCAACCCAGTAATATGAAATTAGCTCTCTCAACGACTCTGTTTCTTCTCAATGCTTTTTTTTGCATTCCTGCATTCGCAGAAAAAGCAGACAGAGATAAACCAATTTCTCTTTCTTCCGAAAAAGCATCTTTTGATGATGTAAAACAAATCTATCATTTAGAAAAAGATGTTCTATTAATTAAAGGCACTCTCGTTATTAGAGGTGAAAGTGCTGATGTAAAAATTGATCCAGAAGGCTATCAGTTAGCAACTATCAAAGCTAAGCCAGGTACATTGGCTAGCCTCAAGCAAAAGCGTGACACAGGCTATGATGAGTATGTTGAAGGTTTTGCGGAATGGATTGAATATGATGCAAAACATGAAACCGCCACTCTTGTTGGCAAGGCTCATATGAATAAACTAGCGGGCACGAAAATTTCAGACAAAATTAATGGCGACCGTATTCAGTACGATAGTGCCAATGAAAAATACCAAGCGCTCTCCAGTGCTTCAGTTAAATCTACTTTATCTTCTCGCAGAAAAGATCAATCAGGTAATATTAAAAAATGAGCATTTCAAACTCAACACTATCCGCATCAGGTCTCCAAAAAAAATATGGTGCTCGCACCGTTGTTAGAGATGTAGGCGTTGAAGTAAAGAGTGGCCAGGTTGTAGGTTTATTAGGACCTAACGGCGCCGGCAAAACAACTTCTTTTTATATGATTGTTGGTCTTGTTCCATTAGATGGTGGCGAGATAACACTCAACAATCAAGTCATTAGTCATTTACCAATCCATGAGCGTGCCAAGTTAGGACTTTCTTATTTACCTCAAGAAGCCTCTGTATTCAGAAAGCTCAGTGTAGAAGAAAATATTTTGGCAGTTCTTGAGCTTCAAGAAGAAAACGGCAAGCCTTTATCAAAATCAGAAATTCAAAAAAGATTAGATTCTTTATTACAAGAATTACAAATCTCTCATTTACGTAGCAACCCAGCCATGTCTTTATCTGGTGGCGAGCGTAGACGCGTTGAAATTGCGCGCGCCTTAGCATCGCAACCCAAATTTATCCTTTTAGATGAGCCGTTTGCTGGCGTTGACCCCATCGCCGTTGGTGAAATTCAGCGTATTGTGAGATTTTTAAAAGACCGCCAAATTGGCGTTTTAATTACAGACCACAATGTTCGAGAAACACTTGGTATTTGCGACTACGCTTACATCATTAGCGAAGGAAAAGTTTTAGCTTCTGGTGAGCCATCATCAATTATTGATAACGAAGCTGTCAGAAAAGTTTATCTCGGCGAAAACTTCAAAATGTAATTGACGCGGATTATTGTCCGGCGTCAATAATATGTAAGCAAAAATCGTACCAATATTGAATTAGCAGTCTAAAATGGCTGCATCATGAAGGCGTCGCTCAATCTTAGGTTTTCTCAAAATCTAGCACTAACACCACAACTCCAGCAGTCAATTAAGCTTTTACAGCTATCTGCCATGGAGCTAGAGCAAGAACTTATTCAAGCAGCAGAGCAAAACCCTTTGATTGAATATGAGTCAGCAACGGAATTAGCTCCAACAGAGCCTTTACAGCAACTGTCGCACAGACAAAGTTCATCTTCCAAAAATAATGCGGAATGGGACGAGAATGATGACAAATTCGCCAAGGTTGCCGCATCAGAGAGCTTGCTTGACCATCTACTAGACCAGATAAGGGTCATGCGACTATCGCCCCAAGAGAAGGCTTTAATGGGTCTCCTTGCGGGTAATCTGGATAACAGGGGATACCTCGCTATGGAGCTCTCTGAGTTAGCAGAAGAGTATGCCCAATACATGGACCCAGATGATGGTACTGCTGATGAACAAATAAATAGGGCCCTGGTAAGACTTCAACACTTAGACCCCAGCGGAGTTGGCGCGCGAGATCTTAGCGAATGTTTACGTTTGCAATTAGAGCACCGCGATCATCAGAAACCTTCCGAAAAAACTTGGGGTAATGCTCACAAAATTTGCGCGGACTATTTAGAGATTGTTGGCGCCAGAGATTGGGCGAGACTAAAAAAACTTTTAAAAATCTCAGATGTCGAACTGAATGAGTCTGTTCAGCTAATTAAAAGTCTTCAGCATGATCCTGCAGCTCAATTTGGACAATCAATTGATAGCACCCTCATTCCGGATGTGATTGTTAAAAATCACAAAGGCAAATGGCAGGTGACGCTTAATCCAGCCGCCACACCCAAAATAAATATTCATGAAGAGTACGCCAAGGTTATTAAAGAAAATAAAGGGCATGAAGACATTGGCGGAATTCAACAAAAACTACAAGAGGCTAGATGGTTGGTTAAAAATGTGCTACAAAGAAGTGAAACCATCTTAAAAGTGGCAAAAGCTATCGTGGATAGGCAGCAAAATTTCTTCAATCATGGCGAAATCGCCATGCGCCCTCTAGTTTTGCGAGAAATTGCAGACACTTTGGGTTTGCACGAATCCACTATTTCGCGAGTAACAACCCAAAAGTACATGGCAACCCCCTCTGGTTGCTTCGAATTTAAATATTTTTTCGGCAGCCAAGTATCAACAGATACTGGTGGCGCTGTTTCATCAATGGCTATCAGAGCTGTTATCAAACAATTAGTCGATGAAGAAAATACTCAAAAGCCTTTATCAGATACTCAAATAGTTGAACTATTGGCAACTAAGGGGTTTGTTGTTGCCAGACGCACGATTGCTAAATACAGGGAATCTCTGCGCATCCCTGCCGTTCATTTGCGCAGAAAATAATAGGGAGCACAGCATGAATTTAAAAATTACAAGTCACCATGTAGAAATTACACCCGCCATGCGTTCGCATCTCGAAGACAAATTGGCTCGAATCAAGAACCATTTTGACCAAGTAATGACTATTTCAGCGATTCTTTCAATTAATAATGAAAAAGAGAAGAATCTGCGTAATCATGCCGAAATTACCCTACATCTCAAGGGAAAAGACCTGTTCGCCGAGGCCCATCATGAAGACATGTATCACGCCATGGACCTTGTTGTTGATAAATTAGACAGACAAGTTCTCAAACATAAAGAAAAAGTTCAAGATCATCACCATCAAACACTGAAAAACTCTTGATTAAATAGGCCAAGGCAATCTTATAATGCACTGCACACATGAATGCCTTGGCTCAACTTATCACCCCTCACAATATCGCTCTCGATATTGAGGTTTCCTCACAAGAAGAATTATTTGCTTTCATTGGCAATCTTTTTGAGAAAAACCATGCAATCCCAGCCAAAACCGTTCAATCTTGCCTGCAAGATCGTGAAGCTCTTGGATCAACAGGGCTAGGACAAGGCATCGCGATCCCTCATGGGCGCGTTAAAGATCTTCCAGAGGCCCATCTTGGTTTTATTCGCCTCAAAAAAGCCATCGACTTCAAGGCGCCAGATGGCCAACTAGTTCAAACAATTGTGATCATGCTAGTTCCAGAGCAAGCAACGCAATCCCATCTTGAAATACTCTCTCAAGTTGCGCAAATCCTTTCAGATGCGGCAACAAAAAAATTACTATTCACAGAAACAGAGCCTGATAATATTTACCAATTGCTAACTGCTTGGAATAAATAAATCATGACCCAGCCACTAAATTTAGCGGGCGTCACAGCACAATCGTTATTTGACGACAACTTTTCAGAATTAAAACTGAGTTGGATCGCTGGTCTTGAAGGTTCAGATAATGGTTTTGATCCAGAAGCAGTTAAGTTGGCATCATCTTCATCAGACTTAGTAGGTCACTTAAACTTGATTCACCCAGATCGAATGCAGGTCTTTGGTGTACCCGAGGTTAGCTACTACGAAAAACTAGATTCAGAAAATCGTAAAAAACAATTGGCAGGCTTAATTTCATTAAAGCCACCTTGTTTAATCATCGCGGATGGTTGCGAAGCACACGAAGACATCGTTTTATATTGCCAACGATCCTCAACCCCCCTTTTTAAGAGCACCATATCAGCCGCGACAGTTATTGACCACCTGCGCTCATACCTCACCAAAATTGGTGCGCCCCGCGTCACGATGCACGGTGTATTCATGGACATTCTTGGAATGGGCGTATTAATTACTGGAGACTCTGGCCTTGGGAAAAGTGAACTAGGTCTCGAGTTGATTTCAAGGGGTCATGGTTTAGTTGCAGATGATGCCGTTGATTTTGCAAGACTGGGGCCAGACTATATTGAAGGCAGATGCCCCCCTATCTTAAGAGACTTGCTTGAAGTTCGCGGCCTAGGTCTTCTTGATATCCGAACAATTTTCGGCGAGACAGCTGTTCGTCGACGAATGAAATTAAGATTAATCGTTCAACTGGTTCGAAGAACTGATGGTGAATTTGAGCGATTACCAATTGATGGCCAATCCATTGATGTTCTAGGCTTACAAATACGTAGTGTAAAAATTCAAGTGGCGGCTGGTCGTAACTTGGCAGTTCTTGTTGAAGCTGCTGTTCGCAATACAATTCTTCAATTGCGCGGCATTGACACATTAAAAGAATTCATGGAAAGACAACGCAAGCTCATGAATGCTGACGACAACAAGACTCAAAGCAAACTTTTATAACTATGCGCGTCTTTATCATTACCGGAATTTCAGGCTCAGGCAAATCAGTTGCACTGAATGCGCTGGAGGATGCGGGCTATGACTGCGTTGACAACCTACCCGTTGATTTCATCGAAGATTTGATTCAATCCTTAAGTTCTCAAGGGCGAGAAAAAATCGCTATTGCGATTGATGCCAGACGTGGCCAGTCGATTAAAGATTTACCAGACACAATTGAAAAACTAAAAAAAGATAACGATGTTCGTGTTTTGTTTCTTAACGCGAATACAGAAACATTGGTGCAGCGTTATTCCGAAACTCGCAGACGCCATCCGCTATCAAGCACTGAAGACAATAGAACGCCACAAGTTGCACTCATCGATGCCATCGAAAAAGAACGCGCACTTCTGTCTGATTTAGCTGAAACAGCTCACAATATCGATACCAGCCACATTAAAGCGCACACACTTAGATCTTGGATTCAAGATTTATTAAAAGATGAGCGCGCTGGCTTGACTATGTTGTTTGAATCATTTGGCTTTAAACATGGCGTCCCAAGGGATGCGGACTTGGTATTTGATGTGAGGTGCCTACCTAACCCTCACTACGACCCAGTTTTACGCCCACTAACAGGCAATGATGCAGCAGTAGCTAATTTCTTAAGAGAGCACCCTGAAGTTCAAGCAATGGGTGATGACATCCGTAGATTTATTGAAACATGGCTTCCAAAGTATCAAGCGGATCGAAGAAGCTATCTAACTGTTGCAATTGGTTGCACAGGTGGTCAGCATCGTTCTGTTTATTTATCAAACTGCTTGTTTGATTATTTCTTAAAGCGCTCACAAGCAGCTGGTGACAATGCATTACATCTACTTAAGCGTCATCGCGAACTAGATTTGAATTCTTCAAAAATGATTTAACTGGGGTAGGTAATCCCAAACTTTTTAAATCAGATAAATCTATCCACTCTAATTTTTGATCTAAGTTAGACAAGCTTTTTGAAACCACCACTTGTACTGGTCGAATATTTAAACGTCGATGAGTCAAGATATGCTTTATCGACGGTAATTCAATTTTTTTAGCGCTTGGTGGCAAAGCTAATTGTTCAGGAAAGCTCCAGAGGCCAGCCCATATGCCTTGATGCGGTCTTTTTTCTAAAAGAATTTTTCCTTGATGAATAACGATCCACCAATCCATATCGATCGAAGTGACTTTGACCTTTTTGACTTTCAGAGGAATTTTGTTAATCAAGCCCAACTTCTTTGCCTGACAATCGTTTTCAAATGGGCAAACAACACCTGAACTGTCGATGCAGGCCGGCTTATTTTGGGTACACAAGGTAGCGCCAAAATCCATTAGACCTTGGGTATAAGAAACCAAATCATCTGATGTCTTTGGCAATAAAGATTCTGCATGCGCCCACAATGATTTGACCGCCACCGCTTTACTCAAATCATCTTGAATACCCCAAAGTCTTGCAAGTACTCGCTTGACGTTGCCATCTAATATGGCAGCTGATTCCCCATAGGCGAATACAGCTATAGCTGCAGCAGTTGACCTCCCAATTCCAGGCAAAGTTTCTAATACTTTAGGATTACTTGGAAAAACACCATCAAACTGACGAACCACTTCTTGAGCGCAACGATGTAAATTTCTAGCTCTGGTGTAGTAACCCATGCCACTCCACTCAGCCAAGACATCATCAATGTTTGCAGCTGCTAAATCATTCACGGTTGGGAAGCGCTTTAAAAAGGCTTGATATCTTTCGATAACGGTAGCAACTTGTGTTTGCTGCAACATCACCTCAGATAACCAAACACGATAAGCAGTGCGATTAATTTGCCAAGGCAAGTGATGACGCCCCTGACTTCTTTGCCAAGAGATTAATTTTTTTGTGAAGTTTTTAATTTCAGGTGGCGGCATTATTTCTTTTGGCATTTTTGACAAAAGTAAGTTGATCTCTGGCCCTGAACAATTTGTTTAATTGGCGTTTTACACAAGCGGCATGGCAATCCTGCCCGGTCATATACTTTTGTTTGCAACATGAAATGCCCTGGATCACCATCGCTATTCACAAAATCTTTTAAGCTACTACCTCCAGCTTTAATGGCTTTTTTCAGCGTCTCTTTAATAGCGACGGCTAATTTCTCTGCCCGAGGCAAACTTAATTTGCCGGCAGCCATCTCTGGATGAATGCCTGCAGAGAACAAACTTTCAGAACAATAGATATTGCCTACACCGACCACAGCCTGGCCAGCCAACAACCATTGCTTGATCGCAATTTGCCTACCCTTAGCGTGTTGATGCAGATGTTTACCAGCTTTAGCCTCATTAAAGTCATCTGAAAAGGGCTCGACTCCGAGCTTGGCGATCAATGGATGTTTTTCAATCTCTCCATCTTCATCGCTCGCCCACAAAACAGCGCCAAACTTTCTTGGATCATGCAAGCGTAAAACATGCTTGCCGAATGTTATTTCAACTCGATCATGCTTTTTTAGTTCATCACCAGGCTTTAAGACTCTCAAAACACCTGTCATTCCCAAATGAACAATCAAATGTCCATCATCCATCCTGAATAATAGGTACTTGCCACGCCTTTTAATAAGAGCTACTTGCTGACCAACTAATATTTGATCCAAATTCTTAGGGACAGGCCATCTTAGACGGCCATCGTATATTTTGACGGCAGTGACCCTTTTACCCTGAACATAGGGCTCTATTCCTTGCTTAGTAACTTCAACTTCTGGCAGTTCTGGCATATCGCAATTGTAGGCTGTGAGATTAGAATGTGCTTATGACGAAAAAAATCAAATTCTGGCTAAGCGCTGTCCTTTTGACAATCAGCGCCCAAGGCTTTGCAAATAATGCCCAAGGCTTATCTGCCGAACAAATGTTTCAGGTATTAGCGTCAGAAATTGGCCTACAAAGAGGCGAGGCTAGTATCGCCTATCAAACCTATTTAGGCATGGCCAGAACTACTGGCGATGCACGGCTGGCACAAAGAGCTATGGAAATTGCTATTGCTGCCAACTCACCTAGCTTAGCTCTTGATGCAGCTAGGTTATGGGATGAGCTTGACCCCAAAGAAGCTAAAAGTATCTTTGCAACCCTTTTAATCATTAATCAGAGATGGACTGAAAGTGTTCGCCCAGCTCAAGCGCAACTTAAAAATCTCAAAACCTCAGCAGAAAAAGAAAAGCTAATTAATTCATGGCGTCCTCTTCTTGCGGGAGCGCAAGATGAAGATGCGAGCTTAATTGCTTTCTATCAAATAGTTCATCCAAGTATTCAGCAAATCAAAGATCATGAAATTCATTATGTCTTTGCATTGGCTGCGGAGAAGGCTAAGCAATTTGATTCCATGGAAAAGAGCTTACGTTTAATCATAAGCAAAAATCCTTCAAACAAAAATGCATTAAATGCCTTAGGTTATTCATTTGCAGATCGGGGTATTAAATTAAATGAGGCAGCTACTCTATTAGCTAAAGCCTCTCAACTCGCACCAGATGATATGTTCATATTGGATAGCGTGGCATGGGCCAACTATAAGTTGGGTAAAAAGGAATTGGCTATCAAACAATTGACCCAAGCTTTCAATAATCAAGCAGAGGCAGAAATTGGCGCACATCTTGGTGAAGTTTTATGGATGGCATCTGATAAAGAAGCAGCGGATATTATTTGGAGAAAATCTGAAGCCTTAGATGCCAACAACAAAACCTTAAAAGAAACTTTAAAACGTCTTTGGCCCAATAGAGTTCCTGCGGCAAAAGTGGTAGGCAAGCAACAACTATGGGATGGCCGTTTTGGAGTAAAGATCACAGGGCAAAAATCAACTGAGGGTGGTAGCGGTGGATTCACTTTGTCCCATGATGGGCAAACTGATATCTTAGATATAAGAAATCCAATCGGTGGCCCCTTGGCTAAAATCACTATTGGTCCTTCTGGAGCAAAACTAGAAGATGGCGACAAAATTTTTGAAGCTCATGATGCAGACTCGTTGCTGCAAAATTATTTAGGCTTACCTTTACCTGCCAGAGGTTTATCTAAATGGTTAAATGGTGAAGCACGGGTTGGCTCACCTGCAAGTATTGAACGTGATCAACTTTATCGCACTATTAAAATGATTCAAGATGGATGGGTCATGAATTTTTCTTGGAATGGTAAGAATCAACTCGAGAAAATGGATCTTCAAAGAAAGGCCGCCGCAGGGCCCATCGAAATCAAACTTATTTTTGAGCCGATTGATGATTAAGTCATGACAAAAAAGATGCATGTACTTGCCCCGGCAAAAATTAATCGGTTTTTACACATCACAGGCCAAAGACCTGATGGCTACCATTTATTACAAACTGTTTTTCAGCTCGTTAACTTATGTGATGAAATCAGCTTAAGCTGCACCAGCAATGGTGAAATTACTCGCATCAATGGCGCCCAATCTGTATTGGCAGATGATGATTTGGTAGTAAAAGCGGCCAAACTTTTACAAAAAACTACCAAAACGCAGCTAGGTTGTGAAATTAGCCTAACAAAAAATATACCGATGGGCGCAGGTCTTGGGGGGGGATCCTCAGATGCTGCCAGCGTTTTGTGGGGCTTAAATGAACTTTGGGGGACAGGCTTAAATAGAGCAAAGCTCATGGAGCTAGGCCTTGAATTAGGGGCTGATGTTCCGTTTTTCCTATTAGGTCAAAATGCCTTTGCAGAAGGTGTTGGCGAGCTTTTATCGCCAATTCATCTACCCCAAAGTACTGTATTTATCATTTACCCCCAGGTCAACATACCCACGGTAGATATCTTCAAATCCCCAGATTTGACGAGAAATCACCCAACCGTTACAATCTCAGACTTTATTGGATCACCCAACTTAGAACAGTTTGGCTGTAACGATTGTGAAAAGGTAGTGGTTCAAAAGTATCAGGCAGTTGCAGACGCAATTGAATGGTTAAGCCAAAAGGCTCCTTCATCGAGCCCTAGGATGTCAGGATCAGGTAGCAGCGTGTTTGCAATCCTTGATCAAGACACTGCCAATCAATTACTGAAACAGTTGCCTAATCAGTGGCTAGGATTTGTGACTGAGGGGCTTAATAAGCATCCGTCATACAATCCAAGTTCATAGGAGTAGATGCGAGAGGGGAGTCGCCAAGCTGGTTAAGGCACCGGATTTTGATTCCGGCATGCGAAGGTTCGAATCCTTCTTCCCCTGCCAACACTCAGATGTCGCATAATCTAACTACTCAATCAAAAATATCAAATATGACACGAGGCTCCATGCATCCTGAAACCATGATGGTTTTTACTGGCAACGCCAATCCTGCGTTAGCTAAAGCGGTCGCAGACCACCTTCAATTACCATTAGGTAAAGCAGAAGTAGGTCGCTTCTCTGATGGTGAGATTCAGGTAGAAATCCAAGAAAACGTTCGCGGAAAACATGTTGTTGTTTTGCAATCAACATGTGCACCTGCTAACGATAACCTCATGGAATTAATGATCATGGTTGATGCCCTAAAACGCGCATCTGCCGGAAGAATTACCGCAGTGATCCCTTACTTTGGCTATGCACGCCAAGATAGAAGACCGAGATCTGCTCGAGTTGCTATTTCAGCTCGCCTTGTAGCAAATATGCTTCAGCAAGTTGCTGGCGTAGATCGTGTTCTAACAATGGATTTGCATGCTGACCAAATTCAGGGCTTCTTTGACATCCCTGTAGATAATATTTATGCATCACCTATCTTATTAAGCGACCTTCAGTCAAAGAAAGGCCCAGATCTACTTGTGGTCTCACCTGACGTTGGCGGTGTTGTAAGAGCTCGTGCTTTAGCTAAGCAATTAGGCTGCGACCTAGCGATTATTGATAAACGTCGTCCAAAGGCTAACGTTTCTGAAGTTATGCACGTTATCGGTGAAGTAGACGGTCGTCATTGCGTAATTATGGATGACATGATTGATACAGGCGGTACGCTTTGTAAAGCAGCACAGGTTCTTAAAGAGCGTGGCGCTAAGAGCGTTGTAGCCTACTGTACTCACCCAGTCTTATCTGGAGGTGCTGTTGGTCGTATTGCCGAATCAGCACTTGATGAAGTGGTAGTTACCGATACCATCCCACTTAATGAAGAAGCGAAAAAACTCAAGAAAATCAGAGTCTTATCAACAGCTCCTTTGCTAGCAGAAACACTTTCACGTATTAGCACGGGTGATTCTGTCATGTCTTTATTTGCAGATTCCTGATTTAAGTACTGTTAATCAAGCTTTTAAGCTAAAATAGAAGGCTTTCCTGGTTGGTCGCGATCGGGGAAGCTTTTTATTTATTTATTATTGGAGTTAATATGAAAGTTGTCGCTTACGAACGTAGCGTACAGGGAACGGGTGCGAGCCGCCGCCTGCGCAATGCCGGCAAAACGCCTGGTGTTATTTATGGTGGTACTGAAGCCCCTCAAGCTATTGAACTAGATCACAATGCACTCTTCCACGCTTTGCGTAAAGAAGCATTCCATTCATCTATTTTGGATATTGAAATTGCTGGTAAGAGCCAAAAAGCTCTACTACGTGATTATCAAATGCACCCATTTAAACCTTTGGTTCTTCACATTGATTTTCAACGTGTTGATGCTAAACAAAAAATTCACGTGAAAGTGCCTTTGCACTTTGTTAATGCTGAAATCGCTCCTGCAGTTAAGTTGGGCGGCGCATTAGTAAGTCACATTGCAACTGAAATCGAAGTTAGCTGCTTACCAGCAGACTTGCCAGAATTCATTCAAGTTGACTTAGGCAAAATTGAAGTGGGTCACTCAGTTCACGTAAAGGATATTCCTTTACCAAAAGGTGTTGCTCTTGTATCTCACCTTGAACAAGAAAACCCAGTGGTTGCGAATGCTCGCGTACCATCAGTTAAAGCTGAAGTTGAAACTGCAGCACCAGTTGCAGCGCCGGCAGCAGCACCAGCTGCTAAAGAAGAGAAAAAATAATTCTTTAGCGCTCAGAGAAAACCCGCGCATGCGCGGGTTTTTTTTCGAATCAAAATTAGTCTAAAGTAGCGTTATGTTTAAATTAATTGTTGGTCTAGGCAACCCTGGAACAAAACATGAAAAAGATCGTCACAATGCCGGATTTTGGCTTGTGGATGAATTAGCGCGCCTTCATAACGGACAGTGGCAAGAGGAATCAAAATTCTTTGGACTTGTTGCCAAAATTAAATTAGGCACTGAAGACACCTATTTATTAAAACCCAATACTTTCATGAATCGCAGTGGGCAAGCAGTAGGCGCTCTTTGCAAGTTTCATAAAATTGATTCGAAATCTATTCTTGTTGTGCATGATGAATTAGATTTAAAACCTGGTGTAGCTAGGCTGAAGTTTTCAGGCGGCCTAGGTGGTCACAATGGCCTTAAGGATATTAGCGCTCACATCGGCGGTAACGACTACTGGCGTTTAAGGCTAGGTATTGGTCATCCCCGGGACAGTGAAGATAGCAAAAAGAATTTAGATGTAGCTGATTACGTTCTCAAAAAGCCACGGCTTGAAGAACAAATTGATATTGATCGAGCTGTCTCAATTTTCACTAAGTTAATGCCAAAGATTGCGGTGGGAGATATAGCAACCGCCACCATGGAACTTCACAGCAATACTTAATCGACCGCGACCTTACCAGTTAATTTTTGATACTTCATCTTTAACTGATCCTTAGTCTCAACATGCTCTGGGTGTAAAGGTATACAGTCAACAGGGCACACTTGACGGCATTGCGGCACATCGTAGTGTCCAACACACTCAGTGCATAAATCAGGATTGATTTCGTAAATCTCTGGCCCCATATGAATAGCATCATTGGGGCACTCTGGCTCACAAACATCACAATTGATGCACTCATCGGTAATCATCAACGCCATGATTAGCTTCCTAAACCTATTAAATCTTTTTCGCCAACCATTTTTCAACGGAAGGGAAAACAAACTTACTAACGTCACCACCTAACAACGCGATTTCACGAACAAAGGTTCCTGAAATAAATTGATATTGATCTGATGGGGTTAAAAATAGAGTCTCAACATCAGGCAATAAATATCTATTCATGCCAGCCATCTGAAACTCATATTCAAAATCTGAAACTGCTCGCAATCCGCGCACAATCACTCGAGAATTATTTTTGCGAACAAAGTCTTTTAATAAACCACTAAATCCTTCAACACGCACATTGCTATAGTGCCCAAGAACCTCTTTTGCAATGGCAATGCGCTCTTCAAGATCAAAAATTGGTTTTTTGTTTTTACTATCCGCCACACCCACAACAACTTCATCAAAGATAGATGATGCACGGCGCACCAAATCTTCATGACCACGGGTAAATGGGTCAAATGTTCCTGGATATACAGCTACAACCATGATTCTCCCTCAAGCATTGCGTCTTTTAGCTAGTTTATATCGCTTTAGGTGCCAATAAGCTACCTGTTGCTATCCCGGAGCGTATGGTACGCTGAATTTCCCATAAATCGCCATATTCAGGGATATCTTTTAATAAATTTTCAGGAATAACTGTTTTAGGGTGCTCTATATAGATATAAGAACCCTCGTCCTTTCTCGTCACTCTCGAAGCCTCTGCGAGAGCCTTTAAAAATAGGCCCTCATTGGCAAACGGAGGGTCAATGAAAGTAATGTCGACGGAATTGGCTGGCAATCGGGCGCCATGGGTAACAGCATCGGCCTTAATGATTTCAATAGACCCAAGCTTTTCGTCTTGACCCAATGATGCTTGATTCTTTTTTAGAGTATCGCAAGCTTTAGCGGATAGCTCAATCATCAAAACAGATTTTGCGCCACGAGAAATGGCCTCAAAACCAAGCGCACCCGTTCCCGAGAACATATCTAAACAAGCTAACCCATCTAAACGCTGGCCAAGACAATTGAATAATGTTTCTCTAGTTCTGTCAGCCGTTGGCCTCAATCCCGGAAGATCTGCAACTTGTAATTGCCTTCCGCGCCAATAGCCGCCAATAATTCTTACCTTGCCAGAGGTCATGGCGCTCCAACAATAACAGTCACTAACTTATCCATATCCAAATGTTTTTTATATGCCGCAATCACTTGCTCTTTAGTTACTGAGCTCAGTTGCTTTGTCCAAGTGTCTAAGGTGTCTAAAGGTAAATCATTCCAAGCAATACTTGCCACGTTATCCAGAATTTTTTTATTGCTATCAATTCTGAGCGGAAAACCATTCACTAAATTACTCTTCGCGGCAACTATCTCTGCGTCAGATGGACCAGACTCAATGAAATCAGAAATGGTTTTTTTCATGACTTCCACAGATAAATCGGCTTGCTCTTTTTTAGTTTGCATACCAGCAACAAAGGGGCCTACTTGACGACCCGGAGATACGTAGCTGTAAACACTGTACGCGAGACCTCTTTTCTCACGAACCTCTTTAGTCAGACGAGAAACAAATCCACCACCACCTAAGACATAGTTACCTACCAACATAGGAAAGTAGTCAGGATCCTTTCTCGCAATGGTTGGCATCCCCATTGAAATGTGAGCCTGCTGCGCAGAATGAGGGACTTTGATGACTTGCTGCTTGGGGTCTTTTTTTTCAAACAGCTTCACCTCTGGTGCCATTGTGATAACTTTAGCCTCAGCCGGGAGAGTAGCCATAAGCTTAGCCACCAATACGTCAGCTTCTTGTCGAGTGATATCCCCAACGATTGTTATCTTTGAACCCTTAACTGCATATCTCGCCGCGTAAAAATTTCGCGCATCAGCATCTGTTATAGCCTGAATAGTTTCAACGGTAATGGATTTTCCAAAAGGATGTTGGCCATATATTTGTCGATCAAATTCTTTGCCAAGAATAACCTCCGGCTTTAAATCAGATTCCTTAATAGTTGCAATGGTTCTTGCTTTTTCTCTTGCAAGAATGTTTTTATCAAAAACGGGCGCTTTTAATATTTGGGCAGCCATATTGACTAAAGAATCACGACGCTGCGCATCACTCAGAGTTCTTAAGCGCATGCTAGCTTTTTCTGCGCCAGCACTAAAACTGAGACCCGCCCCTAAATCAGCCAAGCGATCAGCAATTTCTGATTCAGATACTAACTTTCCATTAACTTTTGAACCCTTATCAATTAGCCCAGCCGTCATAAAAGCTAAGCCCAACTTTTTATCAGGATCTCCTACTGAGCCTGCAAACCAATCAACTTGAATATCAATCATTGGAATTGTTTTGGCTTCAACTAAATAAACCTTAGCGCCGTTAGCGTGCGTCCAGTGCTGAATTGGAATACCAGCAAGAGAGATAGCTGGGGCAATTGCACATAAAAAAGCAAGAAATATCTTTTTCATATTAGTGCCTCATTCCACTTGAAGCCGATGGCTTAGCTGTTGATTTATTAGCGTCGACAATTTGCGGATCAAGAATCGCAATAGTTAACTGATCATCAACAAAATACTTAGCTACTACAGCTTGAATATCTTTTGACGTCACCTTTTGAACATTCACAAGAATTTCATTTAAATACCTCCATGAAATCCCTTCCATCTCTGACATACCAATTTCCATGGCCTGCGCAAACACAGAATCTCTTTTATATATCTGAGAGGAAAGTAACTGTGACTTAACCCGATTTAACTCGGACTCAGTAACGCCTTTATTTTTAATTTCATTCAAAATTGTTCTGATGTTTTTTTCCAAACTATCTAAGCTTGCACCCTTAGTAGGTGTGGCGCTAATCATAAATAGTTGGGGACCCCTGGCAGCCATGTCATAAGAGGCATCAACTGAATTGGCGATCCTCTGATCTCTCACCAGCTTTCGATTTAATCTTGAATTGGCATGCCCATCCAAGATTGCAGATAAGACACTAAGCGCGTAGGGCTCGACATTTTCTATTTGTCCAGACTCTAACTTAGGAACCTTCCAAGCCATGTGGATATCAGCATTTTCTGCCGGCACTTTTACAAATATCTTTTTCGCTCCAATTTGCGGTATTTCAATTTGAGGCTTTCTTTGAGGAATACTCTTTGATGGAATATCGCCGTAATATTTTTCTGCCAAAGCTAAAACTTCTTTGGGGTTTACATCACCAACAACGATCATGACCGCATTATTAGGTGCATACCAAGTGTTGTACCAATCAAGCGCATCTTGATAAGTCATATTTTTTAAATCATCCATCCACCCAACAATCGGATTTCGATAAGGTGAATTTGTAAAAGCCGCAGCCATTAATTGCTCATAGACTACAGCCTGAGAATTATCATCCGTTCTTAGGCGACGCTCCTCCATCACAACTTGAATTTCTTTTGCAAACTCATCGGCTGATATTTTTAAATTAACCATGCGATCAGCTTCAAGAGCCATCATTTTTGGTAAATGTGTCTTTTCAACTTGCTGGAAGTAGGCCGTGTAATCTTTACTAGTAAATGCATTGTCTCGACCGCCGACCTCCCCTACCTTTTTCGAGAACTCTCCTGGCTTGAGATGTTTTGTTTCTTTAAACATCATGTGCTCAAGCACATGAGCAACACCTGTTTTGCCATTGACCTCATCAATTGAACCGGCTTTATACCAAACCATATGGGCCACAGTTGGAGCACGATGGTCTTCTTTGACAATCAATCTTAAGCCATTCTTTAAAAGATATTCATGCGTATCTTTTGGCACTTCAGCTTGCGCATCACCATGCGCACTCAGAAAAATAAAGGTGCTTGCAAGAAAAATTGGCCAACGGGTCGCCAGGGTTGTTAATATGTTCATAATTATTGAATTGTATCGGTCATGTTCGGATTACGTAAAACCCTATCAAGCTTATTCTCCAAGCAAAAAATTGATGAAGAATGGTATGAATCTCTAGAAGAAGCTCTTCTTTTAGGAGATGTTGGCATGCATGCCACCCAAAAGCTCATTAAACAATTGCGCATAGAAGCTAAAAATCAAAAATCTGAATCTGTTGATGATCTTAAGTCAATTCTTGCAATTCTTGTTGAACAGTTACTGAGCAAACTGCAACGGCCTCTAAACCCCCTCTTAACCCCTCCAGCCAAGGGGATAAACCCACAAGTTTGGCTAATTGTTGGGGTTAATGGTGCCGGCAAAACAACAAGCATTGGCAAGATATGCCATCACTTCCAAAATATCGGCCAGAAAGTTCTATTAGGCGCAGGAGATACTTTTAGAGCTGCAGCCCGAGAGCAGTTAATTGCCTGGGGAGATAAAAACCAGGTAGCTGTTATTACCCAACAAAGCGGAGATGCCGCTGCTGTAGCTCATGATGCTGTTCAAGCTGGCCAATCTCGACAAATGGATGTTGTGATCATTGACACAGCTGGGCGTTTATCCACTCAAGCTCACCTCATGGATGAGCTTAAAAAGGTAAAACGCGTCATCACAAAGTCTCAAGAAGATGCTCCGCATGAGACCATTCTCGTGATTGATGGCAATACCGGACAAAATGGCTTATCTCAAGTAAAAGCCTTTCATGAAGCCCTGGGCCTAACATCCATTATTGTGACCAAACTGGATGGCACAGCAAAAGGTGGCATCCTCTGCGCTATTGCTGAAGAAATTCCAGAAAACACCCCTAGCGTCCTAGCTATCGGCCTGGGTGAGAAGTTGGGTGATCTAAAACCATTCAACGCTTCAGACTTCGCCAAATCCCTGATTCCATAAGATTTTTAATCTATATTAATCATAGGGTTATAATGCTATTAGCACTCGCATTGCAAGAGTGCTAATATATAACTATGACAAACATGAATGCCCTTATTCCGATGCAATTAAATGTAGGTAGCTTAGATGCCTACATTTCTAGCGTTAATCGTCTGCCGATGCTCAGTGCGGCGGATGAGGTGCGCCTTGCTCGTGAGTTTCGTGATCATGAAAATCTAGATGCAGCTCGCACACTAGTCATGTCACATCTCAGATTGGTAGTTTCAATTGCTCGTCAATACTTGGGCTATGGGTTGCCACATGCTGACTTAATTCAAGAAGGCAATATCGGCCTCATGAAAGCCGTTAAACGCTATGACCCAGAACAAGGTACGCGTTTGGTGACTTATTCAATTCATTGGATCAAAGCAGAAATTCATGAATACATTCTCCGAAATTGGAGAATGGTAAAAATTGCCACAACAAAAGCTCACAGAAAACTTTTCTTCAATCTACGCAGCAACAAACCAAGCTTAAATGCATTGTCTCCTAGCGAAATCGCTAACCTTGCTCAAGCATTGGATGTACGCCAAGAAGATGTGCGAGAAATGGAAAAACGCCTATCAGGTGGTGACATTGCTATTGAGTCGAATGATTCTTCTGATGACGAAGCATTTGCTCCAATTAACTGGTTATCAGATGACCGTTATGAACCATCTCAAATTTTGGCTCAACAAGAGAAGCGCGACCTCCAAGGTCCTGGCATTGATAAAGCTCTAGCAAGCCTTGATGAACGCAGCAGAAAAATTGTTTTAGACCGCTGGTTAAATGTATCTGATGATGGATCTGGCGCAAGTACATTGCATGATCTTGCCGCTGAATTCAACATTTCAGCTGAGCGTGTTCGCCAAATTGAAGCGGCGGCTCTTAAAAAAATGAAGTTGGCTCTTACAGCCTAAACCTATTGATTGGGCAACCCGCCCAATCAATCACTTTTCCCAAAAAATTACTTTAGCAACTTTGCCAAATCTTCAGCGATTGGCTGAGGCCCCTGTTGATGTTTCAAGAACAAACGTAATGTTCCGTTGGTATCAAATACATAGCTGCCAGCTGTATGGTCAATCGTGTAACTTGTAGGAGATTTTCCAGGCACCTTGCTATAAAAAACTTTGAAGTCCTTGGTTACCTTTTCCAAGTCAGCTGGTGATGCAGGTCGCATACCTAGAAATCTCTCATCAAATGATGGCACATACTCAGATAATAATTTTTGAGTGTCTCTCTCTGGATCAACCGTTACAAATACAACCTGAACTCTGCTAGCATCCTTGCCAAGCAAACTCATCACACCTTGCATCTCTGTCATTGTTGTTGGGCAAACGTCTGGACACTGCGTGTATCCAAAAAACATCACCACCAATTTACCTTTGAAATCACCAAGCTGCCTTTGTTGACCATGATGATCAATTAATGAAAAATCTTTACCAAAAGCTTTACTGCCTGTGATGTCCACATTGTTAAATTTCAATGCTTGCTGTGAGCAGGCAAACAAAAAGGCGCTTGCCAATAAAGTAAAGATCGTTTTAATGAATATCGAGGTGATATTTTTATTCATGGTTATAAGTAGTGATCAATTAGTAAAGCCGCAAACAACAAAGACAAATAAATAATAGAAAATCTAAAGGTTTTCTTCGCCAATTCGTCGCTGTAATTTCTATATAGCGCTATCGAATAGGCCAAGAATAAGAAACCTAAAATTAACGCACACGCCAAATAAAAATAACCGCTCATTTGATAAATGAAAGGCAATATCGTTGCTGCAATTAAGATCAGCGTGTACAAAAGAATATGTAATAAGGTAAAGCTTTCCCCATGAGTGACTGGCAACATAGGTAAACCAGATTGCTTATAGTCTTCACGACGGTAAAGCGCTAAAGCCCAAAAATGTGGTGGCGTCCACGTAAAAATAATTAAAACTAATAGCCAAGCTTCTGCAGGAAAATCATTAGCCACCGCAGCCCACCCTAAAGCTGGTGGCATTGCACCAGATAATCCACCAATCACAATATTTTGTGGCGTAGCGGGCTTTAATAACAGTGTATAAATAATGGCATACCCAATGAAGGTTGCTGCAGTCGCCCACATTGTCAGAGGATTAGCAAAGTGCCATAACAGGGCCATACCAATTGCACCAATGACCAATGCAAAAATAATAATTTGTAAATCACTAAGCGCGCCAGTTGCTGATGGACGCCAAGCCGTTCTTCGCATCTTGGCATCAACTTTCTGCTCAACTAAGCAATTAACAGCAAATGCTGCGCCAGCTAATAACCAAATACCTAAAGAACCGCCGATCAGTATTGGCCAAGGCACCATTCCAGGAGTGGCCAAGAACATACCAATAATCGCGCAGAATACAGCCAACTGTGTCACTCGAGGTTTAGTCAGCGCCCAATATTGGCGCCATTTAGGCATGACTTGAAGCTCCTGTTTAGACACGTTTGAACTCCTCATACCGCAAGGTCAATAACCTTACTAAAACAACAATTAAACCTGCGGCTCCACCTGTGTGCAATAAAGCAGCAACCAAAGGCCAATCTAAAATAATATTACTCATACCTGTTACCAACTGAAGTAAAGCTAAACCAAGTAAGCTAAATGACCAACGTCTAAGTTGAGGGCTAGCAACAATCATCGCCATCTTCAAGTTTTTAAATGCTACAAATAACAAAAGACTAATACAAACTAATGCTCCAAGACGATGCGTCCAATGAATAGCCCGCAAAGCCTCAATACTTAAAAGTCTGCCATCTCCAGTTTTACCCAACTCACGCCAAAGAACAAATCCTTCACTGAATTTCATTGAAGGAAAAATTTGACCATGACACAAAGGAAAATCATCGCAGGCTAATACTGCGTAATTTGTACTGACCCATGCACCAAGAAATATTTGTACACAGAGAACTATCAAAGCAGCCCAAACCCATCCTCTACCCGGTTGAGTATCTTTAACTAAATATTGAGACTCATCAAAAGCTAAACCTAATCGCGAAGTACGATTAGATAAATATGAAAGCGCCGCCAAAAGACTTAGTCCCAGCATCAAATGAATTGAAACAATTAGTGGCTGCAACTTAAGCGTTACAGTCCATGCCCCGAATGCGCCCTGAACACAAACTAGCACCAAAATAAAAGTTGAAATAAGTGCAGTTTGATTGCCCAAGACTTTTCTCTTTGACCAAGCCCAAACAACCATGATGATGATTAGGAAGCCAACACCCATAGCAAAGTATCGATGCAGCATCTCTATCCATGCTTTGCTGAGAGTTACAGGTCCCGTTGGCATTAACGATTCTGCTTCACGGATCTGATTGAGAGCTGCCAAAGGATTCGATAACCCATAACAACCTGGCCAATCAGGGCAACCTAAACCTGAATCAGTTAACCGCGTAAATGCGCCAAACAGAATTAAATCAAATGTAAAAAATACCGTTAATAAAACTAAGCGATGAAAAGTAAAAGACCGGTGACGCCACCACAACAAGAGCAGCAACAATCCACCTACAGCCAAACCAATTAGCAATAACTGAATCCAAGCAATTAAAGTCATCTTTAATTAGCCTTGCCGATAGCATTCCACTTCAAAAGTTTCTCTAAATCCTTAGAAAACTTTTTAAAGTCAGGAGCGCCCTTGGTGGTATCGAATCGCATCATCCTATCTGAGCGTGGATCCAGTAAATGAATAGCACTGCCCGCCTGATCAAGATTCAACCATTGATTTAACTTGAGAGCTTTTTCTTTATCTTGGGGCATTCTAATAATGCTAAAGCCAGCCACCTCTTTGTCATATGCTTTTAGTACATCTGGGTGGATTGGTGCTTCATCAGTTACCAACCAAACCAACTGCACACGTTGGCTTTCTTTGCCCATAGCAACTCGAACTTGTCTCATTAAATACAAAATAGAAACACACTCATCATTACCTACTTGGCAATTGGCTGCAGGTCTTGCAACCAGTAGCGTCCACTTACCCTGCAAACTTGTATCAAGAATATCTGCGGGCAATGACTGAACAGGGGTTACCAACTCACCTACGTTAGTTTTTCCACCTTGAGGCTTAATCACATAAAAAGTAAAGTATGAAGCGATTACAGGTGATGCGCAGATAAGCAATAGCAAAATCATCTGTATGCGCCCACGCTTTGTAGCAGCATCTATTTTTGGTTTCCCAGCCGCAGGAATGAGCGGATCTAAATTTGTATTGTCTGTCACAACTTTTTCCTTAAAACACCACTTATTAACCAAAATAATACTGCCAATGCAGATAATGAAAACCACTGAAAGGCATAGCCCTGATGTTTTTCTGCGCCAGTTGCCAGTGGCGCCCATTGACGAGATAAACCATCGTCAATATCTGATACTTCTCTCAAAATAAATGGCAAATGTTCAATGCCTAAATAAGACTCTTGAGCCTTCACATCTAGATTTTGCTGAATTTTCTTTTTTTCTGCTTCAGGCCCGAGATTACCCACACTCATAACACGGGCTGGGTGCTCAAAAACCACACCTTCAACATCAACTGTTTTTTCTGGAGTTACTAAAACAGGTAATTTTTCTCGATCCAATCCATCACGAGGAACCCAACCACGATTGACCCAAATTATCTTATTAGAACCATTCAATAACAAAGGAGTCATTACATAAAACCCAACGGCAACTCCTGTTTTGGGGTCACGGCCCATTGGATGGGGTCTATTTTCCAACCAGATGGTTTTGTCTGCGATATAGACGCCCTTAGCGATCATTCTATGATGAACAGCCTCGTCAAGTGACCAAGTCTTAGCGTTGGCGTATAAAACCTCACCACGCTCTTTTTGAGCCACCTCATAAGCAAGGTCAAGCTTTTGATGCATGCGCTGGACCTGCCAATAACCCAAGGCCAAACCTGCCAAACAAACGATGAGCGCAGCTATTGTTGCAGTTGGTCGAGATAAAACTAGTTGTCTAAACATAAAGCAATGATACGATGCATACCTATGAATTGGATTATCCCTATAGCTTTTTTATTTATTTTAGGCAGCCTCGGCTCGGCTCTGTTTTACATGATGCGAGACAAGGGTAAGAGCTCTAAAACTGTTTACTCTTTAATGCTCAGAATTGGGCTTTCTATTGCCCTATTCATCGGCATCTGGATTGCCCACTCTCTTGGGTATATTCAAAGTACAGGTATTCGAGTAGCTGGTTAACTTAATTTTTTCTTTGACACAATTAAAAAACGCCGCTGAAGCGGCGTTTTTTAATTTGCTGTTGATTACATCCAGTAAACAACAACGTATAGACCCAACCAAACTACGTCAACAAAGTGCCAGTACCAAGCAGCACCTTCAAACGCAAAGTGATTTTCTGGTGTGAAGTGACCCTTCATAACACGGAACAGAACAACCGCTAACATGATGGCACCCATTGTTACGTGGAAACCGTGGAAACCAGTCAACATGTAGAAAGTTGAGCCATAAACACCTGAACTCAATTTCAAGTTAAGGTCGCTGTACGCATGCATGTACTCATATACCTGGAAGCACATAAAAATAGCGCCAAGAAGAACTGTAGCAGCCAAGCCCTGAATCACTTGTTTGCGGTGGCCTTCACGCATTGCATGGTGAGCCCAAGTCACTGTTAAACCTGAAGTTAACAACAATGCTGTATTGATAGTTGGAATAGGCCATGGACCCATTGTTTTAAAGCTCTCAACTAAACCTGCTGGACCAGCATGTGGCCATGTAGCAGCAAAGTCTGGCCACAATAATTTATTGTCAATATCACCTAACCAAGGCATCGCAATACTTCTAGCGTAGAAAAGTGCTGAGAAAAATGCGCCAAAGAACATGATTTCTGAGAAGATGAACCAAGCCATAGACCATCTATAAGAAACGTCTACGTTCACGCTATTCATACCGCTCTCTGCTTCGCCAATAGCATCGCCGAACCAGATATACAAAGAGGCAATCGTCCATGCAATACCAGCAAGACACAAAATCATGCCTGGCGTGCTGCCGTTAACCCATAACGAAGCACCCCAACCAAATGCTAGCAAACCTAAGCTAGTAACGATCGGGTGACGTGTTGGAGCCGGCACATAGTAATAAGGGGCTTTTGAAACACTGGAAGACATTCTCTCTCTCCTAAAAAATCAATTCGCAACAACTGCTTTGACAATCATCAACAAAATTGCCATAAAAATAACTGCGCCTAAAACTCCTGCAAGCACAATATGTACAAAACTAACTGATGCCATATCAGCTTCTTGACCAGAGCCTTTACGAACACCTAAAAATCCCCACAAAACTGCTCTCATGGAAATCATAAACATTACTAGTGAACTACGTTTCTTTTCCATACTAGATCTTTGAAGGCTTACTATTATGTTCGCCTGTAATCACTTTCTGACCACTACCTACCTCAAAGAATGTGTATGACAAAGTAATATTTTTTACATCTTTTGGCAAAGCCGGATCAATCACGAAAACAACTGGCATTTCACGTGACTCATTAGGCTTTAAAGTTTGCTGCTCAAAACAAAAACATTCCAACTTTGTGAAGTGTTGCGTTGCTTGTTTTGGGGCATAACTAGGAATTGCTTGCGCAGATACAGCTCTACCTTGAGTATTAACCACTTCATAGACCACTTGAATCATTTCACCCGGATGAACTTGCATCGAGTTCTTCACTGAGCGAAAGCGAAAAGGGCCTTGAGTATTTGAATCAAACTCTACAGTGATTAAACGACTCTCATCAACTTGAGTATTTTTATTAACGGCACCAACAGCTCTTGTTCCGTAATCATTTTTGCTAGTAACAACATTAATCCCAGTCACTTCACAAAGAACTCGGTACATTGGAATCAAAGCATAACCAAATACAAACATGGCTGAACTAATCACAATTAGCTTCAACAACATCTGACGGTTATATTTGACGAGATTAAAAGCCATGCTTAACCAAAGATCGCTTTCTTAGCAAAAATGCCAATAAAGAAGACCAGCGCCACGGTTAATAAAACAAAGCCCAAGCGGCGATTACTCGCGCTTGGGTTCTTTTGTTGTTGATTTGATTGAGTCATAAATTCCGCGTTAACGGATTACTTAACTGTTGGTGGAGTTTCAAATGTATGGAATGGTGCTGGAGATGGAATTGTCCACTCTAGACCCTGAGCATTTTCCCAAGCTTGATCTTCTGCTTTCTTACCACCACGGTAAGTTGGCAATACAACCCATAACAAGAAGTAAACCTGCATCAAACCAAAACCTAAACCACCAATAGAGGCAATTGCGTTGAAGTCAGCAAACTGAACTGGATAGTCTGCATAACGACGTGGCATACCTGCTAAGCCCAAGAAGTGCATTGGGAAGAAGGTTAAGTTAAAGAAAATCATTGAACCCCAAAAGTGAATCTTGCCACGGAATTCATTCACCATGAAACCAGTCCACTTTGGCGCCCAGTAGTAAAAGCCTGCAAATAAGGCAAACAACGATCCAGCCACAAGAACGTAGTGGAAGTGAGCCACAACGTAGTATGTATCTTGAATCATGATGTCAATTGGAGCCATCGCACAGATCAAACCAGTGAAACCACCGATTGTGAACACGAAAATAAATCCGATAGACCACAACATAGGAGTTTCAAAGGTCATTGAACCTTTCCACATTGTTGCAATCCAGTTAAAGATTTTCACGCCAGTTGGAACAGCGATCAACATTGTTGCGTACATAAAGAACAACTGACCAGTTACAGGCATACCTGTTGCAAACATGTGGTGAGCCCAAACAATGAATGACAAGATTGCAATTGAACCAGTCGCATAAACCATTGAGCTGTAACCGAACAATCTCTTACGCGCAAATGTTGGGATCACTTCGCTGATGATGCCAAACGCTGGCAAGATCATGATGTAAACCTCTGGGTGACCAAAGAACCAGAAAATGTGCTGATACATCACTGGGTCACCACCACCTGCAGCTGAGAAGAAGCTTGTACCAAAGTGACGATCTGTAAGAACCATTGTGATTGCGCCAGCCAAAACAGGCATTACAGCAATCAACAAGTAAGCAGTAATCAACCATGTCCAGCAGAACATTGGCATCTTCATTAATGTCATGCCAGGGGCACGCATATTAAGAATAGTCACAATAATATTGATTGAGCCCATGATGGAAGATGCACCCATCAAGTGAATCGCAAAAATTGCCATGTCCATACCAGGACCCATTTGCACTGATAAAGGCGCATATAAAGTCCAACCAGCAGCAGTAGCACCGCCTGGAACAAAGAATGAAGACAACAATAATGATGCCGCAACTGGCATGATCCAGAAACTGAAGTTGTTCATACGAGCAAACGCCATATCTGAGGCGCCCACTTGTAATGGAATCATGTAGTTAGCAAAACCAACGAATGCCGGCATGATGGCACCGAACACCATGACCAAGCCGTGCAATGTTGTTAACTGATTAAACAATTCTGGACGAATGAACTGTAAACCCGGTTGGAACAATTCCAAACGAATCAACAAAGCCATCACGCCGCCAGCCATTAAGCTGACAAAAGAGAAAATCAAATACAACGTACCAATATCTTTGTGGTTAGTTGCATACAACCAACGACGCCATCCATGTGGATGATCGTGTGCGTGATCATCGTGATGATCGTGTGCGTGGCTTACTGTGCTCATAGTCGCTCCAATTACCTATATATGTATTAATTACTTAGCTGCGCGTGCAGTTGTGAAATCTTTTGGCTGAATTAATTCACCAGTCTTATTACCCCATGAGTTACGTGTGTAAGTCATAACAGAAGCCAATTCAACATCGTTTAATTGCGACCACTTAGGCATTGCTCTTACGCCGTTCAAAAGAATCTTGTATTGACCATCTTTAGAACCAAGAACAACCTTTGAACCATCTAGTGCAGGGAATGCTCCAGCACCCTTACCGTTAGGTTGGTGACATGCTGCGCAGTTAGCTGCATAAACTTTTTCGCCACGTTGCTTTAACTCATCCATAGTGTATGTCTTAGATGGGTCATCAGCCAAAGCAGCCATTTGAACTTTCTTTTCTGCAGCCCATGCTGTGTACTCAGCGTCCGTTACCACTTTCACTACGATTGGCATGAACGCGTGCTCTTTACCGCAAAGCTCAGAACATTGACCACGGTATGTACCCACTTTTTCAGCGCGGAACCATGTATCGCGTACAAAGCCAGGGATCGCATCTTGCTTAACGCCAAATGCTGGAATAGTCCATGAGTGAATAACGTCGTTAGCAGTTGTAACCATACGAATCTTTTTGCCAACCGGAACAACCATTTCGTTATCTACTTCCATCAAGTAGGTATCGCTCTTTTCAGCTTGGTTGTTAATTTGCTCACGTGGTGTTGTCAAAGTTTGCAAGAATGAAATGCCTTCACCTTCGCCTTTGATGTAGTCGTAACCCCATTTCCACTGATAACCTGTTACCTTAATCGTTACATCAGCATTTGTTGTGTCTTTCATGGCCACAACAGTTTTTGTTGCTGGTAATGCCATACCGATAACGATCAACAAAGGTACAACTGTCCAGATAATTTCAACTGTTGTACTTTCATGGAAGCTAGCTGATTGATGTCCTAATGATTTACGGTGTTTGTAGATGGAGTAGAACATCACGCCAAAAACAGCTACAAAAATAACCAAACAAATAGCCAACATCATCCAATGCAATACGGCCACTTCTTCAGCAACCTTAGTTGCTGGAGTTTGAAGATTTAATTGAAAGCGAGCTGGACCGCCAGGCATGTCATTAATAGCTAAAACCAAGTTGCTATGCAGCAAGCCGATTAAACCTAAAAACAAACCGGCTAATGATGTGCGATGTTTCATCTTATTTCCCGTTAAATAAATTCTTGAATCTGTGCACAAAAAGCATGCGCAATATCGTGAGATTATATTTGCGGAACTTGATCCAGCGCAATAAATTACTAACTTTTCTGCATCATTTGGCTTAGAAAATTAAAGCTAATTGTATGTAAGCGCTCGCTCACTTATTGTTTTGATCTAAGGATTTGGTCAATTCCGATCTTGGCAACACCGTCATGAGACTTAGATAAACGACGTTCTGGAGTCCAAGCATGGCCATAAACGACCTCTAGAGTCATTTTTAGAGGGGCTAATTCAGTACTTGCGCTGATTAACTTGGCCCCCTCATCATTAACTAAGCCCAACTCCGTAGCATCCTTCAGGAGCAAATCTATATGCTCATACTCAAGAGTGATGTACTCCATATCCATGACAGGCTCCGCAAAACCTGATTTCAACAGAGCATCCCCGACATCATGCATATCCCAGGCCCCAGCTATAGGCTCTGAAGCACCACCCATCAGCCTTAATTCTTTTCCAGTATCAGGGCCTAAATAAGCAAACATTAATAAGGACTCTGGCTTTAGAAGCCGTTCCCAGCTTTGTACCAATAACTCAGGCTGAGCATGATGTTGAAGCTCTAAATTGGACCAAACCAAATCCATCAAATGTTGTGGCCTAGAAGCATCAGTTGAGTGAAATCGCACACTAGGGCGCCTCAACAATTGCAGTAAAAGTCTTTGAATCGATGAATGTTCAAGCCTGGTGTCAGAGCAATAATGTTGAGCCTGAGGAAATCTCTCATGCATTAATCCAAGTTGCACAGAACCAGAATGAAAAACATGCTCCGCTTGCAATTTAATAATCGTCAACTTCTCCATCATCCTGTTCGCTATCTCTAAAGATAACCAATTAGGAATGGCTGGAGTCAATGTTGGCAATGTGGACATAGGTGCTCAGTATACTCAGCGCCCCATGAAATTTCTTCTGCCTAGCTCATGTATTGCCTGCAAGAAATTTCAAGCATCTAGCATTTGCGATAAATGTCTAAAACTAATAAAAGACAAACAAACGCATCGATGCCGGCAATGCGCTCTACCCTGCCAGGCAGAGAAATTAATTTGTGACTTATGCCGCCGGCACCCACCCTCATTTGATAGCACCATTTGCTTAGATGCATATGGCGGAATACTGACTGAAGCTTTGCAGGATTACAAATACCAAGGCAAAGTTGCATTAGCTACTTGCTTCACAGATGCATGGAATTACGCCTTTCCAAAGGAAACTCTTTTTCAGGAAGAAATTAATTGGATGATTCCAGTTCCCTTGAGTATCAAAAAACTGCACCACAGAGGATTTAATCAATCTTGGGAGCTGTGCAAACGATTTGCTAAAACATTTAACAAAAATGCTGACCCCTATATATTAGGTCGCAATCACATTGAAGGTGATCAAGCTCACGCAACCCGAGAGGAGCGATTCACAAGACTCATTAATACGTTTCGCGTGAACCCCCAAAGACTTCATCATATTGAAAACCAACATCTTGTGATTGTTGATGATGTCATGACAACGGGTGCAACACTAAACATCATGGCTAAACTATTAAAAGATTTTGGCGCCCAAAGTGTTCATAATTGGGTCATTCTTAGAACATCTTTGTAAAACATATGATTAACGTTGTGCTTGTTGAACCCGAAATACCTCCCAATACCGGCAACATTATTCGCCTGTGCGCGAACACGGGTGCGCAATTACATTTAATTGAACCACTTGGATTTCCCCTAGAAGACTCAAGAATGAAACGTGCGGGTTTGGATTACCACGAATACGCTCATATGAAAGTTCATAAAAATTGGGAGGCATTTTTAGAATCTGAAAAACCTTCACAAGACAGAATGTTTGCTATCACCACTAAAGGCAAAGCTCACTTATCGAAGTGTCAGTTTTTAGAAAACGATTACTTGGTTTTTGGTTCTGAAACAAAAGGACTCGCTCAAAACGTCAGGGATTACTTTCTACCAGAGCGCGCTTTGAGATTACCTATGAGAGAAAATAGTCGGAGCCTCAACTTATCTAATGCTGTTGCAGTGATGGTTTATGAAGCATGGCGACAAATGGATTTTATCGGCGGGGATTAATTTGATAAATGAGTTTCAGATTTAGCATCGCGACCCATCAACAGCTTAACAGCGCTTGGCAAATCTAAATTACTAAAGAGAACCTGACAAACCATTTGAGTAATTGGCATATCAACATTTTTAGCAATTGCTAAATCATTAACAGCTTGCGCACAACGAACGCCTTCAGCAACATGGCCCAAACTAGACAGCACTTCAGATAATTTCTTGCCTGAAGCCAACTGAAGACCTACCTGTCTATTGCGAGATAAATCACCAGTAGCAGTCAAAATTAAATCACCGACACCTGTTAAGCCCATAGCTGTTTCAGGTTGACCACCCATTGCGGTAATCAAGCGCATCATTTCAGTAAGGCCACGAGTCAGTAACGCAGCGCGCGCATTCAGACCCAAACCCAAACCATCACCAATACCTGTCGCAATTGCCAAAACGTTCTTAATGGCTCCACCTAGCTCAACGCCAACAATGTCACTGCTGCCGTAAATCCTCATATTGCCGTAATGGAAAACTTGCTGAACAAGCGCTACTAATTCTTGCGAGTCACTAGCAACTGTTAATGCACAAGGCATTCCTTTGGCAACTTCACTCGCAAAACTTGGTCCTGATAGAACAGCCAAGCGAATGCCTCTATTCAGAGACTGACTTGATTTGAGCTCTCGCTCAATCACTTGATGGGGCATCAAAGATGTCTCTGGCTCTAGACCTTTACACAACCAAACCCAATTTTTAGGGCAATTATTGAGAGCCAATAAAGCATGTACAGTTTCTTTTAGTCCAGAAACGGGTGTTGCGATAACAACTAAATCTTGTTCTTTGGCATTAGCAAAAATACCTTGCCAATCATCGGTCACATTTAAAGAAGCTGGCAAAGAAATATCTTTTAAATATTTCTGATTCAATCGCGTTTCTTGCATTTGCTTCGCAAGCACCGCAGAACGACTCCATAAGCCGACATCTAAATTGCGAGCATTCTTAGAGGCGTGCATGGCCATCGCGGTACCCCATGCGCCAGCTCCAAGAAAAATGACTTTCATATTAATTAGGCAAAATAATGCCGCTATCGCTAGGGGCACTTGCTCCAGCAGCTTGAGCTAAGCGTTGCTCATAAAGCGCATGGAAATTAATTTCCGCCAAATGCACAGGTTGGAATCCAGCGCGACTAATCATGTCAGCAATATTTGATCTCAAATATGGAAACAAAATAGTTGGGCACGCAATGCCCAACATGGGATCAATTTGTTCAGCTGGCATATGACGCATTTCAAAAATACCTGACTGTTGTGCCTCTATTAAAAATAGCACTTTATCTTCAATGCGAGTAGTTACTGTGCCAACTAATGTCACATGAAAATTACTGTCATCTAACTGATTAGCTTGAATATCTACTTGAACTTCTAGTTTTGGCTCAGCCTGTACTAAAAGAATTTCTGGAGCATTGGGCTGCTCCAAAGACATGTCTTTGAGGTAAACGCGTTGAATTTGAAAACTTGGTGCGTTATCTGCAACACCATTAGCAGCTACATCTGTCATGATTTTCCTATTTATTGACCTAATAATGGATCTAGCTTACCAGCCCGGTCAAGTGCTGAAAGATCATCAAAGCCACCAACATGAGTGTCTTCAATAAAAATTTGAGGAACGGTGCGTCTTCCGGTTCTGGCAATCATCTCGTCTTTCTTACCAGGCTCCTTATCAACTAATATTTTTTCAGTAATAACTACACCCTTAGCTGTTAACAAACGCTCTGCCATGACGCAATACGGGCAGACCTGTGTGCTGTACATCGTTATCTTTGCCATTTTTAATCCCTAGTAGCGTTCAATGAGCTTACTTAACCAACGGTAAGCCGGCCTGATTCCACGCAGAAATGCCGCCATCCATGCATGCAACTTCAGCAAATCCGGCTTTTTTGAACTTTCCAGAGGCTGTATTTGCTCTAGAACCGCTTAAACAAACTAAAATAACAGGCTTATTGCTGTCTAACTTCAATTGTTTGATGCCGTTATCCAGATCAGCTAAAGATAAGTGCTTTGATTGAGCTATATGCCCTGTCTTGTACTCATCGGCTGTGCGTATATCAACAATTTGCGCATTTCTTTGGTTGACCCACTGAACTGCTGTGTGTACGCTAAGAAGCTGTTTGTTTAAACGACCCAAGATTTGGGGCAAGGCTAAGGCTAGACCTGAAGTGATCAAGGTGGCCAGTAGCAATAAATTATTTGTATTTGTTAAGAAGTCCATTAGTAAATTATAGAATGTGAATATGAAACAACTAGTACTTATCCGCCATGGCGAATCCCAATGGAACCTAGAAAACCGTTTTACCGGCTGGGTTGATGTAGATTTAACACCTACCGGCATCCAGCAAGCAACGCAAGCTGGCGAAAGTTTAAAGGCTGCAGGGTATGATTTTGACATTGCTTACACTTCTGTGCTGAAAAGGGCTATTCGCACTCTTTGGCACACTCAAGAAGCCATGGACAGACTTTGGCTACCGGTTGTCCACAGTTGGCGTTTAAATGAGCGTCACTATGGTGCCTTAGCAGGACTAAATAAAGCAGAGACTGCTCAAAAATACGGTGACGAGCAAGTTCACATCTGGAGAAGATCTTACGACGTCAGACCTCCCCTCTTAGACCCAACAGATCCAAGAACTTCATTTAACGATCCACGCTACGCTAAGTTAAAGCGCGAAGAAATTCCTTTGGGCGAATGCTTAAAAGATAACGTTGCCCGAGTGATTCCTCTTTGGGAAGAGTCTATTGCTCCTGCACTTCGCGCAGGTAAGAGAGTATTAATTGCTGCTCATGGCAATAGCATTCGCTCACTTGTGAAGTACTTGGACAATGTTTCTGATGAAGACATCATGGAAATCAATATTCCAAACGGAGTCCCTTTGGTCTACGAGTTAGACGACAACCTTAAACCAATCAAGCACTTTTACTTAGAAAAATAAATATGTATCGCTCAATTAAGAGTATTGCCCTCATTTGTACAGGCCTGATTGCTGGTGTTGCACTAACCCTGCAACTTTCAGCAACAGCCCAGCAAAGTGGCTCGAACCTTCCATTAGATGAATTAAGAAGCCTGTCTAATGTATTTGGTCAAATCAAGAGAGATTACGTTGAGCCAGTTGATGACAAAAGACTTTTAACTGATGCGATCAAAGGCATGGTTAGCGGCTTAGATCCGCACTCATCTTTTTTAGATAAAAAAGACTTCGCTGAAATGCAAGAACATACTCAAGGCAAATTTGCAGGCCTTGGCATTGAAATCACTTCAGAGGATGGCGTGGTTAAGGTGATGAACCCAATTGAAGACACGCCAGCCGCTAGAGCAGGCATTCTGTCTGGAGACCTAATTACACGTTTAGATGACAAACCAGTTCGTGGTATGACTTTAGATCAGGCCGTTCGTCGCATGCGTGGTGAGCCTGGCACAAAAATTACTTTAACTATTTTTAGAAAAAGTGAAGATCGAACTTTTCCAATAACCATCACTCGCGCTGAAATTAAAGTTCAATCTGTTAAGACTAAGCTCTTAGATAACGGTATTGCTTATGTTCGAATCACAAGCTTCCAGGAACGCACGATTCCGGATCTTGCGAAGAAATTAAATGAATTAAACAAAGACTCTCAAATTAAAGGCTTAGTTCTAGATTTACGTAATAACGGTGGGGGCCTGCTTCAGGGTGCTGTTGGAGTGTCAGCGGCCTTCTTACCAAGCGATGCTTTAGTGGTGTCAACCAAAGGTCAAGCTGAAGATGCTAAGCAATTATTCACAGCCAACTTCAATAACTACCGATTATCAGAAAATAAAGATGTCTTAGCTGAACTCAACCCGGTCTTCAAAAAAGTACCTATGGTTGTATTAGTTAATGCTTTCTCCGCATCAGCTTCAGAGATTGTTGCTGGCGCACTTCAAGATCACAAGCGTGCAACCATTATTGGTAAAACAACTTTTGGTAAAGGCTCAGTTCAAACTGTAAGACCATTAAGCGCAGACTCTGCACTTAAGTTAACTACAGCCTATTACTACACACCTTCAGGCAAATCGATTCAGGCATTTGGTGTCAAGCCAGATATTCCTGTTGATCAAAACTCAGAAGGTGATCCTGACGATGTCTTAATCACAAGAGAAATCGACAGCGAGAAGCATCTTAAGAATAAGCAATCATCTGAAGAAAAGTTAATTAACGATCGCGAAAAACGTCGTTTAGAAGAACTTCAGCGCATTGAAGAAATCAATGCAAAGAAATCTCCTGAAGATAAAGAAAAAGATCGTAAAAAGCGCCCTGCTGAGTTTGGATCTGCAGAAGACTTCATGCTGACGCAAGCTGCCGCTTACCTAAAAGGTCAGCCAGTCAAACGCTCTAAGTCACGTCTTGAGTAATTAGAGATTAGCGCATGAACGATCAAGATCTTCTTCGCTATTCTCGACATATCCTTCTCGATGAAATCGGCATAGAAGGCCAAGAAAAAATCTTGGCCGCTCATGTCGTCATTATTGGCGCCGGTGGTCTTGGCTCAGCTGCAGCACCTTACTTAGTTGCAGCTGGGGTTCAAACCATCACTCTGATTGATCATGACACGGTTGACCTTACAAATCTTCAGCGCCAAATCATGCATCAGCATGCATCAGTAGGTAAGCCTAAAGTTATATCAGGCAAAGATACTTTAGAAAAGCTAAACCCCGCTATCAAGGTCAATTCACTTCAAGAAAAAGCAAGCGCATCATTGCTCAACGAGCTATTACCAACAACAACCGTTGTACTTGATTGCAGTGATAATTTCACGACAAGACAATTAGTTAATGAACTATGCGTCCAACATCGTGTGCCATTAGTCAGTGGCTCTGCAATACGATTTGATGGTCAAGTTAGCGTATTTGATCATCGTAAAGATGATTCTCCATGTTACGCGTGCGTCTTCCCCAAGGACCAACACTTCGATGAAGTTAAATGTTCAACGATGGGTGTTTTTTCACCATTAGTCGGCATCATTGGGACAATGCAAGCCGCTCAAGCATTACAGATCATCATGGATATTGGGCAAACACTCAAAGGTAGATTGTTACTTTGGGATGCGCACTCAACTGAAATCAATCAGATTCAAATTAGCAAACAGCACAACTGCCCTGTTTGCTCTATAAAGAATTAATCTTATTCAAAGCTGCTTGTAAATCTTCCGGCTCAATTGCAGATAGCAATTGGTCAACTGCTAGTTTCAAACTTCCTACGTCAGCACGCAAAACCTCTTTCTTCACAGAAAGCAGTTGATTGAAGTGCAGTGAAAAATCAGTTAAGCCCATCCCTAACAAAACTCTTGTCATTGATGCTTCGCCAGCCATTTCTCCGCAAACAGAAACTGGCATATTGGCAGCTTTTGCATCACGAATCACGCCTGCAATTAATCTTAAAACTGCAGGATGCAGAGGATCATATAAATGCGCTACTGCGTTATCTGCACGGTCAATTGCTAAGGTGTACTGAATTAAGTCATTCGTACCAATTGATAAGAAATCTAGCCGCTTAATAAATAATGGCAGAGCGAGGGCAGCAGCAGGGATTTCAATCATGGCTCCAACACGAATATTGGGGTCAAATAAAATGCCGCGCTCCTCCAGTTGCTTTTTAGCTGTCTCGATAAGATCCAAAGTCTGATCAATTTCTTGAGCATGTGCCAACATTGGAATTAAGATTTTCATTTGCCCAAAAGCAGACGCTCTAAGGATGGCGCGAATCTGAATCAAGAACATATCGGGCTCTGATAAAGACCACCGAATAGCCCTGAGTCCTAAAGGTGATAGATAGGCTGAGCGACCATCATCATCAACATCCAAAGGTTTGTCAGCGCCAATATCAATAGTTCTAATAGTTACAGGCAAACCCTTCATGGCCTCAACAGTTTTTCTATAAGCCCAGAACTGCTCTTCTTCATCGGGCATATGCCCTTTGCGATTCATGAACAAGAATTCAGATCTAAACAAACCAATACCTACAGCACCCGAATCTAACGCTAACGAAGCGTCATCAGGCATTTCAACGTTGGCCATTAAATCGACTGCTACGCCATCCAAAGTAAATGTAGGCGTGTGTTTAAGTCTTAGGAGTTTTTTCTTTTCTAACTTTCTTTGAGATTGAAGATGGCGGTACTCTTCAAGAATCAAAGGGCTTGGATCAACAATAACAATACCGCGGTCACCATCAATGATCAACCAATCATCCTGGTGAATCAGTTCGCTGGCACGCCTGACACCTACAGCAGCAGGAATATCTAAACTTCTAGCAACAATCGCAGTGTGAGATGTTCTGCCGCCCAAATCTGTAATAAAGCCGCCAAAAGCCACGTCTTTAAAACGCATCATGTCTGGTGGTGCTATGTCATGAGCCACCACAATGACTTCAGATAATTGATCGCCATCGCTAACGCTCTTATAAAAAGAATTTAGAGTTTGATGATCTGCGCCGTGGTGAAGCACTTTCATCACGCGCTCAACTACCTGCCTAATATCTGTAGCTCGCTCTCGAAGATATTCATCTTCAATCTCAGCAAACTGCTCCAGTAAATCTTCAAGCTGAGTAGCTAGCGCCCATTCAGCGTTATATCTTCTTAACTTAATCAGCTCTAATGGTTTTTCGGTCAGAGTGGGGTCTGCCAAAATCATGCCATGAACATCTAAGAAAGCCGCCATCTCTTCTGGGGCAGCATCCGGCAAGCTTGCCCTGATACTTTTTAATTCACCACGAACAACCTCGAACGCATTCAATAATCTTTTTTCTTCTTCTGCTTCTGCACCTTCGGGAACAAGGTAATGCTTTACATCCATTGCCGATGGGGCAATACGTAAAGCTCTACCAATAGCTATGCCGTTGGTAACTGGAACGCCGTGAAGAGTAAAAGACAATTATTCGCCCTCACCAAATCGGTCATTGATTAAAGCTTTTATTGCATCAAAAGCTTCTTGTTCTTTTTCTCCTGATGTTTCTAGCGTAACTACACTACCCATACCAGCAGCTAGCATCATGACTCCCATGATACTTTTTGCATTAACCTTGCGACCACCCTTAGATAAAAAGATTTCGCTGGGGAACTGTCCTGCTAGTTGAGTTAACTTAGCCGATGCCCTCGCATGTAAACCTAATTTATTAATGATGTTGATGTCTTCGCTGGGCATCTTTATTCCTTACTTAGTATTTTTTCTGAACTTGATGCGTCAATTGGTGCACCTAGATGTCCGATTGGGATGATGCCCTGTTGGCCACCATGCATCGCTTTTTGCATAGCCGAATCTAAGGACTCACCACGGTATGAAATCGCTCTCATGAGCATAGGTAAATTAACACCCGCCAAAACTCTAACGCGTCCCTCAAACTCTGCATTGTGGGCAAGACGACTGGCAACGTTGGCTGGTGTGGCACCCATGATGTCAGTTAAGACGAGCAATCCATTTTTAGAATTAATGGATTGCGCAGCCTGCATGGCTTTTTCAAGTGTTAATTTGGCATCTTCATGAGCCATGACATCAAGAGCTACTAAACGATCAGGCACTTCTCCGTATACATGACGCACAAACTCTTTAAGTGCGGATGCCAAGGGTGCATGAGCGATGATTAAGATTCCAGCCATTGTTATTAATTCAAATATTTTTCTAAATTATTCAGCCACTGCTTTGCAACATCATGACCTGTTTGCTCAGTAATTTCAACAAAACATGTCGGACTGGTTACATTAATTTCTGTTAAATACCCGCCGATAAAATCTAAGCCAATTAGATGTAAGCCGCGTGCCGCTAATTGAGGTCCAATCTTAGTTGCCACATCCATTTCTTTCTGCGACAACTTTTGAGCAACGCCACGACCACCTGCAGCCAAATTACCTCTAACTTCACCCTCCTGAGGAATTCTGGCAAGAGAATAAGGAACAGGCTCTCCACCAATCAATAAAACTCGTTTATCGCCTTCAGCAATCTCAGGGATGAATTTTTGAACCATTAAAGCGCGGCGCCCAACATCACCTAGGCTCTCAACAATACTAGCTATATTTAGGCCATCTTCTTTGACCCTAAAAATTCCCATACCGCCCATGCCATCTAAGGGCTTAATGATAATGTCCTGATGTTGGCGATGGAATGCTTTGATATCTTCCAAATCATGGCTAATGATTGTTGGAGGCGCAAATTCTAAAAACTCAAGCAATGCTAATTTTTCAGAATGATTTCTCAAAGCCTCTGGGCAATTGAATACTTTTGCGCCTTGGCGAACTGCCTCTGATAGAAACCATGTGGCCGTCACATAGCTAACATCAAATGGCGGATCTTTTCTCATGATCACCGCATCAAAAGAAGGCAGATTCAATGTATCAACAACTACCTTCTGATACCAATCAGTCTGATGACGAGCAACTTTAATCTGCTGACACCGGGCTTTCATCAAACCATCAATACTTTTTAAGTCATGCACATGGCAATGCCAAACCTCATGGCCTGCTGTTTGTGCAGCATCCATCATGGCTAAAGTGCTGTCTTTTTTAACCGCAAAACTATTTAAGGGATCTGCAATAAATAGAAATTTCATTATTAATTATCTGCATCCGGGTCTGTTCGCTCGAGCTCTAAAGATGCCGCCAATAGAGCAAGTCTGGCTACAACACCATATAAATAGAAGCGATTAGGTACTGCTACGCCAGGCTTTGCACCAACATCAGGGATTGAATTGTGATCAAAAGCCAAAGGCACAAAGTGCATACCTGGAGAATTAAGATTCTCGTCAACACCTCGGCCTGTATGAACACGATAGAAACCGCCAACAACATAGCGATCCATCATATAAACAACAGGCTCTGATACGGCTTCATTGATTTTTTCAAATGTGTAAACACCTTCTTGTACCAACACATCGGAAACTTCTAAACCTTCTTTAACGACGCTCATCTTATTTCGCTCTTTGCGATTAAGATCTTTTACTTCGCTAGCATCTTTAACAGTCATGATGCCCATGCCATAAGTGCCAGCATCGGCCTTAACAATGACATATGGTTTTTCTTTAATGCCATATTCGCGATATTTGCGAGCTGTCTTTTTCAAGATAGCATCTACGCTATCTTGTAACTCTTGCTCACCAATGCGCTCATGGAAATTAACCCCTGAACATTTAGTGAAAAATGGATTAATCATCCATGGATCAATATCAATTACTTTTGAAAACTTCTTGGCCACATCATCATAAGCAGCAAAGTGATTTGATTTCCGACGTACTGACCAGCCTGAATGTATTGGTGGCAATACATACTGCTCATACAAGTTTTCTAAGATGGCAGGAACACCACCTGATAAATCATTATTTAAAAGAATGGTGCAAGGGTCAAAATCCTTTAGACCCAATCGACGACCCTTGATACCTAAACGAACCAATGGCTCCAAAATAAGTCTTTGTCCATCTGGCAAATCAATTGGTGTTGGCTTTGTAATTTCTTCAGATAAAGAACCTAGACGAACATTTAAACCTGTTTGTCTCAGTATTGATGCCAAACGCGCAACGTTTTGCAAATAAAACACATTGCGTGTGTGGCGCTCAGGAATCAATAATAGATTTTTTGCATCTGGGCAAATTTTTTCAATAGCAGCCATGGCTGCTTGAACAGCCAAGGGCAACATTTCTGGAGATAGATTATTAAATCCACCAGGAAATAAATTTGTATCAACTGGCGCTAATTTAAAACCAGCATTGCGCAAATCGACAGAGCAATAAAAAGGTGGCGTGTGCTCTTGCCACTCCAACCTAAACCATCTCTCGATAGCAGGGGTAGCTTCTAAAACCTTGCGCTCTAATTCAAGCAAAGGGCCATTCAGGGCAGTAATCAAATGAGGAACCATGTCACCATTCTAAGACAGATAAAAAAAGAGCGGGCTCTTATTCAGAATCCGCTCTTTAAATCCCTTAAAATTGGACTTTCAGGGGTTATTCCACACTACATTTCACACAGATTTACGAAATATTACTAATTAAGCTTCGTATGCAGTTTCACCATGAGACGTGATATCTAAACCTTCACGCTCTTCGTCTTCTGGCACACGTAAACCGATTACCAAATCTACTAGTTTGTAAGCAATGTATGAAACCACGCCAGACCAAACAATAGTTGTTAATACAGCCTTAGCTTGAATCCAAACTTGTCCTACGATTGAGTAGTCAGGAGCTACAGCGTTAGCTACGTAGTCATAGATACCTGTACCGCCCAATGATGGGTCTGCAAACACACCAGTTAGCAATGCACCTAAGATACCGCCAACACCGTGAACACCAAACACGTCCAAGCTGTCGTCTGCACCAAGCATGCGCTTCAAACCAGTTACGCCCCACAAGCATAGGAAACCAGAGATCAAACCGATCACGATGGCACCCATTGGGCCTACAAAACCAGCTGCTGGAGTAACCGCAACCAAGCCTGCTACCGCACCTGATGCTGCACCCAACATTGATGGCTTACCTTTGCCTAACCACTCACCTAAGCTCCAAGTTAGAACTGCAGCAGAAGTTGCTAAGAATGTATTAGCAAATGCCATTGCTGAACTACCTGATGCTTCTAGTGCTGAACCAGCGTTGAAACCAAACCAACCGAACCACAATAGTGATGCACCAACCATTGTCAAAGTTAAGCTATGTGGCTTCATTGCTTCTTTACCGAAACCAATACGCTTACCGATAACGAAGGCACCAACTAAACCAGCAACCGCTGCGTTGATATGCACAACTGTACCGCCGGCAAAGTCTAGAGCACCCATTTGGAACAACCAACCTGAAGCTGCTGTAGCTGCTTCTGCGGCTGCTACATCTGTATATGCATCAGGACCAGGCCAGAACCAAACCATGTGAGCGATTGGCAAGTAGCTAAATGTGAACCATAGAACAAC
>JACCDJ010295726.1_pt1 | contig 43546 bp, 35 predicted proteins | sample 7444481 | NCBI WGS metagenome assembly JACCDJ01 (sample SAMN15323435, study PRJNA562643) | freshwater metagenome | isolation source: river surface water | place: USA:Blue River Watershed | collected 2017-08-15
CAGCAGCGGCGTCGTCAGCCTTTTCCTGCGAGCAAGCGGCGAGAGCGAGAGCGGCGCCAGCGGCGAGAATGATCTTGCGCATGAAAGTATTCCTTGAACAGCGAGTGGACCACGCGCGGTCGCCGGATTTGCTCCGGGCAGCCGAACGGAAAGCCAACCTTATCGGTAGACTTCGGCGTGACAATTAGTGCTGTTCGCGAAGCGATGCAAGAGAATGTCGCATCCGGCCCTTGAAGCCCGTGCATTTTTTGGCTTTTTTCGTTCCGAACCAGCAGGATGAGGCTGCCAAACCGAGCCGAATCACCCGTCGGGGATGGCATGATTCGGGCGCTTACACCCCGCCCTGCGCACTGCTAGGGTACCGCTATGGAGCCGAAACAACATCTCTACCTGGTCGATGGTTCGGCCTATATCTTCCGCGCCTATCACCGCCTGCCGCCGCTGACGAACCCGCAGGGTGTGCCGGTCGGGGCGGTCTATGGCTATACCACCATGCTGTGGAAGCTGGCCGATGACCTGCACAAAGCCGATGGACCCACGCACCTGGCCGTGATCCTTGATGCCAGCGGCAAGAGCTTTCGCAATGACATCTATGATCAGTACAAAGCCAACCGGCCGCCCCCGCCCGAGGACCTGCGGCCACAATTCCCGCTGATCCGCGATGCCACCCGCGCCTTCAGCCTGCCCTGCATCGAGGAACAGGGGCTGGAAGCCGATGACCTGATCGCCTCCTATGCCCGCGCCGCAACCGAGCGGGGCTGGGACGTGACCATCGTCTCTTCCGACAAGGACCTGATGCAGCTGGTCGGCAAGTGCCAACATGCTGATGGCGGTGAAGCCCGCATCGACATGCTCGATACGATGAAGAACCAGCGGATCGACGTACCCGAGGTGATCGAGAAGTTCGGCGTGCCGCCAGAGCTAGTCGGCGATGTCCTGGCACTGATGGGCGATGCGGTCGACAATGTCCCTGGCATCCGCGGCATCGGCCCCAAGACTGCGACCAAGCTGATTCAGGAACACGGCGGGCTTGAGGCCGCATTGGCGGCTGCCGAAGCCATGAAGCCGTCCAAGCTGCGCGAAAACCTGATCGAGCACGCCGACATGGCCCGGCTCAGCCGCGTGCTGGTGCAGCTGAAGGAAGACTGCGCGCTGCCGGTGGCGCTGGATGATTTCAAGCTGGATACGATTCCGCCCGATCCGCTTGCCGCCTTCCTTGAAGAGCATGGCTTCCATTCGCTGCTCAAGCGCCTGGGCGATGGGCGAGGCAGCCCCGAGCGGCGGGTTGACCTGAACCCGGCCAAGCCGGTTACCGCCGCCGCAGCAACAGTAGCTGGCAGCAACCGCCAGCCGCTGCCGGAACTGCCGCCAATTGATCGCAGCAAATATGCCTGCGTGCAGGACGAGGCTGCTCTGGTCGTCTGGATCGAACGCGCCATGGCCGCGCGCGTCGTAGCCTTCGATACTGAAACCAGTGCGCTTGACGCGATGCAGGCTGACCTTACCGGGATTAGCCTGGCGCTGGGTCCGGGCGATGCCTGCTACATCCCGCTGGGCCATGGCGGGACCGATATGTTCGCTGAGCGCCCGGCGCAGGTGGACAAGGCCCGCGCGCTCGCCCTGCTCAAGCCGCTGCTGGAAAGCGAAGCGGTACTGAAGATCGGACAGAACGCTAAGTACGATATCAATGTCCTGGCCAGGCACGGCATCAATGTGGGTCCGGTCGACGATACAATGGTGATGAGCTTTGACCTCGACGCCGGACGGTCGATCGACGGGATCGGTGGCGGCCACGGGATGGACGAGCTTTCCACCCGCCATCTTGGCCACACCACGCTGGCGTTCAAGGACATCTGCGGCAGCGGCAAGAAAGCGATCCCGTTCGGCGAAGTGCCGCTGGACCGCGCAACCGAATATGCCGCCGAGGATGCCGAGGTTACCTGGCGGCTCCACCGCCTGCTGAAACCGCGGCTCAGCGAGGAAGGCGCGACCCGCGTTTACGAGCGCGTTGACCGCCCGCTGGTGCCGGTGGTGGCACAGATGGAACGCCACGGCATCCGCGTCGACCGGGAGAAGCTGGCTGGCCTCTCCGCAACTTTTGCCGAGGAGATCGCCAAGCTGGAAGGCGAGATTCACGAATTGGCCGGCCAGCCCTTCACCATCGGCAGCCCCAAGCAGCTGGGTGAGATCCTGTTTGACAAGCTGGGTTTCAAGGGCGGGAAAAAGGGTAAGACCGGGCAATACTCGACCGATCAGGGCATTCTTGAACGTCTGTCCGGCGAAGGCGCAACCATTGCCGACAAGGTGCTTGAATGGCGCCAGCTATCCAAGCTGCGCTCCACCTATACCGAAGCCTTGCAGGCGGCGATCAATCCGCAAACCGGCCGCGTCCACACCAGCTATAGCCTGGTCGGCGCGCAGACCGGACGCTTGTCCTCGACCGAGCCGAACCTTCAGAACATCCCGATCCGCACCGAACTGGGCCGCCAGATCCGCGACGCGTTCGTCGCCGAGCCGGGTAACGTCCTGCTTGCGGCGGACTATAGCCAGATCGAGCTGCGGCTGGCTGCGCACATGGCCGATGTTCCGGCTTTGAAAGAAGCCTTCGCCAACGGCGAGGACATTCACGCCCGCACGGCGATGGAAATGTTTGGCGAGGTCAACCGCGATACCCGCGGCCGGGCCAAGACGATCAACTTCGCTATCCTCTATGGGATCTCGCGCTGGGGCCTGGCCGGACGGCTGGGCGTTCCGGCGGACGAGGCCCAGGCGATGATCGACCGGTACTTCGAACGCTTTCCCGGCATTCGCCACTATATACACTCGACGCTCGAAAGCGTGCGCAGCAATGGCTATTCGGAGACACTGTTCGGCCGCAAGTGCTGGTTCCCGCGGATCAGCTCCAACAATCCGAACGAGCGCGCCGGTTCCGAACGTGCGGCGATCAACGCCCCGATCCAGGGGACCAGCGCCGATATCATCAAGCGCGCGATGGTGCGGATGATGCCTGCACTGGAAGCCGCCGGCCTCGGCCCAAGTCGAAAAGATGGGGGGGTACGGATGCTGCTGCAGGTCCACGACGAACTGGTGTTCGAACTGCCCGAAGCTGACGTGCCCGCGGCAAGCAAGGTGATCGAAGCGGTGATGGCCGGCGCGGCCGAACCGGCGGTGCCGCTATCGGTACCGCTGGGGGTCGAAATTGGCACCGGCCTCAGCTGGGGCGCCGCGCATTAGTCTTGTCTGCCTGACGGCAGGGCCATTACCGGCCCGTTTCAGCCGCCTTAAACGGTGTCAACGCGACAGCAGCCAGATCGCCAGGATCCCGGCTGCGATCCGGTACCATGCGAAGGGTGCGAAGCCCGAGCGGCTGACAAAGGCAACAAAGGCCTTGATCACCGCCAGCGCGACCACGAACGAGACCCCGAAGCCGATCGCGATTTCAGTCCAGCCAACCGGGCCCATGCCGCCCGCCAGGCTGGCGCGGGCATCCCACAGCTCCAGCGTAGTTGCCCCCATCATCGTCGGGATCGCGAGGAAAAAGCTGAACTCCGCAGCCGTGCGACGTTCGATCCCCATCGCCAGCGCGCCCATGATCGTCGCACCCGATCGACTGACGCCCGGGATCATGGAAAGGCACTGGATGAAGCCCACACCCAGCGCCTGCCTGGCGGGAAGCTGTGCGACGCCGCTGGCCGGGCCGGGTTTGGCGACCTTCTCAATCCCCAGGATTGCAATCCCGCCCAGCACCAGCGCCCAGGCCACTACCATCGGGCTGCCGAGCAGCACGTCGATATAGTCCTTGAGCGCAAAGCCGAGCACCGCCGAGGGCAGGAAGCCAAGCAGCACATTGCGCAGGAAAGTAACGCTTTCGGGCCGCCATTTCAGCAGCCCCAGGCCAACCGCCCAAAAGGTCCGCCAGTAGAGTACGACCACGGCCAGAATCGCACCAAGCTGGATCACGACGTTGAACACCTTCCAAACCTCGGCATCGTAGCCGAAGATTTCGGAAGCGAGGATCAGGTGGCCGGTTGAGGAGACCGGGATGAATTCGGTCAGGCCTTCGACAATGCCGAGCAGGATGGCGGTGATGATCGTGTCCATGGGATCGCGATCAACGCGGCGGGCGCGGCCAAGTCAAGCCACGCCCGCCATTTGTTGGCAAGTTACCAGATCCGCAGGCGCTTTTCCGGCGGCAGGTACAGCTTGTTGTCCGGCTGGACATCAAACGCCTTGTACCATTCATCAAAGTTGCGGACGATGCCGTTGACCCGGTAGCGGCCTGGCGAGTGCGGATCGGTCTGGAGCTGCTGACGCAGTGCGGCTTCGCGCATCTTGACGCGGAAGGCCTGCGCCCAGGCCATGAAGAACCGCTGATCACCGGTGTAACCGTCGATCACCGGCGCTTCCTTGCCGCCCAATGCCAGCTTGTAGGCGCGGTAAGCCAGGCTCAGGCCGCCAAGATCACCGATATTTTCGCCCAGGGTCAGGCGGCCGTTGATGCAGGTCTTGCCATCGTCCAGCGGGCAGAGCGCGTTGTACTGGTCAACCAGCGCGCCGGTCAGCCTTTCAAAATTGGCCTTATCTTCCGGCGTCCACCAGTCCCGCAGGTTGCCATCACCGTCCGACTTGGACCCCTGATCATCGAAGCCGTGGCCCATTTCATGGCCGATCACCCCGCCGATCGCACCATAGTTGACGGCATCGTCGTTGGTCAGGGCAAAGAACGGCGGCTGGAGGATCGCGGCCGGGAAGACGATCTCGTTGCCCGAGGGGTTGTAATAGGCGTTCACCGTCTGCGGGAACATGAACCACTCGTCCTTGTCGACCGGCTTGCCAAGACGCGAGAGGTTATCCGCTTCTTCCCAGGCATCGACCGCCTGGGCATTGGCAAAGGCGCTGTCCGCGCGCAGCACCAGCCCGTCATAGGTCTTGTACTTGCCCGGGTAGCCGATCTTCGGACGGAAGGCATCGAGCTTGGCCTGGGCCTGGGTCCGGGTGGCCGGCCCCATCCACTTCAGCTCCTTGAGGTTGGCGGCCATAGCCACCCGCAGGTTGCTGACCAGCTTTTCCATCGCGGCCTTGTTGGCGGCCGGGAAATAGCGTTCGGCATAGACCTGCCCGGCCAGTTCGCCGACCGAGCCTTCAACGGCCGAGATCGCCCGCTTCCAGCGCGCGCGCTGCTGCGGCTGGCCCGAGAGGGTCGTGCCGTAGAAGGCGAAGGAGGCATCGTCGATCCGCTTGGGCAGGACCGAGGCCTTGCCACTGACATAGCGGGTGACCAGCCAGGCCTGCCAGGTGGCGATCGGCTCGCTGGCAATCAGCTTGGCCAGCGCCGGGACCCCGCCTGAAAGCTTGGCAACCTGATCCGGCGTCAGCTTGGCAGCGGCGATCTCTTCCTTGGTCGGCGGGACCTGGGCGACGATGATCTCGGTCACATTGCCCAGTCCCTGCTTGTCCAGCGCCGCACGCAGCGGCACTTCCGGCGCAAAGGCTAGGAATTCCGAGATCGTCATCTTGTTATAGGTCAGGTCGCGGTTGCGGCCCAGCGCACGGTCCCAGTTGGCCCGGGCCATCTTGGTTTCAAGCTGGAACACGGATTCCGCTGCCTGCGCGGCATTCGGATAGCCTACTTCGCCCAGGATGAAGGTCAGGTAGGCCTTGTACTTGGCCACGATCTCGCGGTTCTTCGGGCTGTCGACCAGGTAATAGTCGCGGTCCGGCAGGCCTAGTTGGGCCTGACCGGCATAGAGCGCATTGACCGAGCTGTTCTTGGCATCGGGGCGGACGCCCATGCCGATCGGCGATGCAAGGCCGGGCGTCACGAACAGGCCCACCAGGTCTTCCAGCGAGCGGGCGGCGTAGATCTTCTCAAGCGTGGGATAAAGCGGGGTCAGTCCGGCGCGTTCGATCGCGTCGGTATCCATGAAAGCCTTCCACACCGCAGCGACGCGAGCGCGCGCACTGCCTTCAGGGTTCTGGCTGGCTGCGGCTTCCTCAAGGATCGCCTTCATCCGCTCTTCGGAAAGGTCGCGCAGCTGGACAAAACCGCCAGTCGAAGAGCGGTCAGCCGGGATCTCGGCCTGGTTGAGCCAGAGCCCGTTCACGTGCTGGTTGAAATCGTCGCCCGGCTTGGTCGACTTGTCGATGTAGCGGGTCTGAACGCCGAAACCCCAGTCCTTCATTGAATCGCTATGCTCAACCGAAGCCGGCTGGGCGGCGGGAGCAGCCGGCTTGGCTTCTTGCGCCAGGGCAGGTGCAGCCAGACCGATCGCCAGCGAACTGGCGGCATACAGAACAGTAACGCGGAGTTTCATATCAGGTCCCCAAAATCCAAAAAACCTTGAGGGCCTGTTACGCCCGCACCGCACGCGGCGAAATGCGGAACAAATGCTATTTGACGGCTTCGCTCGGCACTTCGTCGAATTGCAGCGCAGCCAAGCGTGCATAGAGCCCGCCGGCCCGGCTGAGCGCATCGTGTTTGCCCTGTTCGACGATCCGGCCGCCGTCCATCACCACGATCCGGTCGGCCCCGCGCACAGTCGCCAGACGGTGGGCGATGACCAGCGTGGTCCGGCTGGCCATCAGCCGGTCCAGCGCCTGCTGCACCAGTCGCTCGCTTTCGGCGTCCAGCGCAGAGGTGGCTTCATCGAGCAGAAGGATCGGCGCATCGCGCAGCAGGGCGCGCGCAATCGCCATGCGCTGGCGCTGGCCGCCCGAAAGACGCGCACCGCGCTCACCCAGTTGTGTATCCAGCCCATCGGGCAATTCGCGCAGGAAATCGGCGGCATTGGCAGCCTCGGCCGCCTGCCAGATCGCATCGTCGCTGGCATCCCAGTTGCCATAGCGCAGGTTGTCGCGGGCCGAGGCGGCAAAGAGGATGCCCTCTTGCGGCACGAGCGCCATATTCCGGCGCACTGCGGCAGGATCGACCGCGGTCAGCGGCACGCCATCCAGCTTCACCGCACCCGTCTGCGGATCGTAAAATCGCTCGGCCAGCTGGAACAGGGTGGACTTGCCCGCGCCTGAGGGACCCACGATGGCAACGGTTTCGCCCGGTTCGACCGTCAGCGAGAAATCGGCCAGGGCCGAGACTTCGGGCCGGGTCGGATAGCGGAAGGTCACGCCTTCGAAGGCCAGCTTGCCGCGTACCGGCGAAGGCAGCTCCAGCGGGCGGGCCGGCATGGCGATGGTCGGCTTTTCGTTGAGCAGTTCGTCAAGGCGGCTGGCCGCACCCGCGCCGCGCAGCAAATCACCATAGACTTCGGTGAGCGCACCAAAGGCCCCCGCGACCAGACCGCCGGTCAGCACGAAGGCAGCAATGGTGCCGCCGCTGATCGTCCCTTCGGCAACGCCGATAGCGCCCTGCCACATCAGCATCGTGATCGCGCCGAAGACCAGCATGATGATGATCGCAGTCATCGCAGCGCGCAGCAGGATACGGCGCTTGGCCGTGCTGAAGGTCGATTCTACCGCGGCGGCAAAGCGCGTCTCTTCGCGGCTTTCCTGGTTGAACGCCTGGACGATCTTCATCGCCGCCAACACTTCCGCAACCATCGCGCCGACATCGGCCACGCGGTCCTGGCTGGTGCGCGAGACATTGCGCAGCCGCCGCCCGAACCAGACGATCGGCAGCACGATCAGCGGGATCGCCAGCACCAATGCCAGGGTCAACTTGGGGGCCAGCGTAAACAGATAGGCCACCCCGCCCACGCCCATAATCAGGTTACGCAAGGCAACGGAAACGGTTGTCCCGACAACCTGTTCGATCAGCGCCGTGTCTGAGGTCATCCGGCTGGAGATTTCGTTGGGGCTGTTCTCTTCAAAGAAGCCGGGCGACATCCGCAGAAGGTTGGCCTGAACCTTAAGCCGGATGTCGGCGACAACGCGCTCACCCAGCCAAGACACGAAATAGAACCGCAATGCGGTGCCGATCGCCAGCACCACCACGATCATCAGCAGGTATTCGAACCACCGCCCGATATCATCCGGGTTGCCACCGCCTGAAAAGCCCTTGTCGATGATCAGCTTGAAACCAGACGGAATCGCCAGAGTCGCACCGGCGGTGATCATCAGTGCGAGACCAGCCATGGCCAGCTTGCTGGGATAGGCCAGCGCGGCGCGCCAGATCATCCGCAGCGGGCCGAGCGAGCGGGCGGGTTTGGGTTCGGCGGGGGTGGCGGCGGGATCGGGTTCTGAAGCCATTGCCTGCGCGCCCTAGCACAGGGCGGATGGCAAGTAAGTGGCAAATGCGCACTGATTGGCTCGGTAGTTGTGCGGACGCGAAGAGAGGGTGACTTTTTATTGCATTGCACAATAAACCGAATGACGGCACGATGCAGCCTGATTGGCGCGGGATACCGAGCCGAAAGGGGAATCGGTTTGCTTTACACCGCTTATGAAATGCAGCGTTCGTGGCTCAATGCCGCCAGCACCATGGCCTCGGTCGGGGCGGAACTGCTATCCAATCCGGCGCTGCCGTTTGGCTATACCGGCCTGGGCCCGGTCATGGCCTCGGCGCTGGAAGTCTTCGCCCATGCCGCCGCACCTTATGGCAAGCCAGCGTTCGATATCCAGACAGTGGCGGTGGACGGCGCAACCCATCCGGTGACCGAGGCGATCGTCATGCATCGCCCGTTCGGCAACCTGCTGCGCTTTACCCATTCCGGCCTGCCCAAGGATGCCCCGCGCCTGCTGATCGTCGCGCCGATGAGCGGCCATTTTGCGACCCTGCTGCGCGGCACGGTGGCCCGCATGATTGAGCGGTGCGAGGTTTACATCACCGACTGGGCCGATGCGAAGATGGTCCCGCTTGAAGCCGGACGCTTCGACCTGGATGACTATATCGACCATGTGGTGGGCTATCTGGAGCATATCAGTCAGACCAATGGCGGATCACGGGCGCATATGCTGGCAGTGTGCCAGCCCTCGGTCCCGGCGCTGGCTGCCACCGCGCTGATGAACGCGCAGAAGCACCCCGCCCGCCCGCTCAGCCTGACGATGATGGGCGGCCCGGTCGACACGCGCGAGGCGCCAACCTCGGTCAACGACCTGGCGATGCAGCGCCCGATCGAATGGTTCCGCAACACCGTGATCGCGACCGTGCCCTTGCAGTATCCGGGTGCGGGCCGCCGGGTTTACCCGGGCTTCCTGCAACTGGCCGGGTTCATGAGCATGAACCTGGGCAACCACATGCTGAGCCACTACCACATGTTCAAGCACCTGGTGGCGGGCGATGGCGACAGCGCCGAGGCGACAAAGGCGTTCTATGACGAATACCGTTCGGTCTGCGACATGGATGCCGATTACTACCTCCAGACGGTGGAGCAGGTGTTCCAGCGTCAGTCTCTGGCCAAGGGTGAATTCATGCACCGCGGCACCCGGGTGGACCTGGGTGCGATCCGCGATACGGCGCTGTTGGCGGTCGAAGGGGAGCGTGACGATATTTCTGGGATTGGCCAGACCAAGGCCGCGCTCAAGCTGGCGACGGGCCTCTCCGAAAGCCGCAAAAAATACCTGCTTGCACCCGAAGTGGGCCATTACGGCATCTTCAACGGCAGCAAGTGGCGCGAATTCATCGCGCCGGTACTGGAAGACTGGATCAAGCGCCACGACAAGGCCAAGCTGAAGGTCGTGGCCTAAACCCCAAAACAGGACGGGCGGTGACAGCCCTGCCGTCACCGCCCGTCTGCTGACCGCCGCCCCGGGCAGGGGCGGTCGGCACAATAGGTCACAAAAAGTCGGTTAGAAGACCTCGAACAGGCCCGCAGCGCCCTGGCCGCCACCGATGCACATGGTCACCACGGCGTACTTCGCACCGCGGCGCTTGCCTTCGATCAGAGCGTGGCCGGTGCAGCGCGCGCCGGTCATGCCGAAGGGGTGACCGATCGAGATCGAGCCGCCGTTGACGTTGAGCAGCTCGTCAGGAATGCCCAGCTTGTCGCGGCAGTAGAGCACCTGGACCGCGAAGGCTTCGTTCAGTTCCCACAGGCCGATATCGTCCATCTTCAGATTGAAGCGTTCAAGCAGCTTGGGGATCGCAAAGACCGGGCCGATGCCCATTTCATCCGGCTCGGTACCGGCCACGGCCATGCCGACATAGCGGCCCAGCGGGGTCAGGCCGCGCTTTTCGGCAACCTTGGCTTCCATCACGACGCAGGCCGAGGAACCATCCGACAGCTGGCTGGCATTGCCGGCAGTGATGGTGTGGCCTTCTCCCATTACCGGCTTCAGGCTGGCCAGCCCTTCCAGCGTGGTTTCGGGGCGGTTGCAGTCATCCCGGTCAGCGGTGACGTCCTTGTAGGAGACTTCCTTGGTTTCCTTGTCGACGATCGCCATGGTCGCCTTGCAGGCGACGATTTCATCATCGAACTTGCCGGCAGCCTGGGCGGCAGCGGTGCGCTGCTGCGACTGGAGCGAGTATTCGTCCTGCACTTCGCGGCTGATGTTATAGCGCTTGGCCACCACTTCAGCCGTGCCGATCATTGGCATGTAGATGTGCGGGTGCATTTCCAGCAGTTCGCGATCCGGCTCGACGAACATCTTGCCGCTGCCGACCACCTTGGAGATGCTTTCGACGCCGCCGGCAACGCAGATGTCCATATTGTCGACCAGGATCTGCTTGGCCGCCGTCGCGATGGTCATCAGGCCCGAGGAGCACTGACGGTCAATCGTCATGGCCGGAACCGAAACCGGCAGGCCGGCGCGCAGCGCGGCCAGGCGGGCGACGTTGCCTCCGGTCGAACCCTGCTGGACAGCGGTGCCCATGATCACGTCATCGATTTCGGCGCCAGAAAGGCCAGCGCGCTCAACCGCCGCGCGGATCGAGAAGGCACCAAGCGTGGCACCGGTGGTGTTGTTGAATGCGCCGCGGGCTGCCTTAGTCAGCGGGGTGCGGGCGGTGGAAACGATGACTGCGTCACGTGACATGAAGAATTCCTTGTTTGGTTTAGAAGGTGTGGGCCCGGGAAGGGATCAAATCACACAAAGAACAGCGTGATCCATTCGCAGATCAGAGCGGGCTTGTCCTCGCCTTCGATCTCGATGGTGATTTCGTTGGTCTGCTGCCACTGGCCAGGGCGCTTTTCGACCAGCTCGAGCAGCTTGGTGTGGGCGCGCACGCGCTTGCCGGCGCGGACTGGCGAAATGAAACGCGTCTTGTTGCCGCCGTAGTTCACGCCCATCTTGATTCCGTCGACGCGGGCGCCTTCGGTCATCGCGCCCAGCACCGGCAGCAGCGACAGGGTCAGGAAGCCGTGCGCGATCGTCCCGCCGAACGGGGTGTGCTTGGCCTTTTCCTCATCGATATGGATGAACTGGCGGTCTCCAGTGGCATCGGCAAACATGTTGATGCGTTCCTGGGTCACTGCGAACCAGTCCGAAACGCCGATCACTTCGCCAGTCTTGGCTGCGAGTTCCTGCGGGGTCATTGCGCCTCTCCTCTGTCTGGAAAGGCCTGTTCATGGCCCAAGCGCAGCCCTTGTGCAACGCACCAGCGCCTGCCGCTACGGCAAGGCAGGGCTGGTTGCCGCCCGAGAGGGCGAATCACTGCGCAGCGATGGTTCTGGGTGCCACTGCCCAGCGCGGCGGATGCGCATTAAGCCAGCGCTGCGCAGGTCGCTCAATCCAGCGGTGCAACGCAACCGACGTGCCCAAGACTGTGAGCAGAAAACCGCCCAGGCTGGCCCAGCTAACCTGGATCGATTCATCAACAAAAGCGATCTTCCAAATGGCCCACAGCAAATAGTGGCCAAGATAAGTCGAATAGCTAATCTCCCCAAGATACAGCAGCGGCCGACTTCCCAGCAACCGCACCAGCACGCCCTTGCCAAGCACCAGTGCCAACAGGCCCGAAAAGAAAACGGCCGGGACGAGGGCGGTTTCGGGCAGGTCAAAGGCGATGCCTGCAGCGATCAACAGCCCGCAGGCCGCACTGGCAACAATCGCGGCGCCACTGCATTCCCGCCACTGCTGCCAGACTAGGCAGAGGACTGTACCCAAGGTAAACCCGCATAGGCAGCGCCAGAGGCCCATCTGAGGTATTTCGGCACCCAGCAGGTCGTGCCCGGCAGCCACAAATTTGAGGTGAAGCGCGGCAATCACCGTCGCGGCCAATAACAGCAGGCCAGGCACTTTCAACCGATGCCAGCCCGCCAGTGCCAGAAGCGGGAACACCAGGTAAGCGGCTAACTCCGCGCTGATGGACCAGGCAGGATGGTTCCACGCAAGCCGTTCAGTGAAGCCCCAGTTTTGCACTAGCAAGAGGTGCATTGGCAGTTCCCGCAGAGGGTAGCCAGTGATGTCGCGGCCCGCCGCAACCAGGACCGCCACGAAGCCCAAATAGGCTGACAGAATGAAGGCGTGAAGCGGCCAGACCCGGGCAAAACGTCGCCAGAGGTACTGCCTTGCTTGCGGCAGACCACCGGACTGTAGCCTGTCGGCATAATTGTAGTAAATGACGAAACCCGACAGCATGAAGAACAGGTCAACCGCCAGGTATCCTTTAGCGATGACCCCAATGACTTCCTGCGGGACTATCTCGATCAAGGCCAGCCGCGTGTGATAAAGCACCACGAGCCAGGCCGCGACACCGCGGATCCCGGTCAGGGCTTCAAATTGCCGCCCCCCACCGTTCATGTCGAAACGACCCGCAACTGGCTTGGACCAGCCAAGACAGGGCGCACCGCTGGCGCATCGATGCGCCGGCAATAGGACCACAGTCCGCACTGCAAGGCGATGATCGTAAGCATCACCGGTTGGAAGGCGATCCCGACAAACAGGGCGCCCAGGAAATAGATCATCTGCGAAACAAGCAATGCGTTGGCCAGCGGCGCAACCCAGACTTCATCGGGCCCATTACGATCCTTCCAGCGTCGGCGGAGGCGTGCCATCTGCCAGATGCCCAGCAACTGGATCCAGGCCCACAGACCGAAGCCAACGTAGCCCTGCTCGCCCAGCATCTCGAAATAGGCTGAATGGTAAGCCCGGCCCTTATCAACATTGTACTGCGTTTTGATCGTGATGTTGTTGCCACCTCCTTCGGACGTGACGGTCGGCACCAGAATCCGATTGCCTCGATAGGCATCAAAGCCCCCGCCGAAAGGGTGATCCTTCACGTAGTCCAGGGTCCACATCCACACGGCTACCCGTGTTGAAGCGGACTGGTCGGACTTGTGGTTTTCGATCGTGCTCATCCGCTCGGTGTAGCTCTTGGGCAGGAATGGAACCGCCGCGACCGCCACCAGGCTGGCCATACCGAGATAGAGGAAACGCCGTTTGACCGACCGCAGCATAAGCACAGCCAACAAGGCCATGCAGAGCAGACCGGTGCGAGTTTGCGTTCCCAGGGGGATGAGCAGCGTGGCAAAAGTGAGTGCTGCCGCAAACAAAGTTACCAGCGGGCCCCGTGGAAAGATCGTTGTGAACCGCGCCGACCACCAAATCAGCGGAATGATCGCGATCGCGATGGTAGAAAGGGTCGAACCCTCATAGATGCCAGTGTTGTCCGCCACGAAGGTTTCCAACTGGGCGTAACCGCCCCCGCCCGCCGCGGTCTTCATCCCGCCGCTGATAACGATGGCACCGACCGTGAGGACAATCACCATCACCACGGCTTCGAACCGCAACCGAGTGCGTAGGGTGAGTGGCAGAAAAATCGCAAACAGCAGCGTTTTCCAAACCCAGTCCCACTTCTCTGCTGCCGGGATCGGGAAATCGGCAATCGTCGTGGTGATCGCGCAATAACCCAGCAACGCGATGAGCAGGAACTGACGCAACGTAAAACGCATGTCCTGCTTGTTATCCAGCACCAGCCAGCCGCCAAACGCGAGGACAAAGGCGATCAGCGAAATCGGCAGCGAAGCGAGCAATGACCAGCTGATTTTCTGCGGGGTCAGAATATCGATGTATAGATAGCCAAGCACCCACAGGAACGGCCGGCGCAGGCCGAGTGCCAGAAAGGTTAGCGTAAAGACGGTAATCGCAAGATCAAGCACGGCTGTGCGGACCTGGCAGGGCTGGCTGAGGTGCTTCGGACCGCGGCGGTTCAGGTTGGGGCGGTTCGGCTTTGGCTGGATCCTGATCAAGATCGGCGCGCAGCATCAGTTGCCAACCTGCCAAGAACAGCAAGCCGTGTGACAGGGTCAGGGCAAAGTAATCGATCATCGCGGCAGGAACTTAGCAAGTCCGAGTTGACGCCACGTTAAGCCTTCCCCGGCTAGGCACCGCACCGATGACCCGCGTGCTCCACATCCTTGACCACTCGCTGCCTATGCACAGTGGCTACACCTTTCGCACGCGGGCGATCCTCTCGGCCCAGACGGCGATGGGGCTGGAGGTGCGCGGCATCACCGGCCTGCGCCACAGCGCGCCAGGCCCGGACTGCGAGCAAGCCGATGGCCTGACCTTTCACCGCACCCGCGGCGGCGGCGGTGGCGGCGGTGGCGGCGGTCCGCCCGGGTTACGCGAGTGGCTTGAGGTCAATCGGCTGGCCGATGCCATCGTCGACCTTGCCGCCGACTGGCGCCCCGATCTGCTCCACGCGCACAGCCCGGCGCTTTGCGGCAAGGCAGCGCTGATCGCCGGGCACAGGCTGGGCCTGCCGGTCGTCTACGAAATCCGGGCCTTCTGGGAGGACGCGGCAGTCGCCAATGGGACCGGCCGCGAAGGCAATCTCAAGTACCGGCTGACCCGCGCGCTGGAAAACCACGTGGTGCAGGGCGCGGACCAGGTGATCACGATCTGCCGGGGGTTGAAAGACGATCTGGTCAGGCGCGGGGTCCCCGCAGGCAAGATTTCCATCAGTCCGAACGGCGTTGACCTGGCCCTGTTTGGTACGGCCGCGCGGCCGGAGCCGGAACTGGCGCGCCAGCTTGGCCTCGGCCCCGCGCCGGTGATCGGGTTCATTGGCAGCTTCTACGATTACGAAGGGCTGGATGATCTGATCGCCGCGATGCCGATAGTCCAAGCCCGCGAACCCGGGGCGCAATTGTTGCTGGTCGGCAGCGGCCCGATGGAAATCGCACTCAGGCGCCAGGCGGCTGCTTCTCAGGCCCATAGCGCGATCCACTTTGCTGGGCGCGTCGCACACCGTGAAGTCGATCGTTATTACGCTCTGATCGATGTGCTGGCCTTCCCGCGGAAGCGGAGCCGACTGACCGAGCTGGTCACGCCGCTGAAACCACTGGAAGCGATGGCCCAGGGGCGGCTGGTTGTCGCGTCAGACGTCGGCGGGCACCGCGAACTGATCCTTGACGGCCAGACCGGCACGCTTTTTCCGGCCGATGACCCCGCGGCCTGCGCCGCCGCACTGGCGGAGCTGTTAGCGGATCGCGGAAACTGGAAAAATCGCCGCGCGGCCGCTCAAGATCACATCAGATCCCAGCATGACTGGGCCGTGAATATTGTTCGTTATCAGGATGTTTACCAAGCAGCGCTAACGCGTTCTGGATGCCACCGGAATCCGGAAGCCACCTGAGGCGATCGGTTAAGGTTTGGAAAGCAACAGCACGGGATAACGCGGCGTGGCCAATTCGAAACCCAAGCCAGGCAATCGCAAGCCGATCTCCAGCCATCCGCTGTTTCCGGCGGTCGTCGCCCTATGGTTTGGTGCCCTGTTCGGCCTTGGCAGCTTGGCAATTCGGCCGACCCTGATCGAAAGTCTGGTGTTGCAGACCGGGATCGACTTGATCGTCCCCGCCGCAGCGCCGCCGCTTGGAATAACCGCCCGGATCCTTATCGCCTTGGTTATGGCTTCGTTGGGGGCTGCGCTTGGCGCGACGCTGGCGGTCCACATCAGCCGGCCCAAGATTGTGGTCCGTGCCCGCAAGCGCAATGCTGCGAACCCCGGCGCCGCAGCCATGGGCGAGTTCGGGTCTTGGAACAAGCGCGATGTCGTCACCGATGGTCCGGCGCGGCGCCCGATCTCGGCGCACGAAGAATTGGGCGATGCGCTGGATAGCACCGGTCCGCTCGCCAGTCGCCGCAGAACGCTTGCAGTCGAACATGAGGACAAGCCATTCGAGCCGGCCGAAATCGCCCCGTTGCCAGGCGGTGAACCCCAAATCTTCAATATTGCTGCCACTCACCTTGCCGTGACCGAGGTTGAAGCCGGACAGGGCGATGATCATGCCCCGCTTGATCTGGGCGCATTCGTTGCCCCAGAACCTGCTTCGGCCGCAGCACTGGCGCCAGTGGCAACCAATCAGCCGCAGCAGGCGCTGGATTGGTCAGTCCCGCCAGTGGCCGCCGCGCAGCACTTCACTGCACCAAGCCGCCAATTCCCCATGCCAGCAGAAAACGAAACGCCGCAGGTATTCGGAATGATGGCACAGAATATTCAGGCATTTGATGAATTTGCCCCGGCTGCCAGCTTTGGAACTGCGGTTTTCGAAGCAAGCCCGGCACAGCCGACCGGGCAAACGGTTGGTCCCGCTATGAGCATGTCAGAAACCAACGTATCCCCAGAACAGGCCACCATGGCCCAACCGCTCGCAGCTGAAAGCGTTCCTCCGCAGCCTTCGCCGGCCGGGCTGGGCATGACCGACCTTGCCCAGCGTTTACAGGAATCGATGGCTCGCCGCCGCGCAGCGAAGGTTAAAGCTGCTGCAGTTGAAGTGTCGGCCGCAGAATTGCCGGCAACGCAGCTGGCTCCAAATGAGCCGGTCCTGTCAGCCGGGGATGAGCCTGCATTTGTGCCACCACCGCGGATCGACATCTTCGCCGCCGCTGCCAGCGAACACCCGGTCGAGCCGTTCGGCCGGACCCAGGCGCCTATCGCGATGCCGTCTGCTCTGCGTCCGATCCCGCTCGACCCCACTGAAGGGGACGAAGATAGCGCTGATCTCGTGCCGCTGATGCCACGCCATCTGGCCCTGCCGCAGACTGCCCCCTTTGCACCTGTTGACGCGACCGTCACACCGCTGCAGCCCGAAGGTATTGCCGGATCAGCCGACGAGGAAGCTGCGGAGGAGGCAATGCCAGCCGAAGCTGCCTTTGCATCACTGCTGTCGCTCGAAACGCCGCGGCAGGAATTTGTGCGGATCGAAGAACCTGATAAGCTGCCTTCAGCGGTTGAACCGGTGGTAATCTTTCCCGGTCAAATGGCAGCTGTGCAACCAGCGGCGCGCCCGTTCGATGCCGCCGCCATAACGGTGGTCGCGGGAAGCATTGCTCCACCCCCTGCCGCCGCAGCTATCGATCCGGCAGAGACCGAGCTCGCTCTGCGTTCGGCGCTCGCCAATCTGCAACGGATCAGCGGTGCAGCCTAACCAGGCGGCCCTCCAGACAACCCCGCAATCCTATTCACAGCCAGGCTTGGGCCAGCCCAAGCGAATCTTGGCCTCTTCGCAGTTGCAAAAACACCTTCCTGTCGTCATGGGAAAGCCTTGCGCAATTTTCACTGCTTTTGGCGGTGGGGAAGCTTGCGCTTAATTGCCGGATTTCCGCCGTTTGCGCGCAGAAGCGCGCGAATCGCGGGGTTCGGGTGACGACAGGATGGGTTTTCGATGGGTTATCCGGCGCCGCAGGGCCTCTACGATCCGCGCAATGAACATGACGCCTGTGGCGTGGGCTTTGTTGCCCACATCAAGGGCGCCAAAAGCCATGCGATCGTCACCCAGGCGCTCGAAATTCTGAAAAACATCGACCATCGCGGTGCCGTGGGCGCCGATCCGCTGCTGGGTGATGGCGCCGGGATCCTGATCCAGACCCCGGACCAGCTGTTCCGCAAGTGGGCCGATAAGGAAGGGCTGAAGCTGCCCGCCGCCGGCGACTATGCCGTGGCCATGTGCTTCCTGCCGCAGGACCAGGCCAGCCGCGATTTCATCGTCGGCACCTTTGAAAAGTTCATCGCCAAGGAAGGTCAGCGCCTGATCGGCTGGCGCGACGTGCCGGTGACGACCGAAGGCCTGGGCAAGACCGTGCGCGAGCAGATGCCAGTGATCCGCCAGTGCTTCGTCGCCCGCGGCGACAACTGCGCCGATCAGGACGCATTCGAGCGCAAGATCCTGGCAATCCGCAAGCAGACCCAGAACCCGCTGGCCGCCCTGGCCGAAAAGCACGGGATGCCAGGCATCGCCGATCTTTACATGCCCAGCTTCTCCAGCCGCACCGTGGTCTACAAAGGCTTGCTGCTGGCAACACAGGTTGGCAGCTTCTACGATGACCTGCGCGATCCGGACTGCGTTTCGGCGCTCGGTCTGGTCCACCAGCGTTTCTCGACCAACACCTTCCCCAGCTGGAAGCTGGCGCACCCCTATCGCTTCATCGCCCACAATGGCGAGATCAACACCGTGCGGGGCAACGTCAACTGGATGAACGCCCGCCGCCGCACCATGGAAAGCGAACTGCTCGGCGCGGACCTCGACAAGATGTGGCCGCTGATCCCGCACGGCCAGTCGGACACCGCCTGCCTCGACAACGCGCTCGAGCTGCTGCTGGCCGGCGGCTAAAGCCTGGCCCACGCGGTGATGATGCTGATCCCGGAAGCCTGGGCCGGCAATCCGCTGATGGATGCCAAGCGCCGCGCGTTCTACGAATACCACGCCGCGCTGATGGAGCCGTGGGACGGCCCGGCCGCCGTGGCCTTTACCGACGGTCGCCAGATCGGCGCGACGCTGGACCGCAACGGCCTGCGCCCGGCCCGCTTCCTCGTCACCGATGACGATATCGTCGTCATGGCTTCGGAAAGCGGCGTGCTGCCGATCAAGGAAGACAATATCGTCCGCAAGTGGCGGCTCCAGCCGGGCCGCATGCTGCTGATCGATTTCGATCAGGGCCGGATCATCGAGGACGAGGAACTGAAGGCCTCGCTCGCCGCCGCCGAGCCTTACGAAGACTGGCTGCATGCCGCGCAGTACAAGCTCAAGGACCTTGAAGTGGTCGAGCCGGAACTGGCCGCCCTGCCGCAGGAAACGACCACGCTGCTCGATCGCCAGCAAGCCTTTGGTTATACCCAGGAAGACCTCTCGCGCTTCCTTGAGCCGATGGCCCAGAACGCCGATGATCCGCTTGGCTCGATGGGTACGGATACGCCGATCGCGGTGCTCTCCAACCGATCGCGCCTGCTCTACGATTACTTCAAGCAGAACTTCGCCCAGGTCACCAACCCGCCGATCGACCCGATCCGCGAGGAGCTGGTGATGAGCCTTGTTTCCATGATCGGCCCGCGCCCCAACCTGCTGGGCATGGAAGCCGGGACGCACAAGCGCCTGGAAGTCGACCAGCCGATCCTGACTAACGAGGAAGTTTCCAAGATCCGCTCGGTCGAAGCTGCGCTGGACGGTGCCTTCCGGACCGAGACGATCGACATCACCTGGGATGCCAGCACCGGGGCCGCCGGCCTTGAAATGGCGATCAAGGAAATGTGCTGGACGGCCACCGAGGCCGTGCTGCAGGACAAGAACATCCTGATCCTGTCCGACCGCGCACAGGGGCCCGACCGCATCCCGATGCCGGCCCTGCTGGCGACGGCCGCGGTCCATCACCACCTGGTTCGTCAGGGCCTGCGCATGCAGACTGGCCTGGTGGTCGAAACCGGCGAGGCGCGCGAAGTACACCACTTCTGTGTGCTGGCGGGCTTTGGCGCCGAGGCGATCAACCCCTATGTAGCCTTCGAAACGCTGGAAGAGCTGCGGATCCGCAAGGACATGCCGCTCGATGCCAAGACGGTGCAGAAGAACTATATCAAGGCGGTCGGCAAGGGCATCCTGAAGGTCATGTCCAAGATGGGCATCAGCACCTATCAGTCCTATTGCGGCGCGCAGATCTTTGACGCGGTCGGCCTGTCGAGCGCATTCATCAACCAGTACTTCACTGGCACCGCGACCACGATCGAGGGTATCGGCCTGGCCGAAGTGGCCGAGGAAACCGTGCGCCGCCACGCCACGGCTTATGGCGACAACCCGATCTACAAGAACATGCTCGACGTGGGCGGAATGTACGGCCTGCGCCTGCGCGGCGAGGAACACGCCTGGACCGCGCAGAACATCGCCGCCCTGCAGCACGCGGTACGCGGCAATGTTTCGGAAAAGTATCGCGAGTTCGCCCAGACCATCAACGACCAGTCGACCCGGATGCTGACCATCCGCGGTCTGATGGAGTTCAAGAAGGCCGATAAGCCGATCGACATCAGCGAGGTCGAACCGGCCAGCGAGATCGTCAAGCGCTTTGCCACCGGCGCGATGAGCTTCGGCTCGATCAGCCGCGAGGCGCACACCACGCTGGCCATTGCCATGAACCGGATCGGTGGCAAGTCGAACACCGGCGAAGGCGGTGAGGAGCCGGACCGGTTCAAGCCGTTGGCAAACGGGGACTCGATGCGCTCAGCGATCAAGCAGGTCGCTTCGGGCCGCTTTGGCGTGACCACCGAATACCTGGTTAATGCCGACGACATCCAGATCAAGATGGCCCAGGGTGCCAAGCCCGGCGAAGGCGGCCAGCTGCCGGGCCACAAGGTTGACAAGGTGATTGGCAAGACCCGTCACTCAACCCCGGGCGTCGGCCTGATCTCGCCCCCGCCGCACCATGACATCTACTCGATCGAGGATCTGGCCCAGCTGATCCACGACTTGAAGAACGTCAACGGCGGCGCGCGCATCTCGGTCAAGCTGGTCTCCGAAGTCGGTGTCGGCACGGTTGCCGCTGGCGTTTCCAAGGCCCGCGCCGATCATGTAACGATCTCTGGCTATGAAGGCGGAACCGGCGCGTCGCCGCTGACCTCGCTGACCCATGCCGGCAGCCCCTGGGAAATCGGCCTGGCAGAAACCCAGCAGACGCTGATCCTCAACAATCTGCGCAGCCGCATCGCGGTCCAGGCCGATGGCGGCCTGCGCACCGGGCGCGACGTGGCCGTGGCCGCGTTGCTGGGTGCGGACGAGTTCGGCTTTGCCACCGCCCCGCTGATCGCGGCCGGCTGCATCATGATGCGCAAGTGCCACCTCAACACCTGCCCGGTGGGCGTGGCCACCCAGGATCCGGTGCTGCGCGCGCGCTTCACCGGCCAGCCCGAGCATGTGATCAACTACTTCTTCTTCGTTGCCGAAGAACTGCGCGCGATCATGGCCGAAATGGGCTTCCGCACCATTGCTGAAATGGTTGGCCGGGTTGACCGGCTCGACATGAAGCAGGCCATCGATCACTGGAAAGCCAAGGGCGTCGACCTCAGCCGGATCCTGCACCAGGTTCCGCTGGGTGACAGCCCCTCGCTCGGCTGGTCGGGCACGCAGGATCACGGCCTCGAAAGGGCGCTCGACAACGACCTGATCGCCGCCGCCGCCGATGCGCTGGACAAGCAGCAGCCGGTGGTGATCGAGCGCAAGGTGATCAACGTCAACCGCACGGTTGGCGCGATGCTCTCGGGCGAAGTGGCCAAGCGCCATGGCCATGCCGGCCTGCCCGACAACACCATCGCCATCCGCCTCAATGGCGTGGCGGGGCAGAGCTTTGGTGCCTTCCTGGCCCACGGCATCACCCTCGATCTGACTGGCGATGCCAACGACTATGTCGGCAAGGGCCTGTCGGGCGGTCGCGTGATCGTGCGCCAACCGGCCCACGTCGAACGCGAGGCGAGCCAGAACATCATCGTCGGCAACACCGTGCTTTACGGTGCAATCGCGGGCGAGGCCTATTTCAACGGTGTCGCCGGCGAACGCTTTGCCGTCCGCAATTCGGGCGCGATCGCGGTGGTCGAAGGGACCGGCGATCACGGCTGCGAATACATGACCGGCGGCGTGGTCGTCGTTCTGGGCCGCACCGGCCGCAACTTTGCGGCGGGCATGTCGGGCGGGATCGCCTATGTCTATGATGAGCGCGGCGAGTTTGCGAAGCTGTGCAACCCTGCGCAAGTTGACCTGCTGCCGATTTCGCCAGAACGCGACGAGGAGGACGGCGCCGGCCGCCCGCAGCAGCGCGCGCGCTCGGTCGAGGACTTCGGCATGGGTGACATGCTGCGCCACGATGCTGAACGCCTGCGGATCCTGCTGGAGCGCCACCACCTCCACACTGGCAGCCAGCGCGCCCGCGCCCTGCTGGATGACTGGGGCAATGCGCTGGGCAAGTTCATCAAGGTCATGCCCAAGGACTACGCGCGGGCACTCAAGCAACTCGAGGCCGAGCGGCTGGCAGCCGCGTCGGTGGCCGCGGAATAAGGACGGGGACGATGGGCAAGGAAACAGGCTTTCTCGAGCTGGACCGCCAGGATCGCACCTATGCCGATCCCAAGGAGCGGCTGACGCACTATAAGGAATTCGTGATCCCGCACGCGGAACCGGCGCTCAAGGCGCAGGCTTCGCGGTGCATGAATTGCGGGATTCCGTATTGTCATAACGGTTGCCCGGTGAACAACATCATCCCGGACTGGAACCATCTGGTTTATGAGGGTGACTGGCAGAATGCGCTGGAAGTGCTGCATTCGACCAACAACTTCCCGGAATTTACCGGCCGCATCTGCCCCGCCCCGTGCGAGGCAAGCTGCACGCTGAACATCGTCGACCAGCCGGTGACGATCAAGAGCATCGAATGCGCGATCGTCGACAAGGGCTGGGAAAACGGCTGGATCCACCCGCAGGTGCCCGCCAAACGCACCGGCAAGTCCGTGGCTGTCGTTGGCTCCGGCCCGGCCGGCATGGCCGCCGCACAACAGCTCGCCCGCGCGGGCCATTCGGTTACGGTGTTTGAAAAGAACGACCGCGCCGGCGGCCTGCTCCGCTATGGCATCCCCGACTTCAAGATGGAAAAGCACCTGATCAACCGGCGCTTGGTCCAGATGGAAGCCGAAGGCGTCAGCTTCCGCACCTCGACCGAAGTGGGCGTCCATGTTTCGATCGAGAGCCTGAAGGAAAACTTCGACGCGATCGTCCTCTCGGGCGGCGCAGAAGATCCGCGCCGTCTGGAAATCCCTGGCGCCGAGCTGCCGGGCGTGCGGCTGGCGATGGAATTCCTGACCCAGCAGAACAAGCGCGTGGCGGGAGATGATGAACTGCGCGCCGCGCCGCGCGGCACCCTGACCGCCACCGGCAAGCACGTGATCGTGATCGGCGGCGGCGATACCGGTTCTGACTGCGTGGGCACCTCGAACCGCCAAGGTGCCGCATCTGTCACCCAGCTTGAAATCATGCCCAAGCCGCCGGAGAAGGAAAACAAGCAGCTGACCTGGCCGGACTGGCCGCTCAAGCTGCGCACTTCCAGCAGCCATGAAGAGGGCGTCGAGCGTGACTGGTCGGTCCTGACCAAGCGCGTGATCGGCGAAAATGATGTGACCGGCCTCGAATGCGTCCGGGTCGAATGGGTCGATGGCCGCATGCAGGAAGTCGCCGGCAGCGAATTCGTGCTGAAGGCCGACCTGATCCTGCTGGCTATGGGCTTTGTCGGCCCACGCAAGCAGGGCCTGCTCGACCAGGCCGGAGTCGAACTCGACGGGCGCGGCAACGTGGCCGCCAACGTGATCGATTATCGCACCAGCGATCCGCAGATCTTTGCCTGCGGCGACATGCGCCGGGGCCAGAGCCTGGTCGTCTGGGCGATTCGCGAAGGCCGCCAGGCCGCCCGCGCGGTGGACGAGGCGCTGATGGGGGCAAGCGAGCTGCCGCGCTAAGCCGGCAGCCTCTTCCCAAGCCAGCCTGCGCCGCCTAACCGGCGGTGATGAAGATCGCATTCCTTGCCTGTCCGGCCACGCTGCCGGGTTCGCCTACCCGGCGGCCCGATGCCTTTGAACACGACCTCTATGTCGACGCGGTGCGCGCCGGGGTCGGGACGCGCGGCACGGTGACCGACATCGACTGGCGCGCACCGCTGGAGCAGCTTGCCGGGTTTGATGCGGCCATCCTTGGCACGCCCTGGGACTATACCGAGGCCAAGGACGAGTTCCTCGTCCGACTGTCGGAACTGGAGCAGGCTGGTGTCACGGTCTGCAATCCGGTGGCGGTGGTGCGCTGGAATTCGGACAAGCTTTACCTTAAGGAGCTGAGCGAACGGGGGGCGGTGACCATCCCGACATTGTGGTCCGAACGGGCTGGCCCTGCGGATGTGCTGGCCGCCTTCGATCACTTCGACACGGACCGGGTGGTGGTAAAGCGCCGGGTCGGCGCAGGCGCGATCGGGCAGGACAGCTTCAGCCGTGACAATCCCCCGCCGGCCAACTGGTCAATCGAACAGGCGGCGATGGTCCAGCCCTTCCTGCCGGCGATCCAGTCCGAAGGGGAGCAAAGCTTCATCTTTATCGATGGCATCTTGAGCCACGCCCTGCTCAAACGGGCGGCGGGTGGCGATTACAGGATCCAGACGCTGTACGGCGGGGTGGAGCTGCCGCTGGATCCGGCTCCGACCGATCGCGCCGCCGCCGAAGCCGTGCTGGCGCTGCTGCCCTTCGACCAGCCCCCGCTCTATGCCCGGATCGACATGGTCCGGCTGGAGGACGGGCGGCTCGCGGTGATCGAGGCTGAGCTGATCGAACCCTACCTCTATCCCGAGCAGGGGCCCAACCTGGGGCCGCTGCTGGCGGACGGGATCCTGCGGCGACTGGGCTAAAGCCCCCAGTCCACTCCGCCGCGGCGCTGCGTCTCAAGAAAGGCGTTGGCCTGGCTGAAATGGCGGCAGCCAAGGAAACCGCGGTGCGCGGAGAGCGGGCTGGGATGCGGTGCGGTCAGGACCAGGTGGTGGCTGTTAATCAGCCCTGGCACGGACTGCGCCTTCTTCTGGGCATGGCTGCCCCACAGCAGGAAGACGCAAGGGTCGGTCTTGGCGGCGACAGCGGCGACCACGGCATCGGTGATCTCTTCCCAGCCGCGCCCCTGGTGCGAGGCGGGTTGGCCATCCTCCACCGTCAGCGCGGCGTTAAGCAGCAGCACGCCCTGCCGCGCCCACTTGATCAGGTTGCCATGGCGCGGGACCGGCAGGCCAAGGTCGCTGGCCAGCTCCTTGTAGATATTGACCAGGCTGGGCGGCACCTTCACCCCGTCCTGTACCGAGAACGCCAGGCCATGGGCCTGCCCGGGGCCGTGGTAGGGATCCTGCCCCAGGATCACGACCTTGACCGCTTCAAGCGGGGTCAGATCGAGCGCGGCCAGCCAAGTGCCGCGCGGAGGATAGACTGCTTTTCCAGCCGCTTCCTCGGCCGCAAGGAAATTGTCCAGCTGTCGCGATTTGGGGTTGGCCAGCACCGGGCCAAGCACTGCGCGCCATGATCCAGGAACTGCATCGCCAATAGCCATCGCCATCTTGCTCCCACAGCAGGGCTTTCATCGCCGCGCCAATCGGCCTAAGCACCAAGCCTTATGGCTGTCCATCTCCACGAAGAAGATCTTCCCGCCGGCGTCCTCGCCCCCGGCCCGATCGCGGTTGATACCGAGACCATGGGCCTCATTACCCCGCGTGACCGGCTCTGCGTCGTCCAGCTGTCCGACGGACAGGGCGATGAGCACCTGGTGCGGTTCAACCCGGGTTCGGACTATGCCGCGCCAAACCTCAAGGCGGTGCTGGCCGATCCTTCGCGGGTGAAGCTGTTCCACTTCGCTCGGTTCGATCTGGCAGCGATCGAACATTACCTGGGCGTTACCGCCACTCCGGTGTTCTGCACCAAGATCGCCAGCAAGCTGGTCCGCACCTATACCGACCGCCACGGGCTGAAGGACCTGGTCCGCGAACTGCTGGGCAAGGAACTGTCGAAGCAGCAGCAATCGAGCGACTGGGGTGGCCCGGTGCTGAGCGAGGCGCAGCTGGAATATGCCGCATCGGACGTGCGCTATTTGCACGCCATGCACGCAATCCTGGTTCAACGGCTGGACCGCGAAGGGCGCACGGCCCTGGCCCAGGCCTGCTTCGACTTCCTGCCGCATCGCGCCCGGCTGGATCTCGCCGGCTGGCCCGACAAGGACATCTTCAGCCACGAAGCGTAAGCCGAGTGACAGGAACCGCAGCATGACCGAGGCAGCCGACCGGATCCGCGACCAGCGCCGCCAATGGGCCGCGCCGGGCGGTTCGCATGACCGGCTTATCCGTATCCTGGCGCGCTGGCTGCCGGGTGCCGTGGGCGTGGTCGCAGCAGCCATGGTCCTAGGCCCACTGTTTCCGCGCGGCGAAATAAGCTTCCTGCTGGATCGCAACAAGGTGGCGACCACGGATGACCGGCTGGTTGTTGCCAACGCGATGTACCGCGGCGAAGACAACGAAGGTCGTCCCTTCACCGTGACTGCGGCCAGCGCCGTACAGGTTTCCGCCGCCGATCCCATCGTGCGGATGAAGGGGATGGTTGCGCGGATCCTGATGAACGATGGCCCGGCCGAACTGTCTGCCCAGGGCGGCAATTACGATTATGACCGGGAAGCAGTCGATGTCGCGGGGCCCGTCACTTTCACCGCTGCTGATGGCTATCGCATGACCACTGGTCATGTTGCTATCGATTTGAAAGGCCAGCGGGTTCTTGGGGATGGTGGGGTCAGCGGCGCCATACCGGCTGGCACTTTTGCGGCACAACGATTAGTAGCCGATCTCAATGCGCGCACGATTGCGCTCGAAGGCAATGCCCGGCTGGTTATGACCCCGGGCGAACTGAGGATGCCATGATGGCCGAAGCTTCGCTGACTCGCCTTGCCCTGCGCTCACTGATGGGTGGCTTTGCGATTGGCGCGATCGGCCTGCTGGCGATTGGCCAGTCCGATGCCCAGACGCTGGGCGGGCACAATAGCAACGCCCCGGTCAGCTATGCCGCCGACCGGATCGAGCTGCAGGACCGTCAGAACCGCGTCGTTCTGGCCGGCAATGTCAAGATCAGCCAAGGTGACCTGCAACTGTCTGCCGATCGCACAACCGTGGCCTTTACCGACCAGGGCAGTCTGCAGATTCAGCGGATCGACGCGACCGGCGGAGTCTCGGTCGATCGCGGCAATGAAAGCGCGCGCGGCGACGCGGCGATTTATGATTTCAACCGCCGGGTCATCACCCTGGCGGGCAATGTCGCGCTGCGACGGGGCAGTGACACGCTGAACGGGGGGCGGTTGGTGATTGATCTCAACAGCGGGATTTCCAGTGTCGATGGCCGCGGTTCTGCTCAGGCGGGCGGACGGGTAAGCGGAACCTTCGCCGTGCCCAAACGCAACTAGCCCCGGCCATCAGGAACGGCGATGGGTCCGCCTTCCCTGCTCATCATCGGGCTGAACTACACCCCGGAGCCAGTCGGCATCGGGCCCTATACGGCTGGCTTGTGTGAAACGCTTGTCCGGTCAGGACATCGCATCACGGCGATCGTCGGTAAGCCCTATTATCCCCAGTGGCTCGCCGACCCGGCCTATGCGGGTGGCTGGCTTGAGGCCGAGCAAAATGGCGTACGGCTGGTTCGCTGCCCACACTATGTACCGCGGAATCCAACCGGCATCAGGCGCTTTGCCCACCTGGTCAGCTTTGCGATTTCGGCGATGGTCCCCGCCGTGCGGATTGCATTGCGCGATCGTCCGCAGGTGGTGTTCTGCGTGGCCCCGGCATTGGTCAGCGTCATCACGGCGATCTTGGCAGCGTGGCTGTGCGGTGCACGATTGTGGATCCACATCCAGGACTTCGAGGTTGAAGCCGCCTTCGCCACTGGATTGATGCGTAAGAATAGCCTGCACGGGCGCATCGCACTGTGGCTTGAGGCGTGGCTGCTGCGCCAGGGCGATCGGGTTTCAACGATCAGCCCGCAAATGCTGGCCAAGCTGGGCGAAAAGGGCATCCCCCAAGAGCGGCAATTCGAACTACGCAACTGGGCGGATGCCCGTTTTGCCAGCGACCCCGCCGGCGCCGATGAATTGCGCCGCGAATGGGGCCTGACTGGCAAGACAGTTGCGCTCTATTCGGGCAACATCGCCCGCAAGCAAGGGATCGAAATCCTGATCGATGCGGCGTGTCTGCTACAGCACCGGCAGGATATCGCCATCGTAATTTGTGGCGAGGGGCCGAACCGAGCCGCACTGGCTGAACGGGCCCGCAGCCTTGGCAATATTCAGCTACACAACCTGCAGCCAGTAGGGCGAATGGGGGCCATGCTGACTATGGCGGACCTGCATCTCTTGCCGCAGATCGCGGGTGCGGCTGACCTAGTCCTGCCATCGAAGCTGACCAACATGCTCGCCTCGGGCAAACCCGTGATCGCCACCACTGACCCGGGTACCGGCCTTCATGGCGAAATAATGGGATGCGGCATTTCGGTCCCCCCGGGCAACGCGACGGCGCTTGCCGAAGCCATAATCGCGCTCGCTGACGATGGACAGCGCCGCACTGCTCTGGGGCAAGCTGCCAGCTGCCGTGCTGCTGAACGTTGGCAGCAGGATGCGATCCTGGCCAGGACCGCTAAGGAGCTAGAGGTGCTGGTAAGCTAGGCTGTCCGGCCGGGACGGCAGAAGCGGCCGGGGCGGGTTCAACCGGGTTCGGATCAAAGGGTGCCGTATCCATCAGCGGCTCTCCGAACTTGGCCAACTCCTCGGCTGGCTCGCTCTTAGCAGGGGCAGGTTGGGGTTGCGACGTAGCTCTTGCCACCGCGGCATTAGCTGGCATCGGCGCTTGCGCACGCAGCCGAGCGAGCGACTGTTCATAGCCATCGTTATCAGAGACGAAAGCGCTGGCCATGAAACTGATGCCGACTACCCAGAACAGTGCGAAGCGCCAGTCCCGAAACAGGCGTCCCATCTCAGTTGTCCTTTGCCCAAGGCGAATGGTGGGCGGGCGCCGTCGTGGCTGGTTGCTGTTCCGGGTCGTCGGGCGCGGGAACCGAACAATAGGCCGTTGCCAGAATGCCAAGCGACCATGTCACCGCTTTCCAGCGACTTTGGAAGACAGTTGTAATGCGGGGCCCGAACATGAAGCCCAGACTACTCCACGGCCGTTAAAAAAGGCTTCCGTTAGTCCTCTGCGCCTGCCTGGAGCTTAAGCTCATAGAGCAAATCGAGCGCATCGCGGGGGCTGAGTGCATCGACATCAAGACCCTTAAGTCGCTCGCGCAGGGTATCAACCAGATCAGCCCGAGCTTCGGCGGCGACAGCAAACAGCGGCAGATCACCCAGCCCGGCGGCCAGGCCGCCGGTCTGGGCCCGGCCCTTCTCGAGCCGTTCCAGCACGGCCTTGGCACGCGACACCACGGGAGCCGGCACACCGGCCAGTTTGGCAACCGCAAGGCCATAGGAACGGTCCGCAGGCCCTTCGGTCACCTCGTGCAACAGCACGAGATCACCCTTCCATTCCCGAGCCCGGACATGGTGGAGCGAAAGTGCCTCGCAGCTCTCAGCCAGCCGCGCGAGTTCGTGGTAATGGGTCGCGAACAGGCAGCGGCACTTATTGGTCCCGTGCACAGCCTCGACCACCGCCCAGGCAAGAGCCAGGCCATCGTAAGTGGAGGTGCCGCGGCCCACTTCATCGAGGATGACGAAACTGCGTTCAGTCGCCTGCGCAAGGATCGCCGCAGTCTCGACCATTTCGACCATAAAGGTTGAACGCCCGCGTGCGAGATTGTCTGAGGCGCCGACCCGACTGAACAGGCGATCGACCAATCCAATCCGCGCCTGTTGGGCCGGGACAAAGCAGCCGGCCTGAGCGAGCAGCACGATCAGGGCATTCTGGCGGAGGAAGGTGGACTTACCGCCCATGTTCGGTCCGCCCACCAGCCAGAGCCGATCCTGCGGCAACAGGTGGCAATCGTTAGCAACAAACCGCTCACCCTTGGCCGCCAGCGCGGTTTCAACCACCGGATGCCGTCCGCCAGAAATTTCGAGACAGGCATCGTCCACCACTTCGGGCCGGGTCCAGCCGCCTTCCGCCGCCCGCTCGGCCAGGGCTGCGGCAACGTCGATCCGCGCCAGCGCCGCGGCGGTGACGGCAATGGCCTGACAACTGCCCACTGCCATAGCGACCAGGTCTTCAAAATGGGCTTCCTCAGCCGCAAGGGCGCGGCCGCCGGCTTCGGCGATGCGCGATGCTTCTTCGTGCAGGGCAACGGCATTGAAGCGGACTGCGCCAGCCATGGTCTGGCGGTGTGTGAAACCACTGTCCGGCGCCATCAGGGGATCAGCCCGACCCGCTGGCACTTCGATGAAATAGCCAAGCACCCCGTTGTGGCGCACCTTGAGCGCAGCGATCCCGGTCTGGTCCCGGTACTTCGCTTCAAGCAGGGCAATCGCGCGGCGGGCATCACCAGAGATGCGACGCAACTCGTCGAGTGCATGGTCATAGCCTTCGGCGATATAACCACCCTGCCCGCGTTCGGTCGGCGGACTGGCAACCAGTGCGCGGCTGAACAGGTCAACCAAGGCACCATGCCCGGCAAGCGCAGGCAGCAGTCTATCAAGCAGTTCAGGACGGTCCTGCCGGTGCTGCAAATGATCGTGAATGCGCCGCGCTTCCGCCAGTCCATCGCGCAACTGTCCAAGATCACGCGGACTGCCGCGGCCAGCCACGATCCTGCCCAGCGCGCGGCCAACATCCGGTGCAGCGCGCAGGACTGCGCGCAGATCCCCGCGCAGCAGGGCATCGTCGTGCAACCATTGTACCAGGTTAAGCCGCGCCGCGATCATGCCCGCATCGGTCAGCGGTGCGGCCAGGTCTTCAGCTAGCTGCCGGGCGCCAGCCCCGGTGACACAGCGGTCGAGCGCCTCGACCAGGCTGCCCTTGCGGCTGCCCTGGCTGGAGACAAGGATTTCAAGGCTGGCGCGGGTCGCCTCGTCCATTGCGAGATGGGCTGAATGCCCCAGAACAACCGGGGGGAGCAGCAGAGGCAAACGCCCCCGGCCAACGTGCTCGAGATAGGCAATCAGGCCGCCAGCCGCGGCCAGCATCGCGCGCGAAAACTGACCGAATCCATCGAGCGTGGCAACGCCGTGGACCGCCTTGAGCCGGGCATCACCGCCGTCGCTGGAAAAGGTGCCGACCGGCCGCGCAATGCCATCGGGCGGGAAAGCCTCCCAGCCATCGGGGGCAACCACTTCGCTGGCCCCCAGCCGGGCCAACGCCGCGCCAAGCCGCTCGGGCGGGCATTCTTCCAGCTCCATCCGGCCAGTCGAGATGTCGCAGGCAGCGATGCCACAGGTGCCGCGCACCTCGCAGATCGCGGCCAGCACATTGGCCCGCCGCGGTTCGAGCAAGGCTTCTTCGGTCAAGGTTCCGGCGGTGACGAAACGAACGATGTCGCGCGCGACCAGCGCCTTGGACCCACCGCGCTTCTTCGCCTCTTCGGGGGTCTCGGTCTGTTCAGCGATTGCCACCCGGCAGCCGCCCTTGATCAGCCGGGCAAGGTAAGCCTCGGCCGAATGGACTGGCACACCGCACATCGGGATCGGCACTCCCATGTGTTCGCCGCGACTGGTCAGCGCGATGTCGAGGATCTGGGCCGCCCGCTTGGCATCATCGAAGAACAGTTCGAAGAAATCACCCATGCGATAGAACAACAGGCAATCCCCGGCCTCTGCCTTCAGCGCCAGGTACTGCGCCATCATGGGGGTTGCTGCTCCGCTCATCCCAAACGGTTAGCCGCTTGCGGACGATTCGCCCAAGCGGGCAAAGGCAGCTTTCCCCTATCCCGTCACGTCGAGTTCCGTTAGGGCGGCCTCGACTATGGAGGTACCGGTGACCGACGAAACGAACCCGCGGGATGAGAACAACAAGGTGAGCTTCACCGAGCGTGAAGCCTTGTTCTATCACAAGACAATCCGCCCGGGTAAAATCGAGATCATCGCATCGAAGCCGATGGCCACCCAGCGCGACCTGAGCCTGGCCTATTCGCCGGGCGTGGCCGTGCCAGTCCAGGCGATCGCCGACAATCCGGCCGATGCCTATGAATATACGGCACGCGGCAACCTGGTTGCCGTGATTTCGAATGGTACCGCGATCCTGGGCATGGGGAATCTTGGCGCGCTGGCTGCCAAGCCGGTGATGGAAGGCAAGGCCGTGCTGTTCAAGCGGTTCGCCGATGTCGATTCGATCGACATCGAACTGGCCAGCGAAGATCCCGATGCGATCATTGAAGCCGTAGCCATGATGGAGCCCAGCTTCGGCGGCATCAATCTGGAGGACATCAAGGCGCCCGAATGCTTCGTGATCGAGCAGGCCCTGCGCGAACGGATGAAGATTCCGGTCATGCACGATGACCAGCACGGCACGGCAATCATCGCCGCCGCCGGCCTGGTCAACGCCTGTTATCTGACCGGCCGCGAGTTCAAGGACGTGAAGGTAGTAGTCAACGGCGCCGGCGCATCGGCGCTGGCCTGCACCGCCCTGATCAAATCGATGGGCGTGCGGCATGAGAACGTGACCGTCTGCGACCGGTCGGGCGTGATCTATCGCGGACGCGAGTCCGGCATGGACCAGTGGAAGAGCGCCCATGCGATCGACACGACGGCCCGCAGCCTGGAAGAAGCACTGGTCGGCGCCGATATCTTCCTTGGCCTGTCTGCCGCTGGCGCGCTCAAGCCCGAATATGTCGCCAAGATGGCCGAACAGCCGATCATCTTCGCCATGGCCAACCCCGATCCGGAAATCCGGCCGGAAGATGCCAAGGCGGTGCGCCCCGATGCGATCATCGCCACGGGCCGTTCGGACTATCCGAACCAGGTCAACAACGTGCTGGGCTTCCCCTTCATCTTCCGCGGCGCGCTTGATGTGCGGGCGACCGCGATCAACGAAGAGATGAAGATTGCCGCCGCGAAAGCCATTGCCGAGCTGGCGCGCGAACAGGTACCGGAAGAAGTAGCCGCAGCCTATGGCAAGAAGCACCAGTTCGGGACCGACTACATCATCCCGGCTCCGTTTGATCCGCGGCTGATGGAGGTGGTGTCCTCTGCCGTGGCCAAGGCGGCAATGGATACCGGCGTTGCGCAAAAGCCGATCGAGGACTTTGACGCCTACCGCCACAGCCTGAAGGCGCGCCTCAACCCGACGACTTCGGTCCTGACCCAGGTTTACGAGCAGGTGAAAGCCAATCCCAAGCGGGTGATCTTTGCCGAGGGGGAGGACGAGGTCGTCCTGCGCGCGGCGATCCAGTACCGCGATTTCGGCTATGGCGAGCCGGTGCTGGTGGGGCGGACCGAACAGGTCAAGGCCAAGCTGGTCGAATTGGGGGTTGAGAACCCGGACAGCTACCAGATCGAAAATTCGGCGGTCAGCGAATACGTACCTGCCATGGTCGAGGCGCTTTATGCCAAGCTGCAGCGCCGCGGCTTCCTGGAACGCGACGTGCGCCGCATGGTCAACCAGGACCGCAACGTCTTTGCCTCGCTGCTGCTCAAGCTTGGCGTTGGCGATGCCATGGTCACCGGCAAGACCCGCACCTTTGCGCAAACCATGCGTGAAGTCCGGCAGGTGCTGGAGCCGCAGGAAGGACGCCTGCCCTTTGGCATCCACCTGATGATCGGCAAGAATTACACGGTGTTCCTGTCCGACACGACCGTGAACGAGCGGCCGAGCGCCGAGGAACTCGCTGTCATCGCCAAGGAAACCGCTGCCGTCGCCCGCCGTCTGGGCCATGAACCGCGGGTGGCCTTCCTGTCCTATGCCACCTTCGGCAACCCGCCGGGGCGCTGGCTGGATTCGATCCGCGGTGCCGTTGCGATCCTCGATGCCGAAAACCCCGGCTTCGAATACGAAGGCGAAATGGCCCCCGATGCGGCGCTCAACCCAACAGTCATGCAGAACTATCCGTTCAGCCGCCTGACTGCGCCAGCCAACGTGCTGGTCATGCCGGGGCTGCAATCGGCCAACATCTCGGCCAAGCTGCTGCGCGAACTGGCGGGCAATGCGACGATTGGCCCGATGCTGATCGGGATGGAAAAGCCGGTTCAGGTTATCCCGATGACCGCGATCGCACCCGATATTCTGACGCTGGCAGTACTGGCAGCTTCAGGCGTGGCAGGCTGATACCGGCATCTGCCGCGCCGGGGCTTGGTCCACTCAACCCCAGGCGCGGTAGACGCCGTAACTGCTGGTCAGCGTCAGCACGATTCCGACCAAGATCAGCATTGTCTTGGGAGGGAAATGCTTGGCAGCCCAGGCACCCAGCGGGGCTGCGGCAACGCCGCCGATCAGCAGACCCAATGTGGCCCCGGCAACATCGGCAAAGCCCAAGTGCCAGATGAATGCACCACTGATCGTCAGCGTCAGGAAGAACTCCACCGAATTGACCGTGCCCACGACCTTGCGGGGATCGGCGCCCTGGATCAGCAGGTTTGATGTGACGACCGGACCCCAGCCGCCGCCGCCGGCTGCATCCAGAAATCCGCCGACCAGCCCCAGCGGCGCCACCAACCCGGCCTCGCGCAGCTTGGGCGGATAGAACAGCCCGCGCCACAGCAGATAGAGCCCGACCCCGGCGAGGTAGGCCAGCACAAAGGGCTTAACCACTTCGGCGTTAAGCGAGGTCAGCACATAGGCCCCGCCGATACCGCCCAGCACACCGGGAACAAGCAGGCCGAAGAACAGGCGTTTATCGATATTGCCGTGGAGCAGATGACTGATGCCGGACGTAGCGGTCGTGAAGCATTCAACCAGATGAACCCGCTGCGATGCCTGCGCCGGCGGCACGCCCAGGACGCCGACGAGCAGGGTGTTCGAAATCACCCCAAAGGCCATCCCCAGCGCGCCATCGACCAGCTGAGCAGCGAAACCCACCCCGATGAACGGCAACAAATAGGCAAGATCGATTGCGCCAAGGTCCATTGACCGACTCCGCAGTGGATTTGTCGATCAAAAAACTAGAGTTAGCCAAGTGGGGGCGCCAGAAAGTTTTTCACGCCAGCGCCGAAGCGAAATTATCCTGCGGTGGCTGGTTGATCAGCCGTCAGTCAGTGGGCGACGACGATAGCGGAAGTACCAGACTTCGTGGCCATAAACGGTGCGTGCCTTGTGTTCATAGCGGGTTTCGGGCCAGCCGCCCGGCCGCCTCTGGAAATCCTGCGGCTGGTCGATCAGCCATTCGAACTGATCAGCGTGGCGCCGCATCACCATCAAGGCGTGGCGGACGTAGATCGGATGGTCGGTCCCGAAGCGGAATTCGCCGCCCGGCTTCAGCTTGGCCGCGAACAGGTCCACCGGTCCATCGTTCATCATCCGCCGCTTGGCATGGCGCGCCTTGGGCCAGGGATCGGGATGGAGCAGGTAAAGGAACGAGAGCGACCCGTCGGGAATGCGGCGCAGGACTTCCAGCGCATCACCATGGTGAATCCGGACATTGCCGAGCGGCGGGTGCGCACCATGGTCCCCCGAAACGTGGACCAGCGCCTGGGCAACCCCGTTGATGAAGGGCTCGGCGCCGATGAAACCGTGATCGGGCAACATATCGGCCCGCGCTGCCATGTGCTCGCCACCGCCAAACCCGATTTCGAAATGGAGCGGACAGTCCTGCCCGAACAGGCGTTCGGCCGTAACCGCACCCTCGGCCGGAACAGCGATCTGCGGCAGCAGTTGATCGACCAGCTCTTGCTGGCCGGCCCGCAGGGGCTTGCCCTTCGAACGGCCGTAAAGGCGGTTGATCGTGGTTGGATCGCCAAGTTTGTGCGCGGTCATGGAGCGCGCGCTTAGCGGCTGTCCCGGAACGCCGCAACGAAAACGGCCCGCCTCACGCGGAGACGGGCCGGATTAGCCATCACGATTGAAGCAATCAGGCCGCGACGGCCTCTTCGCCCGGATCGCGCAGCACATAGCCGCGACCCCAGACAGTCTCGATGTAGTTTTCACCGCCGCAGGCATGGGCCAGCTTCTTGCGCAGCTTGCAGATGAAAACGTCGATGATCTTGAGTTCGGGTTCGTCCATCCCGCCGTACAGGTGGTTGAGGAACATTTCCTTGGTCAGCGTGGTGCCCTTGCGCAGCGAGAGCAGTTCCAGCATCGCATACTCCTTGCCAGTCAGGTGGACACGGGCGCCATCGACCTCGACGGTCTTGGCATCCAGGTTCACGGCCAACTTGCCGGTGCGGATGATCGACTGCGAATGGCCCTTTGAACGGCGCACCACAGCGTGGATGCGGGCAACGAGTTCCTCGCGGTGGAACGGCTTGGTGACATAGTCATCGGCGCCGAATCCGAAGGAGCGAACCTTCGAATCCATTTCCGAAATGCCCGACAGGATCAGCACTGGAGTTTGGACCTTGGCAACGCGCAGCTTCTTCAGCACGTCATATCCGTGCATGTCGGGCAGGTTCAGGTCGAGGAGGATAATGTCGTAATCGTATAGCTTGCCGAGATCCAAGCCCTCTTCGCCCAAGTCGGTCGAATAGACATTGAAGCCTTCGGTGGTCAGCATCAATTCGATAGCCCGGGCCGTTGTCGGCTCGTCCTCAATCAGCAGTACGCGCATGGGTGGTTCCCCTTTGCCCCGTGGTCAGCAATGACCCCTTCGGCAGGGTCAGTACCTGTCATTAACCATATGACCAATGAAGAGGAAAGGTTAATTTGCTGTAAATGGCCGAAATCAGGCGATTTGCGTAGTAGTGGACTAGCCTTCGATCAGTTTTGACGCAGGGTGATATTCGTCCAAATGCCTACGGATAATCCGTAGATTTCGGGTGTTGGAGCGATAGAACAGGTCAATAAGATCGCCGGCCAGAGGCACTGCGCCAAGTGCCGCATCGAAACCGAGAGTGGCCAACATTCGCCACAGACGCCAGCGCGACAGACCAAGGTTGCGGGCTTCCCAGACAAGGTAGAGGCCCATCGCCGCGGTCACAAGGTCGCCTGCCACGGGAATCAAACCCACGATGGCATCCAGTCCGACCTTGCGCCGCAAGAGCGGAATTGCGACCGCCCCTTCAAGCATGCGCTCCAGCGCTTCCACCCTTCGCCGCACTGAAAGCGGATCTGTGCCGAGGGGCAGGTCAGCGATCAGCCGCTGGGGCCGGCCAGGCTGGGATGGAGGCTTGAGCGTGTCCATCGTTTGGCATTCCCGTTCTACCGCAGGTCACAGCGCCCGCCTTACCTACTTGGGAAGCATCGCCAACGGCATCAAGGGATGGATGTTCCAAGGATTGGGCATGAAACCGGTTGCCTTACCGCTGACCAGCGACCAGCGGATCGGCACGCCCAGTGGTATGTAGCTATTGGCGATGGTCAATTGGGCTTCAGCCTGAGCAAGCAGATCGGCCCGCCTCGCCGGATCCGATTCAACCAATGCCAGGCCAATCAATCGATCCGCACTGGCGCTGCACAGCACCCGCATATTGGCGCAGCTCAGCTGGTTAAGGAACCAGCTGGCCCGAGGATAACGCGCGACCGTGTCAACTAGCCGGAGGTCGGCCGGGGCACTATCGCGCACTTGCACAGCGTCTAACCCGATTGCCTTGAAGTCCTCTGCCAACCGCGCAAACAGTTGGTCGCTGCCAGGCCCAGACGGCAAGGCAATACGCAATCGCGGTGTTTTTCCGTTCTTGACCCAGCGCGTTACACGCGCGGCCGCAGTGGTGCGGCGTTCGGCCAGCGACTGGCCAGGCCAACGTTCGCCAACGGTACCATTGTCATCGCCGGTGCCGGGATTGACGATCCGGGTCGTCGCAATCCACCCGCCAATGTTAAGCGTAGCGCCAAGAGCATCCCGATCGATCGCCATCGCCAGGGCTTCGCGCCGTTCTGGTGCGGACAGAAAACCCTGCGGGTTGACCACCGCCAGCCCGAACAGTCCGGCCACTGGATCAAGCCGGATCGCCCCGCGCGCAATTCCGCTGGCGTCCAACCGCGGAAAATCTGCCAGCCGGCCGCCCAGGACAAGATCTGCCTCGCCCGCATTAAACCGCTCAACCGCCCGCGGTGCGGTCATTGCAACAAGGCGAAGTTTCCGGCTTCGTTCGGCCCAGTCCTCGGTTTGCGGCAATCCGCGGTCTTCGGGTGGGATCGGCTTCAGCAATAGCGCCCGCTTTTCGCGGGTCTGGCGCATCGGTCCGGCGCCGCGCCCTTTGCGCATCAGGCCCAACTCCGGTTGAGCGAGCAATTGCAGGAAATCGGGTTGAGGTTGACGCAGACGGATCTCTACCACTCGCCCGGCCATGGCCCTTACTTCGTCAATTCCTGCGAGGTCTGCGCCAAGCGGCGTGCCCCGGACCGAGCCGATCGCCTGCTGCAATGCCGCCCGCGCCGAATCGCCGGTCAGCGGGGTCTTGTCTGGCCAGGTTCCGTCTCGCAGACGGAAAATGTAGCTCAGGCCATCGTCCGTGACGATCCAGCGGTCGGCTAGAGCGGGGATGACACGGCCCTGCTCATCAAAACCAACCAGTCCCTCGGCTGTGGCCGAGCGAACAAGCTGCGCGGCCAGCGGCAAACGTGCACCGCCGACGAACGGCGAACCCGGATCCCCGATCACGGCCACTTCGACAGGGCGATCGGACGCAGTATCACAACCGGCCACGAGAAGGGCCAGAACAGGTCCGAACAGACTGGACAACAGGCGCGGGGTCATCGTTCCCGGCACCTAACCGATTACGGTCACAACCAACAGCGCCTAATCGCGCCGCTGATTACGATCGGTCAAATCTTGCGCAGCTGGCTTGGCTCGATGGTCGCCAATGGTGGGCGCACGTAGCGCGGAGTGCCCTCTCCCTGGCCCACCGGCGCACGGGCGAGCTTGGGGTCGATCTCGTCCCGGAACGCGATGCCGCAACGGTTATCCTGAACCCAGGCAACCGTGCCTTCAACCCAGCCGATATTGCGCAGCTGGACCCACACGACCGCTCCGCGCTGAACTGCCGGGCCGCCATCGGCCATCAGGCCGCCGGCGGAGACATTCCGGACACGAATCTTGTGATCACCGCTGACACCATCGATACGCAAATCAGCCAATAGAAAGAGGCTGTCGCGCACAATCTGACGATGCTCGTTTCCGCCCATAGCCGTAACCATAGTCCCACTCGAAGCCTAACCGGAGCGACCCGTCCGCCCCGAATAGCTGGAGCGGAATGGTGGAAGGCTAAAGGACAACGGCAAACAAGCGGTTAACGCGGCACGACGATTTGTCCGGATCAATCGTCGCGGGAGACCTTTTCCCGCCGCTCGTGGGCCTCCTGGGCTTCAACCGTCATGGTGGCGATCGGCCGGGCAGAAAGGCGGCCAAGTCCAATTGGCTCACCCGTCACCTCGCAATAGCCATATTCGCCTTCCTCGATCCGGCGCAGCGCCGAATCGATCTTGGCAATCAGCTTGCGCTGGCGATCCCGGGTCCGCAATTCGATGCCCCAGTCGGTTTCGCTTGAGGCACGATCATTAAGGTCAGGTTCGCGGATTGGGCCTTCTTGAAGCTGCTGCAACGTATCTTGTGCTGCAGAAAGGATCAGCTTTTTCCATTCAAGCAGCAGGCGTCGGTAATAATCGAGCTGCGCTTCGCACATGTATTCTTCGGCTTCGCTGGGCACATAATCACCCGCGATCGCCCGCTTTGCCTTGGCAAGAACGTCAATTTCATCGCCGAGAATCGTCGCCATAAACTCTCCACCTGACACCAGCCGAACCCGCGAGGTCCCCGCCGCCCCGGGTTTTCCCGTAGGCCACCGACGCCGGCGTTTGCCGGGCCTATAGTGGCGGCCATGCCGCCGCACAAGCGACAATGGTCGTGTCTGGTCGCACCGCGGGGCCGGTTTGGCGAGCCCGTTCACCGCCCAGGTCACTGTCTGCAAAAAGACTTTTGCGCACGTTAACCTTTTGTTGAGCACGATCCGCAAGAGTTGCGAGGTCCGCCGAACGCGCTGTTTGGCGTAAACACAGGGGTCAAAGAGATGAGCACCAACTGGATCCACGCCGCCGCGTTCGGGACAAGCGAAGCTGTCGAAACCACGAGTGAAGATTTGCTGGTTGCAACCTGTCTCGCCGCGGCAGCCCAAGGCGATGTCAGCGCCTATTATGATCTGGGGGTGGCCTATTCGACCGGCAGTCACGGCGTCGATTGCGACCTGATCGAAGCCCACAAGTGGTTCAATCTGGCCGCTGCTTCGGGCCATGCCGAAGCCGCCATGTGCCGCACCGACATTTCCGATGAAATGACCGCACGCGAGATCGCCGAAGCCCAGCGCCGGGCACGCCAGTGGCTATCCGCGACCGCCCGCAAGGCCGCTTAAGATCTATTCTTTCCGAAACGGCGCACGCTCGGCCAGGTAGAGCCGGTCCTGCGCCACCCCTTGCCGCTCGCGGTCAAGGAAATCGGCCACAGCCGTGCGGAAGCCGGGATGGACGATATAATGAGCTGACCAGGTTTCGACTGGTTCATAGCCGCGCGCCAATTTGTGCCCTCCCTGCGCGCCAGCTTCCACGCGCATGAGGCCAAGGGCAATCGCCGCATCGATGGCCTGATAATAACACAGCTCGAAATGCAGGAAGGGTTTGTCGAGCAAAGCCCCCCAATAGCGCCCATAAAGTGCATCGGCGCCGATGAAATTGAGTGCCCCGGCCACCGGTCGATCTTCAATGAAGGCCATGACCAGCAGGATCTTGTCCGCCATCCGCTCGCCCAGAAGGGTAAAGGCCTCTCGGGTCAGGTAAGGGCGGCCCCACTTGCGCGACCCCGTATCCTGGTAAAATGTCCAGAAGGCATCCCAGTGTTCTGGCAGAATTGCCGCACCGGTCAGATGGCGGATCTCCACCCCTTCCTGCGCCGCAGCGCGTTCCTTGCGGATATCCTTGCGCTTGCGGCTGGATAGTGCAGCCAGGAAATCGTCAAAGCTCGCATAGCCGCGGTTTTCCCAGTGGAACTGGATATCGCTGCGCAGCAGCCAGCCGGCCGCCGCGAACAGCGAAACCTGCTCCGGCGCGATGAAGGTGGCGTGGGCTGAGGACAAGCCGTTGTCCTCGCAGACCTGCTCGGCCGCGCGGAGCAAAGGCGCGGCCAGTGCCGAATCGGCGAGCAACAGGCGTGGTCCCGTCGCCGGGGTGAAGGGCACAGCGATCTGAAGCTTGGGGTAATAGCTGCCGCCAGCCTGATGCCAGGCATCTGCCCAAGCGTGATCGAAGACATACTCGCCCTGGCTGTGCGCCTTGAGATAGGCCGGCAGCGCCGCCGCGATCCTGCCATCGGCACCGGCAATCGTAATCGGCACGGCATCCCAGCCGGTGCCGGGGCCGACCGATCCGGAATCCTCAAGCGCGGTCAGGAAAGCATGGGAGAGGAAAGGGTTTCCCGCAATAAGTGCATCCCATTCGTCCGCCGGCAATTCGCCAACGCCGCGCGCGATCCGGGCTTCAAATGCAACGCTCACGCGACGCCCGCGCCCTCCGCGATCGGGGCGTCGGCATGGGCAGCTGCCCTTTCGCGGCATTCGGGACTACGAACCGTCCAGGTGGTGACCGGAAGTCCACGCCTGCGCTGGGCGGCAGCGAAACGGCTTGGCAAGTCACGCACATCATAAGCCAGGAAATCCGGGCGCGCATGCCACAGTGACAGGTAGCGCCGGACCATCCCGGGCAGCGCCTTGTCATTCTCTTCGGTCACGACCAACCCGCGCACGGTAAGCGGCGAGTGCGCTGCAAACCACCGGACAATCCGGGGATCAAAGCTCATGATCGCATGCGGATCCTGGTAACCTTCAAGGACCCTGCGGACTGACATGCACAACGCAGGAATCCGTTCGGGCTTGCCCTTGGGCGACTTGATTTCGATCAGCAGCGGCACCTTGCCGGCCACCTGATCGAGCAATTGCCGCAAGGTCGGGATCGTATCGTCGCCAGCGGTCAGCTTTATCCGGCCGAGCTCTGCCGCGCTGCGGTCAGCCAGTCGGCCTTGTTCGGCGGTTAGGCGATCAAGCGTGGCATCGTGGAAGACCATCGCCTGGCCATCGCTTGATAGCTGGATATCGCATTCGATCCCCATCCCGCGGGCAATCGCGGCCGCAAATGCAGCAGGGGAGTTCTCAGGCAACCCTGCCCCATGCAGGCCCCGATGGGCATAGCCACACTGCCCCAGCCAGCCGACCTTGGCCGGGTTCGGCGGCGGGCTGAGCCAGTTATCAATTGCCGCGAAGGGCAACGATAGCATCCACTTCAACCGCGCAGCCCAGCGGCAGCGCCGGCACACCCACAGCGGCGCGGGCGTGCTTGCCAGCTTCACCAAAGACGGCGACCATCAGTTCCGAAGCGCCGTTCACCACCTTTGGCTGGTCGGTGAAATCGCCGGTGCAATTGACGAAGCCACCCAGCTTGACGATCCGTTCGACGCGGTCGAACGAACCAAGCGCGGCCTTGAGCTGGGCCAGGATCATCAATCCGCAGCCCTGGGCGGCGCGAACCCCGTCTTCGACCGAAAGGTCATCGCCCAGCCGGCCCTTCACCAGCGCGCCATCGACAAACGAGACCTGGCCAGAAACAAACGCGTGCCCGCCCGAGACAACCACTGGCACATAGGCTGCCACCGGGGCGGCGGCTTGCGGCAGGGTCAGACCCAGTTCGGCCAGCTTTGCGTCAACTTCAGCGTCTGTCATGCGTTCACTCCAATTCGTGTCAGCAGCCACGGCAGGGCATGATCCCAGGTATCGATCCGGGCATGGGCGTGGCCAGCCTCGAAAGCACAGGCAATATGCGGGGCCAGGGTTGGCTCGCCGCAAAGGTGCAGCCGGTCGATATGGGGGGCGATTTCCTTTACCGAGCCGTGATGCTGCGGCAGGTCATCGATGAAGACCGCATGGCTCGGCTGGTATTCATCAAGGATGGCTTGCAAGGCGGGGCCCTTGGGACCCTGGTTGGTGAAGACGCGGGCATGAATGCCGTGATTGGCCAACTGCTGGGCGCGGGCCGCATTGTGGTTGTCGGTCAGATTGGTCAGGATCACCACGTCGGCATGCTCGGCCAGGGTGTTCATCGCCTGCACCGCCCCGGCAATCGGGGTCTGGCGGTGCATCTCGTTATCGAAGAAGCCCTGCAGGAATTCCCAGATTTTTGGGCCTTCCACCAGCTCGCCGCTGTCTTTCCAGCGCACCGCTTTCGCAAAATCGTTGCCGACCATCGCAAAGGTAACGCCCTGCGTCTCGTTGAGCCACTCGGCAAAGGGAACGACCATGTGCAGCAGCACTTCGTCGCAGTCGGAAATGATCAGCGGTTTCGTCATGTCAGTGCATCCCGTGCCGCGATCAGGGCCAGCGGCGCAACCCCCAAATGATCGGCGGCAGCACAAAGGTCAGGTTCGTGGGCGCTCAGGAAATCGAGCACGGCCGCCAGGACCGCCGGATCGCCCAGCCCGGTCCGCAGCGTATCGGCGGTCATGCCGGTCAAGGCCAGCAGCCGTTCGGCGCGCGGACCATCAGACAACACCCAACCGAGCGCAGCAAGCGCCAGGGCGTGCGGGTCGTCCGGGGATTTGGTGTCGCGAAGAATTGCAGGCCTCTGGCGTAACAGTGTAGGGCTTTGCGCATGGCAAAGCGCATCCTGGTTGTCGAGGACAACGACCTCAACCGCAAGCTGTTCTGCGACGTGCTGAAAAGCCAGGGCTATGCCGTGGAACCCTGCGCCGACGGGCTCGAGGCACTCGACAAGGCGCGCAGCTTTGTTCCCAACCTCATCATTATGGACATCCAGCTGCCCAATGTTTCGGGGCTGGATCTGATCGAAGCCGCCAAGGCCGACGCCGTGCTGCGCGCAATCCCGGTACTGG
>JACCDJ011085151.1_pt1 | contig 43477 bp, 34 predicted proteins | sample 7444481 | NCBI WGS metagenome assembly JACCDJ01 (sample SAMN15323435, study PRJNA562643) | freshwater metagenome | isolation source: river surface water | place: USA:Blue River Watershed | collected 2017-08-15
CAAAATTTTCAAGTATTCTTTTAAATTCTCTTTTTCTTAATTTAAATTCTTTAGAATTGAACCCACACCATTCAATGAGCTCTCGCGTGACATAAATAGGGATATCGTCGCTTAAATTATGGAAGAAATTGTCCACCATGAAGCAATCGACCGGATACTCAGCCACCTCGATAAATTCTTGAACGGTCAACCCTGAACCACGCGTAAGCGCTTTCTTGACATATATATCCATCATAGTATATCGATCAAATAATATTCAATTTTAAAATTGGATGCCATATTCGGAATATTTATTTTGAACATACTATATCCCAGATAGAAATGAACAATCCGTTCGAAGACGTCTATCTATGCTATACCAAAAATAAATCGGATCATAAGCACGTACAGTGGGAATGTATTAAATTTGATAATTTTCTTGAAGCCGACGCGTATTTTGACAAAAATATAGGCCCCGATAACATTGTTGAGTGCCCGATGTTATCGGAATATAAGAAACCCACATGGGTCAAAAATGTATCGTTAAGATACAAGATCGACGCAATGTTCTACAAAAAAAAATAAATATCAAGTTGACCGATCTCCATCAACTTGAACAAACAAAAAAGTTTTAATGCGTTCATACGAGGACTCTAGCTCGTCAGCATTAACTTTTTTTTTCACCCTCCGAAAATTCGGAGAATTGACTCATTTCATATGTATACACATATGAAGGAGAGCTACAGATTACTTTGAACGAGTCAAAGCTAAGATATATCTGCTTATACCTGAAATTGGTGCTATTTAAGGGGGCACCACACGTAATTAATCAAAATTACGGCTATCGCCCTTCATTCTCAGTATTATACGGACACTATCATGTCAGTATAATATTGTTCTAAGAACTAGCTCACTTCACGCATATCTCTCATTGATACGATAGAAGAAGAGCACTTTGTCGAATTGTCTGGGTATCTAGCCCTCCAGACTGGCTCGCAACGAAAGTGGAATGATTTAGATGATGTCTCCATCATCGTCATCATCCATATCGGACTGTTCATCATAATAATATTCATCATCATAATCAAAATCGTTAAAACTGTAATAGTCATAACGATTTACGAAAACAATGTCATTATTAAGCACAACATAAGGATGTACATTATGAATGAGAAGTTCTTGCGTAATTCGTCTAAATTCATCACCCGGTTGTAAAGAAAGCTCCAACGCCGAATCACCCCCACGTGTCCACGAGTTTGGATTCGCACCATTATTCAAAAGAAACTTCACCATAATGAAATCTCCCCGTCTAATAGCAACAATCAAGATAGAATCACCGTTCGAATCTACAACATTCGGATTAAAACCACAACGTCTCACCAACATCATAGCCGTAGCTTTACTACGGTTATAAGCATGATGTAGAACTGTTTGGCCGGTAGCACTAAACGAATATTGATTGATGGCGATGGATCTAACGTACCCGATGATATCGTGATTGGAGAGTTTCTCAATTGCATAGAAAGCGTCAACAGCGACCATGATAATTTGTAATACTAATGAGTAAAAAATTCAATTTTTTTTTATTCTCGAGCCTAATTCAAAGCAATAGTACGTACAATTTTATCCCCACTGATATATAGAATGGCACCCAGCCCAATACTCGCCAACTACTACAATACACCGCGATCCGGTCGATTTACTACCCCGGATCGACCACCATCTACAGATGACCTAAAAAAACTAGAAGCCCGCGCGCGCGCCAGTCTTTCGATCGAAAACAATTATACAATGTTTGCGACGAGCTCGCGTTTCGACACGTACGAGTGTGCCATCGGTTCCATCATAAAATCATACATAACAACAACCAAAACAACACCACACGTCATATGCGGTAGCATGGAGCCGAGCGACCAGTCCGCATTATTGGACTTTTATGCTTCAAACAAGATCATTGAATTGAGCCGCGCAAAGTGTAACATCTATGGCTCGACCACATCAAATGAGATAAAAAAGCTCATAAAGTCCAACACATGCCTGGTCGTCTGTTCCTTCGTCAACGATCAACTCGGTTCGATCAACAACATGAAGATCATCGGGGCGACCGCCCACAAGCACAAAATCATGGTGTTCTGCGACGCCTCATTTTTGCTTGGTAAGTACCCGGTCGCCCCAAAAAAGAACAACATTGATGCGGTGGGCGTTGAGCTATCTCTAGCCGGGCGTTCGTACAATTTTTTGTTCGTTCGAACCGAACTCATCAAGGGTTACAAACTACTGCGCTACGACCCAAAATTCAACATATCAGACAGGATATTTAAAACTATTTCGCGTGCCGAATGTATCGCAATATCCGACTACTTTACAACAACACGCCGCACGGATGCCGATCGGCGCAATAGAAACGAAAAACTCGTCAGTCGGCGCGACCAGTTCATCAAAAACCTTAGTGCTCGCCTCAATGTCAAATACTACAGCGATATCATAACAAAAGCGATAGAGGATCACACCACCCCGAACACCACCACCACCCCGGACATCATACTGCTAAGTCCCCCCGATGACAAACTAACCGTACCATTCGTCGTTAGCTTCATCGCACCAAACGACAAATCTAACAAACTGCGCACAAAATTAGAAAAAAAATATGCGCTATACAAGCCCAACAATGAACAGTTAAAATGTATCGGTATATGTCCAGAATGGTGCGACCGCGCCATAACTATTTATTTTTCGGATAATTTGAGCCGAAAAGATGTACAAATTCTTGTTAAAGAAATAAGTACAATATTGGTATAGTATCACCCGGATATGAATCAAATTGATACCGAACAGGCACGCCATCTATTGTCGGACATCGAGCGCGACTGCGAGTGCCCAATATGTGGTGAACTGCCGATCGCACCGGCGCGTATCAAAATTATCGAGGACATCAAAACGCTCGAATACACGATAGGCAGCTGCCTCAAGCATTGGTCTGTATGCAATGATATCTTTTGCAAAAGTTGTATAATTAAACTATTCTACCATGCCCAGTGCGAACATAAGTCCATGAATCGACTCAAGTGTCCGGTATGTGCCCAATCCATATTAGCATCAAAAGATATGAACAGTTACATGGACTGCATCATCGAAGACAAACGCGCCAGAAATATAGTAAACATTTTTCAAAAAAATAAAATATTAATGTGTCGGTTCGACTGCGGTCACTCATCGACCGATGCCGACGAAATGTACACGCATATGTACCGAGGTCAGTGTCCAAAACAAATCATCGAGTGTCCGGTCCGCGGTTGTATGGAGTTCCACCCGGAAAACGAAATGGCCGCACATACCGACATGTGCGCCTTTGCTAAAATTAAATGTCCATTCTGCGAAGTAGATCTATTCAACAATAGTGACGTACTGCCACACATGCGCGAAGTACACAAGATTACTTCAGCCAGCCTAACTGTATCCATTACGGATCTATTAAATTGATGTAGTCGACTCCTTAATGAGATTGACCATAATTTTGAGCTCGATCGCTTTGTTGTCCAACTCATATACAAAAAGCAATGGCTTCACCTCGTCTGCGTATATTTTGATGCTATCCGACAGCAGCGACGAACTAATAAATTTAACGGGTTCGATGTCAAAACTGGTACTGAACCATTCGCCTGCCGCAAGATTGGAGTGAATTTTGATTCGATCATTGTTCGGGATGATCATATACGATTTAATTTTTTTATCACTTTTGGAGTACTCGAACATCAATGGATCCGTGCTCGAGTCCTGCTTTATTGTGATCTGCTTGGAGAATGTCTCAATATCAGAAATGATCTTTTTGAAGTACTTGCTTGGAAATGTCATGTTAACCATATGATCTTCCATGTCAAATTTTGACTCATTAAGCGCCGGGTTCGGCGGTTGATAAATTTCACCGAGCAGTTCGATTTTGTATGATGTATCGGTCCCGATATCATTTTTTAAGATAATTTGTAAATTTTTTTGAGCGCCGTCCTGCGTCGATAGTATCAGAATACTATTACAACTACCGTCGATGGTCGCCATAATGAGCTCCAAATTTTTGCTCAACACACATACATCAAGGTCGCCGTGACAATAGTATTGGTTGACTTCATCACAGTTGATCTTTATTCGGATATCCTTCCTGCGCCAATGGTTCCTGCCCCAGATGGTGATCGACTCCTTGGAGAACAAAAAATACACATTTTCAGTCTTCATTGCCTTAAATAAGTGCAATATTTTTTTGAACACAAACGGCTTATCGTACAGGAATTCGATGTAGTTTTGTGGATTTGTGGGCTGATCCACAAGGCCTCGCCTGGGCCTCGGCTGTCGAATTGGGTTCTTCCTCGGGCGGCCCGGCATGCGCTTCCTTGAGGAACTTTGGTGCTCGGTTTGTTCACTCATGATAATATATAATATTATTATTTTATATTTATATTATTGTTCGACCCGCGGTTCATCAAAAAATAAACGCACTATCGGCGCCGGCACAATGGGCAGCTACCCCGCACGCGATACCATTGTTCGATACACCCCCGATGGTACAACGCCCGACATTGGCACCCCCGCATATATCCATATTGCTGCGAGCCGACATTTAGTTGCTCCAAACAAATCGTGCAGTTTTGATCGGAATCAAACCGGGTTGGTCGCAATAAGTCAACTGACGCATATCCGATGCGAGGTACGTACCGACTGCCATAATATTCGAATAACCGCATATAATAGTCCGATGTCTGGTCGAGGCTTATCAACACAGCCCATAGGAAACCGATGCCATGCTCGACACTGCGAAATGGTATGGACTCATAACGCGCCGCGTACGACTCCGCATCGTGCCGGATGTCGTCCAAATCGACATATTGCCACGGTTCGGTATCGTATAGTTCGGCGTCGCTAATCATGTATATTTCCATAAATAATTCAATTTTTTTAAGTCAACTCGGTCAGTTGATAATCGATAGTTTGAACAGCATTACTTTGTATATGAGCGACTGGAACATATTGCTGTTAAGCGTGATGACCGAACTGAGCACATCCTTGATGGTCTCCGTAAAGATGCGCTCCAGATTAGACGCGCGATCGATGTCGCTCATTTTAAATATGTTCATATCGAAGCTGCTATATAATAAAGTAAATCGGTCGTGTATCTTTTTTTTGAGGTCTTTTGTGTACCTATCAATGACCGGCAAAAATGACATATAAATCTCCGATACATTTACATATTCTGCGGCATATGCGTCCATATTTTTGATCAAATAACCGGTGTACTCATTCATGATCGTATTTTGAAAAATATCGATGAATACGTCATCATGTACCAGAGCATTGAAGCTCTGGAGATCAGATGTCTTCGACTTGTATTTTTTTTTATATGCGCTGATCATGTTGATGAATATTGAATTGCGGATATACTTCGGGTCCATCACAGTAGCTTTAATTTTGAGATCATCAACATTCGGCTTGATGCTCAGGAACATATTGTTACAAATATAATAGTTTATGTCACCATTGTAGTTGTCGAGGCGCGATGGTTCAACCGATGTCTTCTTACATTTGATGAACTCGATGAGTTCAATGAGCTGGGATTTCCGAATAAAGTGCACTTTTGGATTAAAGTAATTAGACATGATATGGTACTTGTCGACCACGTTCGACTCCAATATTATGACAAATTCGTTGTCGTCATCATTTACCAGAAATTTATAGTCGTTGTCCCATTTAGTCGACTTCTGTACGTCTTTGACATAAAATATAGTCTCATTACGCTTCGCTATGTCCGAATTTATGCCATCATCCTTTTTGTTCATTATGTCGAACTCTTTTGACTTACCAAAGTCAAGCAGGTCCATAATCTTGTAATCAACCAGAATTGGACTGTGCTTTGTGATCAGTACCAGGTCGTATTTTTTTTCGCGACATAGTTCAGCGAACGCGCCGACATCGCCGACATCTTTTTTAAAAATAATGTTGGACACCTGTCCGATTGAAAAGTTGTCGGTAATCGGCACCAAACCGAACGATTTGAAGTACGGGTTCTTTTGAGTGTCGAGCGTTATATTTTTGGAATTCTTGTTCAGGAGGGCATCTTTGATCGGTTCGACCGCGGCCAGTATCCGAAAATACTCCGCTTTATTTTTGTGTCTATATTTGTGTAGGATACGCGCCGTAACCGCCGAAAAGAGATCCATAGTATATAGATCGCCACTGATCGGTAGCACGAGAGTATCATACACCTGCTGTATGCCGTCCGGACCCGATTGTTCGAGAGCATGCTCATAGATGCCCAAAATATGGTCGACTATCATTTTATCATTGATGGCGTCCATATGTGCGGCATCTACGTCGAATTTGTGGATATGGATCTTTATTTTGCTGTAAAGTTCGGTCGTTTCGTTCATATATGTTTGCGACAAGAACGTCTCCACATTTACATGTTTGTCGAGGATTTTGTTGATAAGGTCGCACATATTTTTAAATATCATATTGAACTGCCGATTGTACACGTACACTTCGCTTAGTAGATGTATCATTTTAGTACCACTCGGAGCGGACTTGTTGATTTTGCCGACATCGGATGCCACATTATCACACAGTATACCTAGCATCGAAATGGCCTCCATAATGTTCTTCAATTTAGCATTGTTTTCGTCACGAACGATCTTTTGGATGTTGTCGATGATGGCGTCGATGTGCTTCTTGACCGCTTGATACAATTTAATTTTTTTAATAAATTTGTCGGTATCCAATACACCCGTGTCCGATACACCCGTGTCCGATACACCCGTGTCCGATGTGTCCACACCCGGGACACTCACGTCCGACGCAGGAGGGTTTAATTCGCCACCATTCTGGCCTGGATCCATGAATAATTATAATTATTTAATGAAAATTATTTTAATTTAAAATTATAACATATATTCATATACAATGAACGCAAATCAGAGTGGTCCCCAAATTTTCGAGGAATATCAAAATATTTCAGTCAAGCCGCGTCTAAACAAAGCAAAAAAAGGCAATATATTCGATGGCATGAAGGATGACCCCGATTACCAACGTGTCGCCGGCGACAAGAAAGAAAAGATCGATATTTTTAAGATGAAAGCCGACATTACAGCCGAAGACGAGACCCCTCAAAATGACGAGATTTCGTGGCTGTTGGTCGTGTTGGCGGTGATCGTAATCGTACTTGTTGTCGTCATTGTGTGGTATGTTCTAAAGAACCACAATGCACCAGTTCCACGGGTTGTGGTCGATCCGGTACAACAATATGCCATGCGCGACGCGTATCAACAAGCCCAGGCCATTGGCCAAGCCGCACTAGCACGTTCTCCCGCAGAACATCTGACTGCCGCGCAGTGCGAAGCCACGGCTTCTCATGCCCAATCGCCGAATGAACACGCCAATTTTACCACACAATCTATGGCGCCGCAAAACGTAGCTCCCGCAACAAAACAGGAGCTAAATGATGTTATCAACGCATGTAGCTCAAATGCCTCAAATGCCTCAAGTACCTCAAATGCTTCTGGTGCTTCGGGTGCTCCAGATCCATCAGAATCCGAGGGCGATTGCGTGGCGTCGAACTTGGACATCGACATCGAGAATTTGATTCTTGACGGCGACATCGACGACGACAACCTGGGAGTTCTAAATCCAGACCCGGAAGACATCGAAAATTTTTATAAAAACGCAATAAATGATGAATGATCGGGTGCGACCGAAACCGTTTATTTTTTTTATCGGAGCCGCATTTGATGTAATTATTTATTTTATTTGACCAAAAAATGAATTTCTATTTAAAAACATATTGTATCTATAAACATAACAAATGAGCGCAAAACCAAAGACCGACAGTTCAAAGACAAAGGTACTAAAGTTACGCAAGCCCGCAAAGCCATGCAAGGTTAAAAAAGTAACTAAATCCTTGTCGCCGGCATTACAGGCGGTCGGAACTCATCCAACCGAGCCAGTCGTACAACCAGCGCTCGTTAACCCCGAAGTGCCAGAAGGCACTCCCGTTCCAACCCCAGTTCCCGACTTCGGGCTAGTGCTATCATCATCTAAAGTCAAAAAGATCGTATCTTTCCATTCATTGAACCGCGAGATCCACAGATTGGTCGACGTCCTAACAGACGCTCGTGTCTTCTCCGAAGGAGAAACGAAGGAGTATTCGTTCTCGTTGGACACCTTATCTGCCGATGACAGATGTGCGGTCGAGTCGTTCTTGGCAGAACACAGACACGGCGTCAAATCGGATCTAACAAACGAAGTGCTGCGAAGTTGGCCAAAAGACAAGCAGTCCAAGTACCGAGAGCTAAAAAAGAAGAATATGCTGGACTATCAGCAAGACAGACCTCTCTTTTCGAACAATGTACTTGGCTCAAGTGCAGCGTTCGACATCGTTTCATTTAACGAGTCATTTGATCCCAGCTTCTATGCGGCACATTCAGCCGTCGATGTCGCACCAGAAGGCGGCGCCGAGCTATATAAATATATTGTATCTATACTAAGTAAGAACAAGATTCGGTTCAATGCCAAGTCAAAGATCTGCTTGACTGCGTTCGTTGAACATGTATTGGTTCAGGTGATCGAAAACTCGATCAACAATTGTATCGAATCTAAGAAAAAGATCATTCAACTCGATCATGTCAAAAATCTATCCAACTGTCCACTAAAGTCGCTTATCGAAGGCCTGGATTCATATAAAAAAATATCCCAGCTCGAGTCTCGAGACACCGAGCTTGAGCATGTAATAGCTCAGTTAGAGACGTATACAACCTCTTATGCACACCATTTCAAGCACTATGTCGCCGGCTTGTGCAAATTGGTCGAAACTCAACATGACACCAACATTAGCAAACATTTTAAGTTGTTTTGCTCATGTTTGGCCGTCGATGTGTTGTTAAAACTCGGCGAAATGCTCCGTGTTGAAATCCTCAGTCGCGGCATCAAAACAGTCAATTGTAATGTCGTCTGCTCTACATTGGATGTATATTATACAATTATGGGGATCGAACCAAGTAAGATGCGCAAATACGTGCAATTAAAGTTCAACGAATACAATCGCGGACTCGTTGAAAAAAAAGAAAAAAATGACTCGCGCGAGTCATGCGATCCAAACGATTCTGATGCATAAGCGACCCTACAACACATCATAATTTTTTTTTAAAAAATTAATAAAAATGAGCCGCGACGATGCATCGGTCAAAATTTCCTTCTCAAACTTTTTCGGATGTTGTATGTACATTTCGATGAGGTCGCCGTTGGCGTAACTTTTTTTACATATTGCGGGTGTGTTGTTGACGCAGTTACTGATCTCCTTCATGGCGTTAACAATGTTCTGCTTCCGATGCGAGACCTTTAGTTCGGATGGATTGGGCAACTTACCCTCGTGGTGGCGCTTCAAGTAATCGATCAGCAATACATTCGTATCAAATGTGCGAAACATTTTGGTTGTAAAGCTGGGATCATGCGCCTTTAACCAGTTGTTGACGTCGATCGCGGTGATCATTTTTTTTTCACCGGCTTCGTTGTATGTGAACATATAATCGGTCGGCCCGCCCTTCGATGCGTGTATTTTTTTGATCTCTTGTACAAGTATGTCATCCGACACCACGCATTCGTTCAGCACGCCTTTTTTCCCAATAAACTTGATATCGACCGTTTTGGTGCCTATCTTGACGTGCTTTTTTTGAATGTTGCTGACACCAAAGCTACCATATAGCTTCTGGTACTTTAGGTTCCCGATCCGGAAGTAGCACACGGAGATGATCCTCAAAATGATCGAAATGATCTTGTCCTTGTTAAGTTCGGGTGATCGAATGTGTTTGTTGATACTAAGATAAATATTGGGTAGCATCTTGCCAAATTTCAGCAACGACTGGAATTTTTTTCGTTTGGCCTTCTTCACCCAACTACATGAGTATATTTGTTGTTTGCGACCTTTGTCGTCGAACCCTTCGTATAGTATTTTTGGTGAGTTCTCCACAAAAATCTTTACATTTTTGTATGCCGGCGGGATCACCAGCAATTTAATGTAATCGAGTATCTTTTTATCCGTAACTGTCTTACCGGACTTATCTTTGATGTCATATTGATCCTTTTTACCGTTTTTGTGAAACCTGTATACAATCATGCTATATATAGCACAACAAAAAAAATATTAGCCCATTGTCGTACAAGAAAACGGAGGCACGCCGTGTCAAATTAATAACATCCCGGACTCAATAATAAATGGTTTATAAATAATAAATGGTTTATAATATAACAAAATGAGCAAATTTGTATCGGGCGTACGAAACCAGAAACTAATCGTAAATAGCACCGGCATTAACGTCCAAGATGCCGCATTCAGGGTTTTGGCGGGCGACGGATCCGCCGCGCTGCCAAGCATCGCATTCACCGGGGACCCAAATACAGGCATATACAGACTCGGACCCGATAACTTGGCCATTGCGCTCGGCGGCGCCAAATACATCGACTTTTCGACGACGATCGCGGGGTTTGCCACAAAGGTACAGGCCATCGTCGGTTCTGCCCAAACACCAACATACTCATTCGCAGCGGCGCCGTCCACCGGCACATACCTCAAAATTGAGAGCAACATCGCGACACAAGTCGACGGGCTCCGGAGCATCGAGTCCATCAACAAAAAGGTTAATAAGGGACTCGTCCTGGACTTTTCAAATGATGATGCGCCCCTCAACAACAACTCAAAATTGAGCATTAACTTCGGCGTACTATACCCGTTGTCACGCGTAATTGGTGTAACCGATGCGACCGGTCGCACAGTGAGCGCGGCGGTATACATGGGTCAAGACAACCAAACAAAGACCGCATCAAATGCATGGTCAAACTGGTCGAGCGTAGACATCCTCAACATGCGGTTCACGACAATGCGTTTCGGAGACGGCGGCACACAGTGCTTCTTCCATATTGCGGATAACTTCACAAACAGCTCATCATTGTACAACAACTATATAGAGGTCTGTGCCGTCGGTGATAAAATAAAAGTCGTAATCGCAATCAACGATGTCGTTCGCATCGAACGGATGACAACCAATGATGTCATATCAACTACCGGATGGACCGATGTCGAAATAGTGCTGGGCTCCGGTGGTAACAATATACTGATCAATGGTGCATCAACGCCAGTCACGGATATCATCGGAACCAACTCTACAACAAGTACAGTTACTAATTTTACTAACAGATTCCACCCGAGTTCGTTGTGGTTCGGGTTGTGCACCGGAGTTAGCTCATCAACAACTGAACTTTTTGACTACTATTTGGCAAACTTATATATTCAGGAAACCGCATCGAACAGCAACTACGTTGTCACCAGGTTCAGCAACGGCAACAATGCCCACCATGTTGAGATAACACCCGATGCGATCGAGCTGGGTGCCGGCATCAAGTTTAACATCGGGACCACCGGTCCGAGCGACATCGTTGGCACCGCAACACTATCGAGCGGCACAGCAACGGTCCTTACAACTAAAATTACAACAAATAGCAAAGTGTTCATTACGCGTAACACTATCAGCGGTTCGCTGGGGTTTCTGTCAGCGCCGTCTGCGTTCATCGTGGCCGGCACATCATTCGTGATCAATAGTTCGAGCGGAAGTGACAATAGTACGGTCAATTGGTTTATCATCAATTAATCATATTAAATATATGCTTTATTCTTTACTAAATGTCGCGCCAACGACTCGAATTGCCCGCTGATCGGGAAAATATCAAAGAACTAACAATTGCCGTACTCGGCAACGCAAACAGCGGCAAATCGACGCTCACGGGCGTGCTGACCAACCCCGAGTTTTCGGATTGGTATGCGTGGTTGATCGACCGAACAAGAGCCCTCACAAGTAACGTGTTGGATGATGGCAACGGTTCGGCACGCGGCGCGGTGTTACAATTTGACCACGAAAAAAGTTCTGGCAGGACATCATCCATTACGTATCAGTATATGGTTTTGGACGATGGATACAAGGTTATCAGCTTCGTCGACCTCGCCGGGCATGAAAGCTACCTGCGGACCACCATAACCGGCGTAACATCGTCATATCCAGACTATGCGTTCATTTGTGTTGAGAAAACCATAACGAACATGACCAATGAGCATCTAGCAGTTGTATTATCACTAGATATCCCATTTGCAATACTAATGACAAAGATCGACATAGTACCCGAATCCAAGATCAAATCAAACGCCAAGGCGCTCTTCAAACGCCTGCGCCGAGTCGGCAAGCGCGCAATCATCATCAAAAACAAAAAAGATCTGGATTTTTTTGCGCAAAACGCCGCAGGTACGGACTCCGTGCCGATCATACTTGTGTCGTGTGTCTCGGGGTATGGACTAGAAAATGTCGTGCGCGTGTTGAACTTTGTGGTGCGACGCCAACCCAATATACCACCGAATGTGTTCGTCATTGATAACGTGTTCAATGTAGTTGGCTTCGGCATCGTTGTGTCAGGTATCACATCGTTCGACATACAAAAAGGCGACGACCTATATTTGGGACCATTTTCAGGCGGCCGAACCCAACCTGAGTATATAAAGGCAAAGGTTCGGACCATTCACGACGATTACCGCAATTTTGTCAACATTCTACCCGCCGGCCGACGCGGTTGCCTGTGTTTGCGTATCAATTCGGTTCAACGAAAGTGTATACGCAGCGGCATGGTCCTGGTACGGAACGTGAACGACGCCGCGGCGGTGTCTCACTTTACCGCAATGGTCCAAATATTTGACGGACACGCCAGCACTATAAAAGCGGGATACTCTGCTTTTATAAACTCGGGAATCATCAAAAGTACGGTTGTTATCACGCGTGTCGAGTCCGACGATGGATGTATCAGATCCGGTGACACTGCTTTGGTCGATATCAAATTTTTGAGACACAAGTACTGTGTAGTACCCGGCGAAAAGTTCATACTGCGCGAGGGTGGCATTCGTGGCATCGGTATCATCATCTAAAAATTGAATATTATACCAAATAGTATATAGAATGAGCATCGCACCGATAATGTTCCATTTAAATCTGATATATGAGCGCGCTCATATATATAATACAATACGAAATAAAGTACTTAATATAATAAATGAAACACATATGATTGCGCTCCGTGACATCGAAATAGACCAAAAAATCGAACAATTTTTGGGATTGTCAATCGCAAACCAAGAACGTTCACATGACGATGTCATCGTCGATTTGGATATATATGGTGTCGGATTGAATACATATGTCGACTGCGATGATCTTTTAGCTAAACCGGTATTGCTGCGATACCGCGGCGAGAACGTCAATTTTGACTGGCTATTTAAGTGTCTATATGTGTTCGCACCAACGCGCGTTGAACATTGTATATCAACACGTGTGTTCATCGAGTCGGACTTCATACCATATTTCATTCTAAACAAGATGACCGCGCGAAACATCGCACTATTAGCACACCAGCGCTATGGCCCCGCTCGCGTACGCCTCGTAGCTGCCTACAAAAAAGAAATGGATGAGTTCTTCCATTGTGATGATGTGATCGATGTCATCTTAGAATACATCTATCCTCGACATTCAACAATTAAATTTTGAGCTGATACTCATAGCTCATCGTCTATTTTTTTGTTGATGTTATTGATGTAGTTCATGATGAAGTCCTCATTGATACAAACACCATTGTACGTCGTACCAAAGTCAGCAGTTGCGCCAGCAACTAGGTGACCGCTGATACCGGTAATATGATCCGTGATATGATTGGTCGCGGCGTGCTCGATAACTTGAATCGGTGACTGGAAGCTCAACCGCAGCGTTACGTTGTTTGACTCGCGCGCCTGGAGACCAGTCTTTTGAATGCCGGTCACTTCGCCTGATGTCGTCATTTCTGACGCGAATACCGAACAATGTTCGACGAGTACGTCCGGCATTGTTTTGCGGATCTCATTGATGATCTTGAGTCGCGCGGCCTCGATGCCAAACATGTCGTATATGTCCTGGATACTGTCAGTCTGCGTTCGGTACTTGTCAATAAATGGATTGTCTAGCACGTCTTCGAGATTTGAGCCGATCGTCTCGATCGCATAAATTTTGTCGCTCTTGATCGACCCATCGGGCTGGACCTCCGAATGGACGACACTGGCAATTTCCGTATACATGATACCATCAATACCTCGGATAAGAGTATTGTTAATAATATCAATAAACCCCACAATTATACTCTCAGAGAAGCCCGCCGCTGGGATCTTGATCATTGAGTGCGATATGTAACATCTGATAATGATGACGTCGGCATTGGCCGGCGTATACACAAAGAATATTTTGGGAAACGTCAGGCGTAACTTTGTAATAATCGTATCGAGGCTCATGTTGTTCATGATCATCTCCTCCTTGTTCAACTCGTAACGGATACACCATTTTGATAACTTTGGAATCATTTCTACTCCACGATTGAGACGTTCGAAGTCCTGGATCATTTTCTTTTCATGTCTGAATATGGGGTGTACCGGGCGACCATACTCTTCGAAGAAGAGCATTTCGGACACGACAAATCGCGAGAACTTCATCATTTCGATACGACTTGCGATCTCCTGTACTCTAATAATGTCCTTTTCATACTCTTTCTTGACCATGATGAACATCGACACATTCTTCATCTTTTCGGAGCTCTTGGCTCCGAGAATCTCCTTGATTCGGACAATGGCATTCGTTTTGTTACCGCCAACTCCGACTTTGTGCTTGGAATCCAATACATATTGCGTCAGTGGCTCAGACAAACATTGCGCCGCAATAATGCCCACGGTCGCACCATAGTCAATCAGGGAGTTCTTGAATGTAAACTTGATCTTGTCGACGATGATCGACAACTGAAAGTTATTTATTTTTTTTCTATTCAGGTTGGCCGTCGACAGGTACGTCCTGACTGCCATTTTTAATAATGTGATGGCGTCGGTGATGTACGAAGGAAGTTTGAGCCCCCGCTTTTCTTGAATAGTATTGTAGTACGCGTATCCCAGTTTCTCGCACAGATCCTTCACCATTGATATCACATTGACCGGATCTAACAGTTTCTGTGACGCAGAAAGCCCGGCGGTATTGCCGAAATTATAGATCACGTCCTCAATGATCCGGTACGGATTGACCGGTAATTGGTGATATCCATCGATCAAGAACTGACCCGGGTTGCTATCTTCGAGCTTCAGCATAATTTGACGGTAAAGTGCCCTGTCGTCCAACAGTTGGCGGTACTCTTCATTCAGTGCGACCTCGACGTCTTTATTGTGGTATGCCGCGTTGAAGTCCTTTGTCTTTGAGCAGAACTCCGACTTCATTTCGTCATCAGAGATAAGCATGGTAAGAAACTTAACTTTTTCGGTCTTTCTGGGATCCACACCGGAGTCGGCGTACAACAACTGTACGATGTGTTCACCTTTGACACATTTTCTAAAATTATCTACAATGATAGACTCGGTATTTTTAATATTCAAACGACTCTGCGCCCCGGATATGCTCGTACTTAATGCGTTCGCAATAGTACCGTTGCGCGCCTCATTGAGCGCAAACGGGAACACATTTGATTCGGTCCCTTCGCGGTACGACGTACGAATGAACCCACATGACTCCGGCGAGTCGTCATACCGCGGAAAGTACGGCGATGTGCGCCCCCATGCGAAATTGCGCGACGGGCGCTTGCCATTGATGGTAACCTGCCCCTGGGCGCCATTAATTGCGATCACGTTCGAGATTTTGCCTTTCGACCCACTGAATACTAATTTCATAATTTTGTTGGTGTCGTAGTCGATGTCGGTCAAAATTGGGTTAACAAAGTCATCACCCGGCTCGAGCGCGTTGAGCATTTCCATCTCATAGTAATCGCGCACACTCATCCCAATTGGTGGGATAAGCTCCCTATTGTTCATCTTTTCTGTAATGAAATTGGCCTCATTGCGGATTGCTTGCGTCTTTTTATGAACTTCTTGGATGGTCTCGTCCGACAAATTAATATCTTTGATGCCTACCGTGAACCCGGCCCACAAGAAGTATCGTGACGTCACTTGTTGGAAGTTATATATTGTCTCAAGAGCGGTGCGCGCGCCGTATTCATTATTAATTACATGAAAGATCGACCCCATTTTGCCGTCACCAACAGTTGCCTCATCAAGGCACCCGCTGACGAGTTCACCACGATTGATCTGTACAATGATGTCATCCGGGTCATATTTTATAAATTTTTCATACTGAGGTTTGTAGATACTGGCCTTCTTTTTGGGATAGTTAATCTTTGGTAGGAACATACTAATAATTTCGCGACCTGTGTACGTGCTTTTGTTGAAGTTGAATTCTTTGTCGATGAAGTCGAGGTTGACATTACTCATCATACACATCGCGTGATACTTGTCCATTCTGACCTTACTTTGCGTGATCTCCGATGTCCCGATCAAAGAGTCCTGATAGCACCCATAGTATGGCGAGTGGTTTTGGTACGATATCATCCAATTGCCCATCCAACTCATGTTCTCTAGTTCTATCCGCGACTGGATGTTTTGAGCGACGAGCGTGTTGCACGCATCACCATCGAAGTCGGCGTTGTATGGCTTCACCGCACTTACATTAATGCTTAATGTGCCGCTTTTTTCCATGACTCTGACGCGGTGGCTCCCAACCTGGCCGAACAGCAGGGACGGTTGACGATTGAACCCAACATAGTCGCCGTCAATAATGTCGCGCAAAATAATGTCGCCATCTTGGAGCTCGTAATCGGGGAAGTTCGAAGCAAAGTAATTGATATTGTGGCGAGACTTGGTTGCACCGACGATGATTTCCGAACATCCTGGGTAAATGTTGTTCTTATTCATATAATATATATTGAGTCGATCTTTGTTGTATGGTCGCACAGTTTCGGTGATCTGAAGTTCTTTTGCCATGGCTATTGGAAACCCGATCTCATCTATGCGCAGGGTGTCATCACCGGTGATGACCGAACGACCCATGAGATACGTACGCTTTCCCATGATATTTTTTCGGATGCGACCGGTCTTCTTTGGAATGCGACTGGCCACCGAACTGAGAGTTTTGTTGCCAGCAACCATCCGTACTTGGTTGTTCGCAGAGGTCGAGCCTTTGACGAGTTCGTAGTATGTCATGTCCAAATTGAAGTACATCTCGCGTAGATCCTTGGGGATAACCTCGGGGATCTCAATCGGCAGCACTTCGTTGATTTCAACAATATTTTTGGTCAGCGCAGTAATGTCGCTATTATTGGACCGATTCCCGTTGAGTCGCCTGATATCTGGGCGAATGGTGTTGGGCGCCACGCGGATGATATCCAAGATCAGATGCTTCGGATGGGACTCAATTGACTTGCCAATCGAACGAACCGTGTCATCAGAGATGCGCGCCAATATATCTCGAATTTGATGGTTGAACAGTTCTTCGCGTTCTACCCGGTCACCGACCTTGGTTTCAATAAAGAATTTGGCTTGTTCGTACTTATCCTTGACAACGTTCGGATGTGGCTCCCGGCAATCAGCATACGGACAAATTTTTATGTCGCGGGTCAACTTTCCTGTCTCCGTAAGGAGTTTTGTTTTGATCGTCCGAACAGTTTTGTTGACGATTAGGCGACCACATTTGAAGCAGACCACCTTTAACCATTTCAATATATTGTCGCGAAATATTGGGCTCTTCACCGGATATGCCAGATCAATCGACCCAAAATGTCCGGGACACTTACCCTTCCGCTGCGCGCAGGTTGCGCACCACCAATCATAAGATGTCGTACCCATGTTAGGGGCGTATACGCCTTCTGGCACCGGTAGCTCACCCTTAAAGAGCTCTTTATTAGTAATGGTTACTTGCGAGTCGATATTATTCTCCTCGGACCCCAAGATATAAAATTCTATCTTTTCGACCTCCGCATAGTAACTATAGTCTTGGAAAACGTTAGGGATTGCCATTTATATACTATTATATAATAAAGTATATTAAGTTTAATTTAATATCTGGTGTACTATTGGTGTGCTGTCGGTGCGGCTATTAATGCGATGATATAGTTCGGACGAACTAGTATGCGTGTATATTGTCATTAAAATATTCAATTTTGCCGATGCACTATACATATAAAAAATTGATTTTTATTGGAATATGTATATAGATGCCGCCAAATAAGAAGAGATGTGCCGCGGATGCGTGTAAAAAAAAATTGAGATTGTCCGAGGAAATTTTGTGTAAATGTGATAATTATTATTGCGTCAAGCATAGATACGCCAACGAGCACAACTGTTCTTACGACTACAAAAAGGAGTGGCAAGCCAAATTAAAAAAAGACAATCCGCATGTACAGCAGGACAAAGTTATCAAAATTTAATATAATCTCTTCTCCATTGCGAGATGAGTTCTTTTTTGTGGAGTGAGCCGCGCCACGGGCATCAAGCATTGTTCGTGAACAAAGTGCAACACGCATCTACCAGGACGACTGTCGCGCACGAGTTTGTCATCGGGCCCAAAGTAATCACAACAAATGGTACATCTTTGCGCGAACTGTGTGAACTCTTTGGATGTGCTCATTATTATAATTTACCACACCAAATTCAATTTTTACGTACCATGCGTCGGCGCAACATTTTGAAAACTGAATATATTCAAGGCATATAGCACTTGGTACGCCATGGCAGCCGACAAACGCTCGTTCATAGAGTTTGCATCATTCGATGGCAAAATCAACCACGATCGCAATCTTTACGAATTCCCGACCTTGTACAAGGTCGCAGACAGCGGCAAGGTTCGCCAATGGACGGTATATGTAAGATTGATAAAGGAGGGCTCGAAGGCTCCGCGCGAAACAAAAAAACAGAACTGGAACATGCTCGAAGAGGACGAGGTGCCCATTAAAGCTGAGTACCTTGCGGATGATAGCAAACTGCCGGCCGGTATTGTATCGCAAATATGGACCGAAACCGGTCTGGTTGGTGGCCACATTTCTCGCGCAGCCGCGACGTACCCCAAACCAAAGAACCAAGGTCGCGCAAACGAACGGAATTATTTCCACCAGGCTCTCATACAGGCCCGCAGCAAATATTTGAAAAAAATCGACGACGGCTCGGTAAAAAAAAATCAACTCAATAGTCAACACAAAATCAAGCTCACAAAAGGATTTTATTATCCGATGTTGGCGCGTCAGTATGCCGATTATGTTGACAAACCCGCGTCGCACAAAGACGCAATCAGATACCCGCTATATGTTCAACCAAAACTAAACGGCAGTCGTATGCTGGCGTTCCTTGATCCAAAGCACGGCCCGAAGTCGGCAACGTACACTGACGTCGTTCTGTATACGCGACAGCAGAAGCTGTATCCCGACTCTGAGACGAACAATCAGATCAGAAAATCTTTGCTGAATGCTCTAATTAAGTCCTACGACACCAAGCACAATGAATCTATATATATCGACGGAGAGATATACTGTCATGGGATGGCACTCCAGGACATTGGCTCAGATACGCGCGCATCTAAATCAGACGCGAGGATCCAGTACTGGATATACGACTGTTTTTATCCATCATGGACGACGGAACCATTCAAAGATCGCATCGAGACCCTCAAAGAATTGTACGACATCCTCACCAAGTCCGAACAAAAAGACATCATACTTACTCCAACATACCTGATCAACACGCCGAGTCAAGGCGACACAGCCTTCGCCGAAGCGCTAGACGACGGGTACGAAGGTATTATGTATCGGGCCTGCGACGGTCCATACGCCAAGTCTGCCATCAAAAAGTCGACGGCCTTGCGCAGCAAATCATTATTGAAGCGCAAAAATGTGATCGACGGTGAATATGAGATCGTCGGGTATACGCAAGGTAGATCGGGCACGTCGCGCGGTGCGCTCATCTGGATATGCCAAACGGTCGACGGTCAGAAGTTCAATGTTACACCAAACATGTCCAACGAGGAACGATACAAACTCTTCAAAGAATGCCAAACCGGTAGCAATTTCATAAAAAAATACAACAACCGTATGGTGTCTGTGGAGTATCGCGAATTGACCAAGTCCGGAAAACCGTCGCAAGCAAAGGCGATCGGCTTCCGAGATTACGAGTGAGCGTCGTAACAATAAATATTTATTTTTTTACAACATTATTTCTTCTCATATATATACAATCGTAAATTAAATGGACGAAACATTACACCTCGCATTGTGCCTCATCAAGGTGCTATGTCTTATTGTTATTGCTATGTCTGCACACAGACTAGCTTATCCACCAAGATACAGTTACATGGGTGAAAATGGCGCCAATCTCGGCTTCGCGTCAATCCCAACCGACGCTAATATTGGCGGCTTCACCGGCTCCAGCGCCAACGAACCACCTGTGTTCTTCCCTATCGGCGACTGGGAATCGAACGAAGAACGTGGCGAAAAGCAATTAGGCGCCGAATTGGCAGATGCACGATTGGCTGTTGCGTCTCGACTCAATTCCATGCCATATCCTGGCAGCAATGATGACATGCAAAATGACATCAAGATGGCCGCATCGCTCGGGCTCGTCAAGTCCGGCAACGTCTGGGTTATGAAAGGAGATAACTCCGCATCTGGTGCCGCGATGTCATCAGCCGCGGTAACATCCGGGTTCTCCGGCGGCTACAGTTTCTTTACTGACGACGAACTTGCTCGACATCTATAAGTTTGGTATGCGATCCGTCGCACCAAACACATCCACCATACTGACCGCATCCACCAAACACATCGTCACTACCCACATACTCGCCATACCCATCATCACCGACGAATTAATAATAAATTTATTTTTTTTTTGTCAATGGAAGCATTATAAATTTATGTTACTATATCAATATAGAATGAGCTATTTTGCGGACGAGGTATCCCCATTTATGTCCACATTGAACGACACATCAAATGTGACATCCGACAACGCGTCGAACACGTCGCAGACATCATCGGGGGTCACATATTTTGGCATATCTAGTAGTCAGGTCTACGTTATTATTATCATAATATTGGTCATATTCATCATATACACGTCTCCATTGGGACAGTATTGCTTCTCAAATTTAGGGTCAGACGACTCGTACGATACCCGGGACGACATCGATTGTAATGACGACGACTACGTCAAGCGCAAAATCGATAGGTTGAACGCGATGCAAGATAATGCGTAAAATTTGAATATTGTATACAATGTATACCAACCCGCGCAAATTTGCCGTATATTTTGAATAGTTCCCACAACAGTAACATAATGTCAAACGAAGAGAACCACCGACACTTGACCGACCTCCAACATGCCATCGCCAAACCAGGTACGTATGTTGGTTCAGATAAGAAACAAACCAACACAATTTATGTGTTTGATCCTGAAACTAGACACTTCGAGCTGCGCGACGTCAAGTACGTCCCGGCCTGGTACAAGATAGTAGACGAGATACTTGTAAACGCCATCGATAGATACGTGCTGTTCCCTAAAAAAGTTAAAAGGATCCAGATAACATTCGAAATGGCCGACGGTACTATTGAAATAACCAACGACGGCCCCGGCATCCCTCTCAAAGATTTCAAACTAAACGACGGCACATTGGTGCCTCTCCCGCAGGCAATCGCCAGTGCATTTAAAATGGGCTCAAACTTTGATCCCAACAAGAAGCGGATCACCGGCGGAACGAACGGGTTCGGCCTCAAATTGACAAATGCATACTCCGACTACCTGCGACTGCTGACCATCACCAAGGCCGGTAAAAAGAAGACATCGTATTGCCAGGAATTCGAAAACCGGCTGTCCGTCATCCACGAGCCGACCGTCGAAACCGTCGATACCAAAACCGAAGAGTCAACAAGTATCAGGTTCCGACCGAGTTACGCAAACATGGGTTACTCGCAATTGACCCCCGAAGATAAGGCAATCTTGCATAGTTTGGTTCAAACTCGCGCATACCAAGCCGCGGCGTTCGTTGGCGCAGAAGTTTTCTTTAATTCTTCGCGGATCTCCGTCGGAACAAACTTTACTGATTTTGCCGCGATGTTTGTGACAAATGAGTTCGGACTGTACCATACAGTTCTAAAGAACAAAGCCGACGCTGATTTGGACTGGGAGCTCTGTATTGGCATCTCTGACGGCAAATTTAGACAAGTATCACTCATCAATGGTATATATGTATATAAGGGCGGCAGTCACATCAAACACATACAAAATGAGATCGTTGCGAACATCAAGCCAAGGGCCATCAAAATCCTCGGCAAGCAGAACAAATTCAACTCAAATGTTATACTAAATAATTTGTTCATAGTGTTCAAGGCATCGTTCGACAAGCCGACCTTCAATAGTCAGATCAAGTGTGAGCTCGATGATCCGATCGAGCACTTCGCCGATTACAAGTTCAAGCCCTCTGAGTGGTCCAAAATATGGGAGTTCCTGGCCGACCACGTAACCGCAAACCTGATAGATAAGGCGTCAAGCAAGAAGAAGGTAAAGGTTAATCGCGGTCGTATTGCGCTCGAAAAAGGCGACGACGCTACATTCGCCGGTCACAAGACAAAGTTCAGGAAGTGTTCACTCATCATATGCGAGGGTGACTCGGCCATGGCGACCGTGGATCGTGGCATTACACACAAAAAGTCCGAGCTAAACTATCAGTATTATGGTACCTTTAGCATCCAGGGCGTTCCGATGAATGCGCGGAAGGAGTGTCGCAGCATATGCGACAAAAAAAATAAAGTGACCCGCTTGATCCGGAACAAAAAGCTACAGGATAATAAACGGTTCCGTGACCTGGTGACTCTATTGGGTCTGGACTTTGAGAAGACATATAGCGCCGAAACAAAGGAAGGAGAACAAGAGTTCGAGACCCTGCGGTATGGTCGCGTTATCATTGCGGTCGACCAGGATGAAGACGGCAAAGGACAAATATTTGGGTTGCTACTCAACTTCTTTATGTTGTTCTGGCCCGATCTGGTCAAGCGCGGATTTGTCAACCGACTCAATACGCCGATCATTCGGGCGTACCTAAAGAGCTGTAAAAATAAACCACAGACCAACGTCGAGTTCTATTCATTATCGGCATACGAAGAGTGGATCCGGACCAAATTTGGCGGTGATAATGACAAAATGACCAAGTTGTATAATATAGAGTACTACAAAGGTCTGGGTACACACGACCAGAAGCGCGGTGAAATATTACCAATGTTCGTTAATATTAATAGTAAATTGATCCGTTACACGCTCAACGGTCGCGCCGACGATGACATGGAGGCGTACTTTGGCAAGAAAACCGACATGCGCAAGATCGCGCTGGCGACGCCTGTTTCTACCGATGACGAGCGCAAAGCCGACGGGTCCGCAAATATACCGGTCAGTTTGGTGTTGCGCACCGATGTTAAGGAGTTTCAACGCGATAACATCCTCAGAAAGCTGCCACACTCGATCGATGGTCTTGTGCCGTCGCGCAGGAAGGTACTGTTCGCGGCGCGCGAAATATTTGGAGCAACACCCGCATCGAACAAAAAAGTAAAGGTTTGTGCGTTCACCGGCGACGTCATGAAAAAAACTATGTACCATCATGGGGACGCATCGCTTAGCGAAACTATCATCAAAATGTGTCAGGATTTTCCTGGCGCCAAAAACCTGCCGTTACTCATCGGCATTGGCGAGTTCGGCACCAAATCCAAAGGCGGCAAGGACCATGCGAGCGCTCGATACACATTTACTAAACTAAACCAAAAATTGACAAATGCCCTGTTCCCGCGTGAAGACGACTTCCTTCTGAGCTATCAGTTCGACGACGGCTATCGTTGCGAGCCGACATTTTACATACCAATCGTACCACTCGGTATCATGGAACACATGGAAATACCCGCGACCGGTTGGAAAGCAAAATTATGGGCGCGCGACTGGCGCCAGGTTGTCAAGAATGTAGAGTGGCGCATCAATGCTGAATATCCACGGTGTCGACGAATGGACATATGGCTCAAGGACAATTCGTCCGATTTGCGTATGTGGAACGGGAAGATGTATGCTGTGGGCAAATATATATTTGATCAAAAAAAGAATATATTAACGATAACCGAGCTACCTCCGTGCGTATATGATACAGCATACTTGAACAAGGTCCTGTTTAGATCCGAAACGACGGACAAGGGTGAGAAAAAAAAAGTACTACGTGACGAGTTCACGAGCAACTACCGCATCGCGTCATCATACGACGAGGAGCGCAACAAGTATGAGACCAAAATTATTATCGAACTACAGCCCGGAATCATGGATAAAATAATGAGCCGATGTGTCTCGAATGATGACGCCGACAGCGACGACTCCGACAGTGATGTTGATAATGGCGCAGGTGATCGCGCGGTCGGTGACGGCGATGGTGGCGACTTTAATGTGGCAGAAAACGGGTATCCGTTCGATCCGGTTGAGGATTTTATGAAGCTAAAGATACCGCTGACGTCCAACATTAATATGATCGCGCACGACGGAACGGTCAAAGAATATGCCCGGTACGAACATGTGTTTGATGAATGGTTTGAGGTCCGAAAGCAGTTGTATAAGGAACGCGTGGAGCGCATGATTGTACTTACATCCCTCATGATCAAGTACCTCAAGAACATCATCCGATTTTCGGAGCACCGGGACGAGTACGACATAACCAACAAAACTCCAGAAAAAAAATTCATTCAGATCCTGAAGACAAATAAGTATGATATGTTCAACAAAACGCTGTTGTTCAATCCCAGGTACACCGCCGTCGATGAGCTCGAGCATTTGATTGTTAACAACCCTGATGCGGGTACGACATACAATTATATTATTGATCTAACGTATAGACAACTCCTACAGGAAGCATGCCAGAAAAGAAAAGAGGTGCTCGCAAAGGAAGAGGAAAAGTTGAAGCTCCTTATGGAGGACTCGGACGAGAGCGGTAACAATTTCAAGGGCAAAAAAATATGGTTCTCGGAGCTCCAGGAGCTGAAGAGCGTCATTAAGTGCGGGCTTCGCGGCGGCTGGTCCGATTAAGCGATGTAGCCCACATCGATGAGATATTGACGAAATTCCAGCGTCGATTTTGATTTTTTTGTCAGAGCCCAGTCACATACTTTTTTGCCGGCCTTTGTTGAGATACAGTCGCGATACGTTAGTGTTCGCCATGCTTTGTTACCGAAGTTGATCACATAAGTGTCCTTTGGATGTGTTACGTAGAATTGGACTCGGCTGGCCTTTAGCTTGTGGATTTCCTCGATTTGGGCCTTGATGACTGCGGTCTGATGTCTGATGGTTGCGGCTTGTTGGTCGATGACTGCGGCTTGATCAAAGATTCTCGCGTCTTTCCGAATGATGCCGTCGCATATTTGGTTCAAATCAACCGTTGTTGATATCGACACTGGTGAAGCTGGGGTCGACAGGCATATCGATGGTGGGTCGTGGTGTGTGTCACACATATATACCATTATCGATAAATATTTTTTTGATCACGTAAACAATATACATTTCAGCCACGGACGATGAGAGTCGATGACATTGTGTTCCTCCTACATGAGGAGATCGATAAAATTAAAAAAAGTTCAGACGCGGCAAAGCCATTCAAAGTAAACGCATACCTCCAAGTGATCAAAAAAATCGAAGAAGCGCATCGACCCACCGAAGTCATGACCAACGCAAAGATACAGCGACTTGATATCACTCGGCATATGAGAGACAACCTTGCCACACTATCAAAAAAGACACTTACGGACGCGATGAAGAAGCGCCGCGCTGCGCACAAACTTTTGACCGACCTCGACAAGTTTTTAGGCATCGGGCCATCAAAGGCGCGCAAATTGATCGATCTCGGGCTAACAAGTATACGGCAGTTGCGGCTCCGCAAATGGTTCGATATGCTCGGCGCCGACACCCAATTGATGCTCATACATCGACCACTTCGACGCGTGCCGTATGAGTGTGTGAAACAGCTAAAACCGAAGCTAACCGGGTTCCGTGGTGCAGAAGTATTGCTAGTCGGAAGTTTTCGCCGGAAGAAGGAGTTCATGCGAGATATCGATGTTATGGTTGTATCTGACAAGCTTAATGTGTTGGACCTGTACATCGGTTACTTGTTTAAAAAATTTAACAAAAAAGTATATGTATACAGTCATGGTAATGACAAAATGTCGCTAATAATACAACCATCCACAAGCGAGCACAAGTACAAGGTTGATGTCTTTCGGACGTCGGTTGCAGATCGCCATGCGATGTTATTGTATAGCACCGGATCGAAGGCATTCAATATTCGCATGCGGCGGCGGGCTAAAGCCAAAGGTTTGTTACTAAACCAGCGTGGGTTGTTCAAGGATGGCGAACAGATCAACACACCGAGCGATACAGAGCAAAGATTATTTGCGATGGTTGATATGTCGTACGTGGTGCCAGAAAAAAGAAAGTAAATCACTGCCAGACAAAAAAGTTTTTTTTTGTTTTTTTTTTGTTTTTTTTTTCCTGTCTTTCCAGGTGTCACATGGTTTATACTCGAATTCATGTTTAAGGAGTTTAACGGGCATTTATACCTACTACCGTTATCAGGTTTTCTTGTCTATTCCAAGATGTCATCTAGGGCATTTCAGCTCTCCCTAGCTAGCTTTACATGAACGATTGGATTAATAACTCGAATATACTCATCGCTGAACATATTCAAAGTCATCAAAGATTCCGTCGGCACAATAATCACCTCCATCATCCGATTCCATTTCAAACATCATCCCCTGCATCTGATCACTAAAGTGGTCAGAAACATCTGAACTGACTGACGAATGTTTAAAATAATCATCCAAGCAATCGATGCCTTCAATACCCTGACATTTGACTGCCGGAGTAATGTCCTCATCTTTCACGTCTTCCTTCACGTCTTCCTTCACGTCCTCCTTCGCAACGTCCTCCTTCACGTCTTCCTTCACGTCTTCCTTCACAACTTCATCCTTCACGTCCTCATCCGCAACGTCCCCCTTCGCAACGTTCTCCTTCACGTCCTCCTTCGCAACGTCATCCTTCACAACATTTTTTGCATCATTTTGCGTAAAATACTCGCTAAAGTATTGATCACTATTATCAATATTATCACGGTTTGCTCGTGCCACAAAGTCAATATGTACTCTTCGTAGGCATTCTTCGACCAAATTAGATAATTTAATAATGATTAATAATTTAACTTTTTCCTTGTATTCTACAGCACGTGGAAGCAAATGGACACTGTATACAGCAACAGTACCAAAAAGCACTAAGAGCATAGTAAATAGGGTAAGAACCATATTTTTGACTAAACATACGACCAACGTAATGAAAGCTACAACAACAGACAATAATACCATAATCACGCACAAATATACCAAATATAAATTTGGTGCAATGTAACGATCAAATAAGTCTGTAATCATATTATCAGCATTTAAAGCGATTTCGTCGATGAGATCATCGGCGCGATCGAGCATGCTAAACTTCACTTTTCGAATTGGTGCAAACATAGTCAGAATACGGTTATACGTAATATATACTTAATGTCCAAAAAAATCAATTTTTTTGGACCCCATAATCCACCTATATATAATATGGCACCCGCCGTTACATTATTGTCGATTCCATGTTACTATAGAACTTCTCGAGAAGGTCGTTATCGATGTTGTCATCAGACCGCCCGGCCGCCTTGGTCTGCTTTATGACGTCGACCGCTGTGGTTGGAGTATCGGCACCCATGTTGCCCGGCTGACCAAAGTTGAACTTTTCGGAGCGTGAGGCGACCTGGGCATTGTATTCATGTACTTCGGGGTTGGACATTGTCGAGGCATGCTGACCCATTATAGACCGCCGTTTTGCCATCTCGGCGAAGTGATTGTGGACGTTGTTTTTAAAATTTTCCGTGTCATCAATATCATCATCGGCCCCTTCGTTGTGGATCTGCTGAAGGATGTACCCATTCATGTCAAATTCGCCATTACTCTCGAACGAAGACGCCGTCGGGGCTCTATTTAGAGAATTGTAAAGGTTTCGGACATATGTGATGATGCTATCCTTGCCGACCTTGTAGTTGTACGGATTGGCTTCACCGTCCGGGATTAGGACCGGAAACTTGGTAATGTTCTGCTCAGCATACATGTTGCGCTCCTCCGGATATGCTACTATGAACTTAAAGTAGATCCCCGAATTGTTTAGGTTGCGGATATTCGATTCAAAAAATTGAAGCAACTGGCGATTGTTGTCGTTATTTTTGCTGGTCACAATGACGCGATTTTTTTTGACCATAATGTGTCGACGCGGTATATGGTATTATATATTATACTTTAAATTATAATTGTATCGAGAATAATATAATTATTTCAATGGACCCCCTGCCTGACTATATGTATAATAGTGTCGAGCCCGGGCCAGCGCAGCGCGTGATCAAGTGTAGTGTGAACGAACAACCCACGCGGTATCAATTCGAATATGGCTCAGGTGAACTTGCGCCGTGTCCCATTGAACTGGCGTCATGCCCCACCGAACTCGATGAAGACGAATGGGACATTATCGACAAAAAAGAAATGGAGCGTCAACAACTGACGTATATTTATGGGATAATCAAGGATACATTGTATGCCGAATATGCTCGACGATCGGACGACGTCGAAGCCGCGGTGCGTGGAATGGACATCGATATAAGGTACAAAACCATCGAGATAACCATCAAAAAGGTCAATGCTAGAGGCAGGACCGGTGTTAAGCAAACGCTTAGGTCTGCGGCAAAAAATATATTGTACACGTGCTCTGAAGTTGCCGCGTTCCATCCGCTGAAGACCATTGGCGCCGTCGCGATAATTTTGAAGCTTTTGTAGACCAGCCGATATGTTTACGCCACATAGAACATGACCGCCGTGGGATCAAATCCAAGCAATAATGTCCGATGCTGTCATATTACCCGTATATACCGTGCTTGCTGCGCCGGTTGTCTTGACTACCGCGGGAACGGTTCGGACGTTGAATTTGTTTGCGAGGACCGGGCTTTTGTTGACATCGACACGCGATGTCGATACATTTGATTTGAACGTAGAGTACTCTTCGACGCGGTCCCACTCCGGCGAGAATCTTATACAATGTGGGCAGGTTGGCATATAAAAGTAATACAATTGGGTGTCTTGAGATGGATGACTGAAGTACGACGTGCTTTGCTTGTTGGCGCACATACAGTACGTCAACAGCAGGATGACAATTATTATAATGCTCGACCGTTGCATGGATTGGTGGAAGTATATACTGTCAAAGATTTTTAGGTTATCATAAAAAAATATTACATGTTTACATGTCATCGTCGTCCGGACCAACATCCCGTTTTGACATATCAATGTCTTGGACGTCTTGGATGAAGCGTTGTTCGGTGTGCGGTCGGATGAGTTTGTCTTTATATCAAAAAAATAAAATTCAATTTTTAACGTCTTTCAGACGAAACCATTCACCTCTGACCAACGCATCACTGTGCTCCAAATGAAGCCTTTGTTCCTCAACATGGGGAAATTGAGCATAATAATAGTTGGCAACCACGAGCTGCTTCGGGTTGGCCGTCTGTAACACAGCAAGTCGCTGCGGTAGATTGAATGTGTATCCAATCTTTGTGTACACGCCGTCGGTGATGAAGTATATGACACCAACACGCCATCGCTCGTATAATGTACGTTCGAGTTCATTTATACGTTGAAGTCGACTATATTGTTCGACATGACTTAGGCGCTTAAGTTGATCGATCTCGGCAGTATAGCTCAGGTTCATGCACGCGCATTGGTATCGCATGTAAATATGTATCAATCGCTCGATCTGAATATAATGTTTGCGTATTGTTGGGGACCTTGGTGTATTTAACATCATTATTAGCTCTTTGAAGCAATCGACCGTCAGGATCAAGTGCTTTGTCTTATTTTCGCCACGAAAGGAGGCGGGATGCGGAAACTTTGTGTACTCGTGCGTTTCATAATATTTAGCATATTCTTTGTTCGAATACGCCCAATAGTCAGTATTTTTTTCAAAATTTTTGAGAATCAAATTAAAATCTCGTTTTTTATGGATGAATGATTTAGAGCCAAACCCACACCATTCGATCAGTTCGTTCGTCACATAGATGGGGACATTATCATTCAAATTATCGAAGAAGTTATCGACCATGAAGTTGTCGATCGGAAACCCACTAATTTGGATGAACTCGCTGATCGTCAAACCTGATGCATGCTCGAGTGCTCTTTGAAGGTATGGGCACGCGTATTGTTTTCCTGACATTGTATATGTCATCAAATTAAATTCAATTTTGATGTCCGGCTAGCCCAGAGTAGAACATATTTTTTGTATGTTAAGCTCAACCGACTCAATATCCGGCGCAACATATGTCTCAATAAACTTAACCAATTTCGGGAACAAAACATCATTTGGTCGCCCAATTTTGAACTCTGCGGTAAACCCCCTCAAGTCAATGAACTCTGCTCCCCGCCGCACCTCCGTGAAGAAGTTGAACAGCTCGACGAGCGTGATGGACACACACGTCTTTGAATTAAAATCATAATACAACTCGAGCATCGTCGTCCAATACTCTAAATATTTTTCATCCCCTGGTGGTGTCGCCCATCGGTTGAACAAAGAAACGACGTCGAGGATCACGAGCGTCTTATCGCTCGCGTATATGGGATCCGACGTACGGATCGCCTGAATTGCCGCATGAAGCTTCGGGTAGTCGTGCGCAATGCCATCGAGTGCGGTTCGATACCTTGTTTCAAACTCGGCGGCTGCCGCGTTGTTCGTAGTCAGAATAATGTTTTGTATGCCTTCGATGCCATACTTTGTATGAAATGTAGTGCACCGCACACGACCATCAGCAGTTTTGAACGCGGCTGGCAGCTCATCGTAATAAATTTGCAAGAACTCACCAACCGCGCGCGCATAGTCACGCCCATACTTGATATATGTTCCGTATGGTTCATAGAACAGGAACTCGCCGACAACGTTATCAACGAGTAACCCACACTGATGAACGTACCCGGCATCCTGCCCATAGTCCAATATAAATGAAATGAACACATATTTGTACGACTCATACATCCGCACAAGATCGAGCGGCGCAAGCACGCCACATGTGGCGGCATGTTCGACAGTGGCAACAGCAGCATCGCCCCCAGCGGGGGTTTGTTTTGTTCCTATCAATGCGATGTACTTTTGGTATATGCCGGATCGGGCCGCGTCAGATAGCGTGCTTAGGCGCCCGAGTATGCGCATATTGAGCGCATCATTGCCGAACGCCGACAAAAAATGACTCCCGGCGCTTCGCAGGGCAAAGTGTGTCTCGTTTGCAAAATCGAGCCTAAGATGCATCTCATACTGGTACTTTGCTGCGACTGTCGCATCTCGTTCGAACTCCTGGATCAATGTTATGAATGCCCGGTTCGAGAACGTACGACAGATCGATAGCAAATATGCGTACTTGGCCGAACGTATTTTGATTGCTCGCGTTGTGGTCGACATGGTCGTCGTCACTATATATCACACTCTATATTAAAGATTTGATATAGGAAATGTATTCTTTGTATCCCTTGGTCTTGTCATCAAGAAATTTCTTGAATATTTTTTTGACCGTGGTCTTCTTGTCAAGAAGTAGTTGGCAATGTTTGGCCAAATTTATAAAGAACACAAATACTTTTTTTTCCTCCTTGCGTTGGACCAAGCAATTGCGCACATTGAAACTGTAGTCCATCATCGACAGCATCTGTTCGTCTTCTTCGGCGGTGGTCTCGAAGTTCCCCAATTGTAGCTGACATGTGTTCGACAACATCAACAAAACATTGCGCTCAAGTGCCGCGGTGCCCGCGCTATCTTTGTGTTCTTCTAATTTGAGTATCTTGTTACGACAGTACTCGAACATTTTTTTAACTTGGTTGTTGTACTCGTACCCGACCTGGAATGTATCCGCCGATGTACTAAAGTAGTCGAGGTATGTGTTCTTGTACTCACCATCAGCAAGTTCGTATAATTTTGTATTGATGATCGAATGTAGCAACGGCTGAAAGATAATACATGCCTCTTCGAAGGGGTTGTTGTCAATGGTGAAGCCATAGTTCACAAAGTATCTATAGTTGCACTTTTGACCATACGACTCGTACATAATGTCGCCTTTTCGGAGATACTGCATGCTTCGGACAGTAAACATATCAGTTTCTGTATTGAACCACCAATGCGTGTTCGCCGGAATTTGGTGGTTCGCCATGTCAGCAAATGGGGAAAGTAGCGTGTCCTTTACGGGAACACCATCAATGGATCGTTCGACGGCGTATACACGAGTAATGATGGCCGTGCGGGCCCATATAAAGTCTTCCAATGTATACGGGAAATTAGGCACGAGTTCCTTGATTCCGGCATATTCTAGGCGCAAATGTTGATGTTTTTGTTGAATTTTAACCAATGCGTACGACCCCTTCAGGAAGGCCCGCTCGTCGTCACCAAAGTTGATCGGAACGTTGTCAAAGTACTTTGGCAGACACTCGATGTATGGCTGTTTGAAGTGCGTAGGATCGTACTTGATGTCGAGCAGCTCCAACGCTATGTATGTATGCGGGGAATTAAATTTGTGTCCCTTTTCGATGAGAATCTTGTTGAACCCGCGACTTTTCGACTCCTCGAGTGAGACCGCACATTTGATCGGGATTTGGATAAGGTCGCGGTTCTTTGGTACATTCGAGTTGATAACCATACCTCTGTAGTCAACATCATAGTACTCAATATGGACGGCGTCCCGATCAATAATGCCCCCGTTTGTGATGATCCATTCACGGAGTATGTTAATGTTGACGTTATTTGAGTCGTTGACACACAAAGCGATGTCTTTTTTTAGCTGTTCCGTAAACTGTGTGGCATCCATGCGATCAATACAAGCACACATATCACCGTATGCGGTGGTGGCTTTGTCGTAGTCTTGTGTCGATTCGAACATCTTTGCAAGTCTATAGTATCCCTTGTACCAGTCTTGGTTGGCTTCTATGCATCGAGTCGCGGCGTCGAACCCGCCGGCGAAATCTCGCTTCAAGTAGCAAATGTAAGATAGATTTGAGTAAAATTTATGGATATCGTCACGCAAGGACTTGTCCGATGCGCCGAGTTTGATGTCGATGATATCGAGGTATTCGCGCACTAGTTCATCGTATTGTTTGCGTTTGTATAGTCGTTTGGCGTTGGCGATTTTGCCGTCGAGGTCGGTCACTTTTGGGTTATTTGGTGGCGATACAGCAAGCATAATTATATAATTATGTGCTTAAATCTTTATATTAATATACAGTTCAATGCTTCGACAAAATGACGCGGGGCGTAAAAATATCATCAATGTACCGGCGATGCCTAACTTATACGGGGACGCCGAAGGGTTTCATGGATGGTTCGATGATGACACCGCAATGGCATCAGAACCATTTCTCAAACTACTGCTGTTTATCTCGCTCGCAATGAACGTCGTAATGGGCATTATGTTGGGTCGCTATGATCCGGCGACAAATGAGCGCGAACTAATGGATCGGATAAACTTTTTGTCGCAGTCGCCGCGGGTCCCATGATTTGCCTATATAGAATATGGAGGCCGCCGGTCGTCAAAAAATGAATTATATTATATGAATATAAATATAATACGTCAATATATACGATCAATATGGTAAAGGTATCGAACATCAAAATCACCGAGCTAGATCTGACCAAGGAGTTCAATAGCGCCGCCAATAAAAATATGGCAAAGTGTCGAAGATATTTGGAAAATTTGCCAGAATTTGATACTCCCGCAGAGCAGATGAAATTGCTCCCAATTAACAATAAATTTACTGTTTCGTTCGAACTTACAGACGCCTCGGTCGAACTCGCAAATGCGCTGCGCCGTTGCTTGATGAGCGAGATGCCGGTGTATAGTTTGGACTTTGACGAGTTCAAGCACTTTACGACGACGGACATGTTCATTTTGAACGACTTCATGAAGAACCAGATCGAATACGTACCAATCTCGCAAGACATCGGTGTAGACGAATATAAAAAAATTAAACTACAGCTCCACAAGACCAACAACACCGACGACGTGATCGACGTATATAGCACGGATATGGTTACAACATCACAACACGAGGTATCGGACATCATAACGTCACGAATACTATTGTGTAAGTTACGACCCGATACCCAGATCAAAATAGACAATATATATGTATGCCGAGGCACGGGTATACAAAATTCTGGCAAATTTAGTATGGTGTCCAACATCTCGTACAAGATCATGGATGGTCAGCCGCTTGAGTACGAAAAAGATTATAAGCGCGGCAAGAGTTCCCTTGTATCCAATTACCGCGCGTTCAAGATGTCGTACTCGACGCATCGCAATGTTGCCGAGCCAAAAAAAATAATGCTGTGGTGCTGTGACTCACTGACGACAAGACTCGGTAAAATATTATTTGAAATTGACAACATTTCGCCGGATGACGACCAGTACTTCTCGGATTTGGTTGAACTGGAAACCGAAGGCAATGTGCGCGTCATCACAATGAAGAACGAGTATTGGACGATCGCAAACATCGTTTCAAAATATTGTTACCTGGAGGACGAGGACATAAAATTCGTATGCCCGGCGATACTTCATCCTACAAAGTATGTAGGTATGGTCAAGATCTCACATACTGATTATTTGAAGATAATGAGGACCGCCATCAAAAAAATAATCAAAGATATTGAATATGTTCGATCTTGTTTTGGATAAAGGATCTCGTTTTAGATAAAGGATCCTAATCGGAATCCTCGTCACTTTCGTTCATATTTGTTTTTTGACCATCATCGTCGACGTCTTGGTCGTCTTCATCGTCATCGCCCACATCAGCATCGTCGTCGAGGACGGCATCTTCGTCATCCTCATCGGAGATTTCTCCATCATTTAGATCAATGATGTCTTTCTTGGTGAAAGGTGGCTCGATCAACTTGGTCTTGTGGCGTCTAACAAAGAGTTCCCTAAAGCGGGTTGCCATCGAGATACCGAATGTACTTACGATGATCTCGGTGATCTCAAATGTTCCTCCGATGATCGACTTGTATGTGATGAACGAACCCGCGTTGTCAATGTCAAGGTGAACCAATCTTGATCCAACTCTAACTTTGGCAAAAACTGGTTCATGATCATTCTTTGAATTCATCTTTCTAGCATCGTACACGATCGGTTTGAATGTACGTGATTTTGATTCATAATTGTACATGTCAATTCCGATTTTGCGCGTATTGGAGCCACTGGGGAGTTTGATTCGCGCGATCGGCTCAATTTCGAATTCTTCCTCCGATTCTTCGTCTTTCATTGTTGTCTGGATAATAGGAAAGACTGCCACCGTTGGGCTGCTTTTATTCTTTTTGACGGTGAACCCGACATCTTTTTTGCTCTTTTCTTTGAGCTCGTTGGCGATCCTCATAAATGAGGCGTTCAAGATATCTAGCGCGCCAAAATATGTTTTTGTATTTTCGTAGTATGTGTTGATATTGCTTTCAATGCGTGCGTTTTCTTTCGCTTGTTCGGCATCGGTCGGCATTATTCTAGCTACGAAATCACCACCTCGGATCTCATCCGGTTCCATGACTTTGAATGCAATATTTAGGTACTTTGCGCTCTCTTTTTCAACTTTTGCTGGTATTTTGGCTTTTGATGCGGTTAGCACTTTTTTAAACTTGAACACCGCGCGTCTGAATGAGCCGTCGATGTGACGGAAGCGTATAGCGACCCAAGTACAGTCATTTTTTTTGCCGTTCTTTTTGTTGTCTCTGAATGGATCTTCGCCGAATTTTTCTTTTGTCCAGTTATCTACATCTAGGAAGCATACAAGGACGTTTTCTCGGCCGAATTTCTCAGCAGAGTCGTAGATATCTTGGATGATAAGGCAGTTGTTTTTGCTCATTGTTTCTACTTGGTTAATAGTTGTAATGTATATAATCTTTAAAATGAAATTCAATTTTTAAAAAGCACCACGGGCACAGTTGAGGTGCCGACCCCCGGTCGTCGGTGCTATAAATAAAATTTAACCAACATGGTTGTCAAAAAAATAGTTGGTGCCAGCGCGGCTCATGTATAGATCGAATCGAGGTCGGCGGTGCCCAAAATATGGTTGCGGCAACAAAAGTTAGTGATCTGGAGTGCGTCGAACACAAAGTCCAAATTGCTGACCGCATCTGGATGTAGATCCATTTTGTCGACATGGATGTCGGTCTTCTTTTTGTTGGCCAAACACACGAAGTACCCGCGCCGGACCGCATCAAAGAATGGAAACACTTCGCCGATGTCTTGCGCGCACTCCGGACATAGTATATGACAAACCATTGTAATAGTCTATACTACAGTATACTTTTAAAAAAAAATCAATTTTTAACATCGTGGTCGATCTATTGTGCCAAATTTTTGAGCAAATTCTCGAGCTGTTGGTCACATTTACCACCGGTCACTGTCGTGCGGTATTTGTGCTGGATATAGTTCAGTGAGTACTTCTTTAGCTCGATTGGGTCCGGTATCGCATCAAGAGCCGTATAACCGGCCGGTTGCTGCGGGAACGTTGCTTGCGGTTTGTAGCACAAAACATCGCTCTTTAGCAGGTTCCCCCACAAAGTAAGATCACGCGCGATATCAACCTTACATTTGACCAGTCGCTCGACGTCGCTGTAGCAGTTGGTTGACATGTATACCCAATGATCGAAAACATCCCTGTCGCTCGGTCGTCTCCACAGGTCCTTGAAAATATTCGAGTATACGATGTACAAGTCCTTCCCGAGAACAAAATCACTGTTGTAGTGCTTTTTGACGATGTTCCTGATCTCGACCGGAGAACGGATCTCATTTAAATTAACGTTTCGTTGTGCGTCAATATTAGCATCGTCGGCGCCTCGCCCGGACAATTGTTGACATATATTTTTTTTAAGTGCACAGTAGTGGTTGCATGTGATCGCATTGATGCGGTTCATGCTTTCCGGGTCCTCGAGCCACTTACATAGACAATCAAATACATCGTAGTGCTGCTTCTTTTCGCAGTAGATGTCGAGCAAATGCGAGTCGCTGAACTCGTCGTTGCCGAGATAGTTGACCAAATCGGATGGCGCCTGTCCTGTGCGGGCTTTGATCAGTTCGAGCTGAATGTAGACCTTTTTCATGTAATAATTGTTGGATAGACTGTAGTTGTCCTTTTCTTTGTACAAGCGGCTCAATGTCGCATTTAGTTTCTTTATTGTGTTGTGTCCGCCACCAGTGACGACCTTTTTAGGCGCGCGCTCGATTCTCTTTGCGTCTGGTCCATCGAGCGGAATTTGGCCATTGCCGGTTACCTCAAAGACCGACATATTTTCGCGCGACGATGATGGTACGAATTTTTTGCTCTTCTTAAGAGTCAGCCCGTTCGGGAGCTTGACGGTGTTGCCCTTAATCTCATCAATAACGAGTTCCTGATCAAGGAGGTTGACGGGTTTGTTGCTGAAATCACTAGCTTCCTTGTAGCATCCCCGCAAGATGAGCGACTTTAACATGTTGATGGCAACATCTGGATCATCGGAGTATGTCGCATCAATGATGCTCTTTTTATACTTTGCCTCTTCCGGTAGTAAAAATGTGATGCCATCCGCGCCGCGAGCTGGTTTAAGTAGATACATGATGCATAGATCGTCGAACACTTGAAACAAGTCAGGTTCGTTTTGTTCAATAAACTTACCAAGGCGGCAAAATTTCTTTAATTGATTCTTGACCATATTGATGTATATATAACTAATAAAATATTATTTCAAATAAAAAATATTTATTTGACAATCTCAATTAATTTTTTATTTTAAAGTTTTTTATCGTACATTATATACACAAACACACATGGGCAACAGTTTTGGTTCGAATGATGCCTGCGGAGACCAGAAGATGGATGACGTGCTGAACCGACACTATGGGCTCTACATGCGCGCGACCGGACAGCGACCCGCCGATGGTGCCGCCAATGTTGTCGGAGGCTCGGGTTCGGTCGTGGGTGGGTACGATGCGCTCAAGGACTACGGGAATTCCGTGTATTCAAAAGCAAAGGAAAAGTTGATCCGAAACATCGCAAGTGACGTGTCGAACGTCATGAAAGTCAATAGCAAGTATGCCGAAACCGCCAAGATCGGCGACGTTGTACAAAAGTTCAAGAACATCGTGCCGGACCCAAGTAAGGGCCGCGTAATCAAATCCAACACCAAAATGCATCAAGAACTGTGCAGCCGCTTGGCGAGATCAATTAATGCCAGGTACGGCCTCAATATCATCGATGAGTCGGCTCGACCCGATGAAGTCTGTCAAAAAGTTTCAGAAATTCTGTACTCGCTGTTTACTGGACTTCACAGTGAGTTCTTGACGGTGTCCGGCGATGTCTCGCGTATCCTCAAGAACCTCCAGCTGTTACAGGGATATATTGATGCAGCCAATCGTAAAATTATGGCAGACTTGGCCAAGTCGACTGACCAGGCGACCAGCCTCGAGGCCGAAAACATGAAGATCCTGTACAAAAAGATCTCCGACGAGATCAACCGCCAACATGCGGTTCTCGCCAATTTGACCAACTCGGTCATCGGGCCGCTCGGTCGCTCGTTGATCACATTATTGGAGGACAACAAGGACTTTACTGGCCTTACTGCTGACCTCAAGAAGATGACCGGATCGACGCACTTTGGTGAAAAATTGAGCTATTTATTGAGTGGTATTAGTGACATCGCACATGCTGCTAACTTGGTAGATACGGCGCTCAAAAAGATCGGTATGTCGGTCAACGAGTACAAGAGTGTTAAAAATATGAGCGAACTGCGTGACAAGGTCTACCAAAGCATGCTGAAGAAGAAGCCATCAAGCGGCGAACTGCGCAAGATGCTCGTTGCGGCTGATATCCTGTACAGGAACGACCTTGCGCATGATGACATCGCTGATTACTTGTCCAAACGCCGGGGTGGGTTCGAAATTGATGAGCCGTCTTTTGCGTCGATGGTTGACGAGGAAACGTGGGTCGATACCGTTGATAGTCCATTCAAGGGGCGGGTCGAGTCATCGCGCAGATCGCTCGGCAAACAGGTGCGCGAGCAGGCCAAATATAGGAATATGATCTTTGCGGACTTTAATATGCAGCTCAAGAAGCACTATCAGAGCTTGGTGTACTCCATCGATAAACTGTCAAAGAAAGTAGGCACGGAAGTCGCAACTACACCGGAACTTGGTCGATTTATTGACTTGTTGTCTGGTTTTGCGAGAACCCAACCAAATCGCAAGAACCTTCATTTGGCATTGAGTGGATACAAGGAAGACGCATTGTCGAGCTTCAACAAGTTCCGATACATTGACTATCTCGATCATATTTATACCGAGGCGCAGTCGTTGGCGTCGGGCAGCGGAGGTGCTGTCTTTAAGGAGATCGCGGGCGAAGTGAGCGCGTTGATCAAGCTGATTGACGATTTTAATGTAAACTTTACCAAGACACTTGAGGACATCCACCCTGTGATCGATCCTGTGCGAAAGCGCGGAGGTCGCAGTAATAACATTTACGGCGCGGATGAAGACGTTGTTGAGGACATTGACGAAGATGTTGAGGTTGCCGACGAGGACGCCGGCAGTGACGATGAAAAGAAAAAAAATAAGTTAAAATTGGGCGAGTTTGGCGATGACGCAGGTGAGGGCGAAGTTGATGCCGAACCTGAAAATGAAGATAATGAGGTTGTTGGCGGCCAGGAAGCAGTAGGCGGGCAAATTGCCATTGCGCTCGGGGGTGTCATCAACGGCATGAACGACGAGCACTTTACGCACTTTATCTCGATCAAGAAGGCGATCAATAAGTTGGATTACTACTACAAAATTGCTCACATCAAGTCCGGGTTGCGCAAGACTGCTCTTGAAAACGAAGAGAATATCAAAGATTACGAGAATATTTTGGGTGAAGAGGCTGGGTACCTCATCGACAACATTCAGAAGAAGTACAACTGCCTGATGGCGAGCGCAAATGGGGACCCGTTCCCGCAGAACATGGGGTATGCGGACTATAAAGAGGTGTATACTTTGGGGGATGCGATGCCAGGGAATATTGGTGATGCTGCAAACGGTCATGGCCCCGCATTCAACACAGCTTTAAAAACCCTTTATCATGAAAATATCCACACCCCATACATCGAAGGGTACAAATTTTTGATCACGTACATCAAGAACGCAAAAATTGAGATGCTCGAAGCTGCGCAGGCTCTAGATCTGTACTTGTCCAAGTTTACCATTGAAATGGAGACTAATCCCGATCAGATCAAAAATTTTGTTCAAATAGTTGAAGAACTTGAAGTCGTTGCAAAGTGGTTCACTGACAAATCTGGAGACAACTTTAGAGATGTTTTTGAGACATTTAGCCCCGGTGATGCTAATATCGATAGTTTTCGAATACAAATGGATGGTGCTGGTGGTATTATTGCTGACGATAAAGTTGTTGAACACAACATTGTCGCAAACGACATAACAGCCCCAAATTATTATGGTGAACTTGCGACAAAGAGTCCCGGAGTGTTCTACAAGCCTCGATTGTTCAAAAGAGATGATGCTATTAATTTTGTTAAAAAGATCGAAAAGTCAATCAAAAGTGTGCGCGCTCTCGAGAATATTATTTCAATATTCAGCAAAGTTGGTTCGGAAAGTAAGGACGGCAAGGTGTTCATGTCGACGGGATTGATATTTAAGGCATTCATGAAGTATTGTGTTGCATCGGTTATCTCAGTTGGGTACAAAATGTATCAGCCGTCGGCTGCAAATAGTTTCAAACCTGGGGATCCGGCTATTATAGATTTTTCTGAAACTGGTGGTGGTGCTGATATTTCACCATATGATGATGGTGGTGCTGGTCATACAATACGAGCCGCATCTCTCTTTATCCGAATGGCCACAAGTCTAAGATTTAATGGCGAATATATAGCACTTATGCCAGCTACAGCAGTAGCTGGCACCCATGCCGAAATCCTCCAACTCTGCGATCCGCTCGAAACCATCGTAGAACACAAAGCTGGCGCCGGTTCAACCTGTGACCGCATTTTTGAGATGTGTATCAAGTCGATGGTCGCAAAGATCTTTACCGTGGTCGGCTCGTACTCTCTGTTCAATCGCCCGCCCAAAAAGATGTCGAGCTCCAATGCGATGGCAAACTCGGCCCTGCGCCAAATTATGGGTGGTGCCGACGGTGGCCGCACAAGCGTCAAGATCATCCCGGAAGCCGCCGAATTGTATCTTCGTTTGCCGCTACTGGTTGAATGGTACCGCAAAGTGTTCCAGTTCGATGACCCGGAACGAGCAGATGACAAAAAGAACTTTGCGCGCCAATATACACCACTGGTGTCGATTGTTCCCGAAATGGACAACATTTGGCGCGTGTTGTGTAAGGTTATCTTTATTGATGGCAAGAACGTCGAAGACGGTTCGTATCCGTCCGCACACGCTGAAAAGATTATTGACTCAGTGACAGAGATCTACCAGATGTACCACAGCAGGAACAAAAACATTACTTGTCGGGAGATCATGCAAGAGTTCGTCCAGGAGATCAACCGCCGTTACGGGTTCATGATGCGCGCCGAAATCACCGCGTACCTCGAATCCAGAAAGAAGACATTCAAGCAAGATGAGTTCGATATTGATGGTGATGTTGACTCATACGACATTCTTGGTGCCGATGACGAATTTGGGCGCCGACCCGCGCCATCGGACCGTTATCGCTCATTCAGTAGTACGGCCAGCAAGACCAGAACTAATGGGCTCCAGGACTTCTATGTCGCCGTACGTAAGTTCAGACATGCTGTGGAGCAAAATTTGATGCTGCCGGACAGTGTCGATGAGGTTGATAACAAGGACTTGGAACTGGGCTCGGACGTCAGTTTGTCGCAAGTTGTTCGGCTCACCAAGGAACGGCTGCTCAAGGCGGCGACCAACGAGGAGCGTTTCAAGATCGTGCACGAGCAGCTTCATGGCGTGAGCAAGTTTGGCGATGTCGACCAGAACAAGCTGTTGGCGTTCCACGAGACCGTTATTACGCCTTTAACTATGCTGTACTACATTTATTTGATTGTGAATGACTACAATCGGTTCATGATCTCCATGAACTTGGAACACTGGGCTGAGGCGGTTGCGGCGTTAGTTGATGGTGGAATTGTACAACATGGGTTCACCAATGGCGGTGTTGCAGATTTCTCACAAAATTCATTTAACAACGTAAACCCAACTGTTGATGCGAAAAGTATTTCATTAGAGGATCGAGCAGTGGCAGTTGGGGCGGCTAATGACCGCTCACAAAATTGGCAACACACATTATTGGCTCTCAAGTTATCGGAACTCAATAATAATAAGTTTAAAAATACAAAATTTGCCATGCCTAATAATAATTTTAATGTCAAATTAGATACTATTTTTAGCGTGAAAGAAGTCGGAACGTATATGTTTGGAGGAGATAACGTTCTGGACAACATCGAAACTAATATCACTCCAGCTAGTATTCTTGAGGAAAAAAATGAACGTATGGTTTTTGGCAATGCTGATTTGTTGGTCGACGATTTGCGGTTTAGCAATGCTGCTCTTCTTCACGCGTCGCGTCGAGTTGAGACTCCACTCAGAAAAGCTCTCATTCGCCGTTTCATGTTAAATCGTTCACGCCTCATGGAAGATACATTGCGTTACGTCATGAACATCTCATGTGAGATGAATGGCCTCATTGATGTATCATTTTCGGGTTCCGGCAAATCGAAGTATCCCGTGGTGAACTTCGATAAGTTGGAGGACATTTGCGTCGCACTTATGCAGTCAGCCAAGCAATCGCTCAGCAGTTTACGCAAATTTGTGCCGTACAATGTTGTTGAAGAGATTGAGAGTGCAAGGCGCGGCGAGACAACACAAGAGAATGTTATTTCTTTGTTCTGGCTTCAGGAGAACCTGATGGACCGCCTGTTCAAGAATAAGTACGGCAATGGACTCAATGATGCTAGCAATGGGTTGAAGCATATCTGGAACGAACTTACTCGTAAACATGAGTTTAATCATATTATTAGTCGTAATGCTACACCTGATATCACCGACTTTGACGCACACCTCATGGTCGACGATACCAACTTCACGCATCAAAACTTGGAAGCGAAAGTTGGTGCTATTGGGGGAGCCCCAATCCGCCGAGCTGCTTACCCAAACGTCACAGGCGCCATTCCAGCAGGTTCGACCGTTGACGAAAAGAAGCAAATCATGGACGCGTACTGTTACGATAGTTACGGTGACGTCATCAGCAAGTTGGTGTTCTGGGACGTCACCAAAAACGAGAATAGAGTGATGGAGGAACTCGGGTTGCGCTCGCTCAGTTGCTCGAACGAATTAGACGAGTTTCCAGCACACTTCATCCCGATCTTTAAGTCTGGCGGAACGGCCGGATTGCCTAAAACTTCGGGTGTCGAGCGCGATACGCTCATTCCTGG
>JACCDJ010083744.1_pt1 | contig 43180 bp, 51 predicted proteins | sample 7444481 | NCBI WGS metagenome assembly JACCDJ01 (sample SAMN15323435, study PRJNA562643) | freshwater metagenome | isolation source: river surface water | place: USA:Blue River Watershed | collected 2017-08-15
ATAGCGATATAGAGAATACTCGAGTCACCGAGGTACCAAGAAACTGCGTAGCCCACTGCTATCACAATCGCTAAGAACATGGCCATTAAAAACCACGTTTTACGAATATTACTGCCTTGATGGGTATATAACGTTGTCATGGGTAGAGTATACCAAAACTGTCAAGGTTTTCCATGTACCAGGTACGTAGCGCACGAAGCAGTGTAGGACTATTTCGCTACCCCTTCAGGTGTTTCATTGCCGTGATACTTCCCCGCTTCAGACCAGTGGAGGAAGTGCCGTAATGTATACAGACCTTTCTTCTCAATGTTTTCTTTAAGGGCTATTTGTATTTCGGCGGGCGCAATCTCAAGCTCGGCGGTAAGTGCATCGAGTACCACCATGAGATCGGCATACTCAGCGATGAATTCCGCTCGCGAAGTCGCTCGTGCTAGGGCACCAGCTTCTTCAATCACTTTTTTTAAAAGCTCTTGCTCAAACTCTGCTGCGTCTTTAATCACGCGTATCTCACACGCCTCACCGTTCTTTTCTATCTTTGTCTTGATACCATCACGAACAAGCTTGTTGTAGTACACCCTCCCTGAATGTTGCTCCGGCTGTTTTGACTCTGGCATAGACGAATTCAGACTTACACCACACTACTCATCGGTGCTGCCGAGGGTACCGCTGCCCCTTTCCGCACAAGCATACTCTCGATGAGTTCACGGTTAAAAGAGGCTGGAACAGTTTTTTCGGTCGCATAGATGTAGAGCAGCGTCTTCAAGATGCCGCCAAAGATAGATGACACGAGCATGAGGAAGATGAAGGCAGCGAAGTAGATAGCCAAAAGAATAATGGCGAGCCAAACAATCTCATACGCGAGCGCCAGAATAACAAGACCTATGCCTGAAAGAGTCAGCACAATAAAGAGCATAATAAAGATAAATGAAGCAGATACATTACTCACGGCCGTCTCTCCCCAACTATCCTTAAAGACGCGACCCGACTGCGGGATGGCTGCAAAGGCTGACTGATTACCAATAACCATAGCGGGAACGACGAAGTAGGTGAGCACATTCCAGGCCGCACCCAGCACCACCGTTACAATACGCCCAAAAAGACGTGACCGTTCCGAGAGCATATGGAGGATGATGCCGACGGTACTCGTAATAAGGGACCACACGAAGAGTGAGAGTGCATGCGAAGCAGCGCGACGCAACCCTTCACTGAGCGTAGCGTTACCGCCCTGCGCCCTGATGTACACGATGTGTGCAATAGCGGCTTGCGAGAACGCCAAAATAAAAGCACCTACGACGTACACCACAAACAAGAGTCCGAGCCAGATTGGTGAATCTTCGGGGATTTCTGTAGCACTCCCAAGCGCAATAAACATCATCGCCGCCACGAGCGCACCAAAAAAGAAGATGTTTGCAATCAGTGAGAGGACAGGGATCCACAAAAGCTCCTTATCGAGCATCATGAAGCGCCAAGTTTCTTTAAAGAGGAGCCAGCCAGCGCGGATACGACCCATAGGCTTACCATTAATAGTGACAGGGGTGGACATGGTGATTTGAAAAGTTAGCTATAGTATTTCGAATAATTACTTCAGAAAACGAGCACCTCTGTGCTCGTTTTCTTTGACTCTTTAAAATGCAACTTTGACGTTCTCTCGTTCAACACTTCCCTCTTCCAGTTCAAAGAATTCCATCTCTTTAAAGCCGAACATGTTGCCGATGACGTTGCTCGGGAACGACTGGAGCGCAATCGCGAGATCGCGGACGTTACCGTTGTAGAAGCGACGAGCCGCCTGGATTTTGTTCTCGGTATCTGAAAGCTCTGTCTGGAGCTGCGAGAAGTTCTGACTAGCTTTGAGGTCTGGGTAGGCTTCAGCTACTGCCAAGAGCTTCGAGAGAGCACCACCGAGGGCTGCTTCGGCACCAGCCATAGCCTGGATTTGCTCAGCGGTGATGTTAGTTGGGTCAACGTGCACCTGGGTAGCGGCAGCGCGTGCATTGGTGACTGCGTCAAAGGTCTCTCGTTCGTGTGAGGCGTACCCCTTAACGGTTTCCACCAAGTTTGGAATAAGGTCATACCGGCGCTTCAATTGCACATCGATATCGGCCCACGCCTCCTTTGTGCGTTGCACCAACTTGACGAAGTTGTTATAGGTAAAAATAGCGTAGAGCGCTACTGCGGCAATCGCTCCAATGATAATCCAGGTGGTCATAACAAATATACCGTTAGAATAATGCCTAAATTATACCACGGAGGTCAGCCCGCGCAATAACTCCCGTTGACGCAGGTGGCTCAAAATAGTAAAGTCAGGCGGGCAAAAATCAGGAGTTACCCTACCATGTTGCGATCCGTTCAAGGAGTTCCTAACGGGAAGACACTGGGTGTTCTTTCGAAGTACAATAACCTCAAAGAGCTGTATCAGTTCTACTGCCACAACGGCACCAAAACTGACAGCTGTCGCCGGCTTAATCGCCGACTTGCCAATGAAGTCATCTTGATTCAGCGGGCTATGGTACGCTTCGCTTCGATTGTCGAGGTAGGCCAAAAGCAATCACCTGCCGGAGGCATTACGTTTGACTTTGGTGGGCAGCACCGTCAGCGGGAGATTCTCTCCGCCGCTGACTACATCGACGCTTTGGCTGCCGTGGCCGAACACATCACGCCCCAGTGTTGGCAGACGCTCGAATTGATTGCTGCTACCCTGCTCAACATGAAAGCTGAGCACCACAGTAACGAAGTTGTTGCCGTGAAGTGACCACGCCCGTGCGTATCCTATGGATGCGCACTTTTTCTATTGTAAAAGTACCTGCAATTAGTACCGCAGCGTTGCTAGTACCCCAAAGTGATCTGAAAGATTAATTTCTGCTCCATTTTTAAGCGTAACGGGATTTTTGAACAGGACTTCGTTTTTGAAATGGGTAATTCGCTTCATGAACTGTGTCCCGGTAAAAATATGGTCTAAGGAGTGAGGTCGTGCGAACGGAAAGAGTCGATTCATAGGATTTTTTGGATCCCACGTGATTTCCTCATTGGTGAGGTTAGTGTACCCAAGCGACAGTACGTACTCATAGTTTTGCTCGGCCACTGTGGGACCAAAATTAAAGTCTCCAGCCATCACTACCTGCTGACCAACCTCACGTAAGACGCCATGGAGATGGTCAATCATTTTATTCCGCAGAGCAACTATTGGCGCAAAAGCTTGAGAATTACCAACATACCCACCGTAAGGAAAATGTACATTAGCGAGCACCAATCCCGTATGCGGGCCTTGTATAAACCGAATCACCGAGGCTCCTTTGTGGGCAAACTTTTCAATACCAACCGTTTTAAACCCAATCTCATGGATATGCTCGAATCGGTGCTTAGAAAAAATTGCCAGACCTTTGTTAAATAGTTTCCACCCCTTATTGTCGTGGTACGCATACGGATACATGTCCGACAGCTCATGCTTAAGCTTTTTAAAAAGTCGGTTCTCGAAAACCTCTTGCAAGCAAATCACGTCTGCCGTGTGCATTTTGAGAGCAGCCGGTACGAGCTGCACCCGCTCGGCGACCATGGGTACGAAGTTGTACTTAAAGGGAATAAACGTAAGTCGTGTTAGTCCCACGTTAAAAGAAATGATTGTAAGCTCTTCCTGCATACGCAATAGTCACAGTATAGCGTACAAATATTTCCTCTGTTTCTTTATTAACAAAAAATCCCACCAGTAGTTGGTAGGATTTTTGCTCCACGAAGGAAAACTACATCATGCCACCCATGCCGCCCATGTCAGGCATCTGCATCTTCTCTGGCTCCGGCAAATCGGCAATCGCTGCCTCTGTGGTGAGGAAGATAGCTGCGGCAGACACTGAGTGCTGCACCGCTGCGCGTTCCACCTTGACCGGGTCAATGATACCGGCCTTAATCATGTCCTCCACCAAGATACCCTTCGACGCATCGTAGCCAGCGTTACCGCCCATCTCCTTCACCTTCTGCACAATAACGCCACCTTCATCACGACCAGTGTTATCGACAATCTGTCGCAACGGCATTTCAAGTGCTTTGAGGACAATGTTGTAGCCAACAACTTCTTCGGCTGAGAGATCTTTCTTTCCGAGCTGGTTCTTCTCGACGTGTGCCGCAGCCTTCGCAAGGCTTGTGCCACCACCTGAAACAATTCCCTCCTCAATCGCCGCCTTGGTGGCAGCCACAGCGTCTTCAATCTTGAGCTTGAGGTATTTCATTTCAGTTTCAGTTGCAGCACCAACGCGGATTACACCAACGCCACCACCGAGCTTTGCGATACGCTCTGCCAACTTCTCTTTATCAAACTTCGATGACGTATCTTCAAGCTGTGCTCGGAGCGCCTTAATGCGATCCTGAATCGCTTCTTTGGTTCCAACGCCACCAACAATCGTGGTACTGTCCTTGGTCGCTACGACACGATTCGCCTTACCGAGGTGTGCCAGTTCAGCAGTCTTGAGATCGAGACCGAGCTCGTCAGCGATTACCTGACCGCCCGTGAGAACCGCAATGTCTTGCAGTACTTCCTTCTTCCGATCACCGTACCCTGGCGCCTTAATACCCAAGACTGAGAAGCCACCCTTGAGTTTATTAACGACGAAGGTAGTGAGAGCCTCACCATCGATATCGTCTGCGATAATCACGAGTTCCTTCTTGCCACCTTGCGCTACCTTCTCCAGGAGCGGCAAAATCTCTGACACGAGCGTGACTTTCTTGTCGGTAATCAGAATGGCGGCATCTTTGTACTCTGCTTCCATACGCTCGGTGTTGGTGACCATGTACGGCGAGACGTACCCGCGGTCAAACTCCATACCTTCGGTGAATTCAGTTTCAATACCAAATGCCTTACCCTCTTCTACGGTTACAACACCATCCTTCCCCACCTTTTCAATCGTTTCAGCAATCTTGGCGCCGATTTCTTCGTTTTCAGCTGAAATGGTAGCTACCTGCTTGATTTCTGCGGTAGTGGTGATAGCGGTAGCCTGTGACTTAAGTGCTTCAACCACGTCAGCGGCTGCGTGCTCCATACCGGTACGTACCGCCATTGAATTGAGGCCCATGGTGGTCTGTCGCAAGCCTTCATTGATGAGGGCCTGCGTCAACACAGTAGCAGTGGTGGTTCCATCACCGGCAAGGTCGTTAGTTTTGGTGGCCACCTCCTTAATGATTTCCGCCCCCATGTTTTCAAACTTGTCCTTGAGGGTGATTTCTTTCGCAATTGAAACACCATCATTGGTAATGGTTGGACCACCGTAGCCCTTATCGAGCATCACGTTGCGCCCACGCGGACCAAGGGTCACTTTCACGGCATTTGCAACGGTATCAACACCCTTCTGCAACTTCTTCTTTACCTCTTCTCCGAAAATTACTTCTTTTGCCATATGTATGCTCTAGAATTAGATACGAATAAAACTACCCGAGAATTGCAAGAATATTGCTCTCACTTACGACAAAGTACTCCGTGTCATTCACTTTCACTTCGTCAAATCCATACTTCGAGAACACCACACGGTCTCCCACTTTTACATCCATGGCAAGGCGGTGCTTTCCATCTTCATCCCATTTACCGGCACCAACCGCAATGACGACACCTTGCTCAGGCTTCTCTTTCTTGGCTGAATCAGGAATGATAATTCCCGAAGCTGAGACGGTACCCGCTTCTGCGTCAGTGAGTGGTCGAACCACTACCCTGTCTCCCAATGGCTTGATTGCTACGTCTGACATATATACGAATACATTTAGATAAACCAGTTTAATAACGGCACATCGCACAAACGTACAAACAGAGTGTCACGTTTCGTGACCGATGCGGGCGTATTATACCGCGCACAGGAGCGATTGCAATTTTCGCACCAGTACCCTATAGTGCGCGGAGGTAGCATAGTTACAAGAGAGGAGTGCATACGATGGACAGCATCAAACCGATAACCTTCGTTCGGTACCTCACTAAAGAATTTCGCGACACCCTCGGCAGTGGCGTGATTGGTACCGCACTGGTCCCAATCAGCTTTATGACAGCGGTCGGTGTTCTCGTATGGAGTATCTATGCCAGCTACACCGGCACCAGGCCGTACGCATGGCTCGTTGGTATCCTCCAGATGGGCGGCATGTTGAGCCTTGTCTACCATCACCCCATGCGGGGAATGTACGAGATGTTCTTTATGGGAGAGTTTCGTGGTCGAAAGGTGCACACAGCGACAGCGACGGTAGTCTCTCTTCATGAGACCAAAGACGCTGACCAACTCGGCGAACGATACGTGGTCATTCGATTCACGCATGAGCAAACGACGCATACTATCTGCTTGCGTTTAAGTACCAGACTCCATGCCACACTCAAAACAGGAAGTGAATTGCCGATTGGATTCCAAATCTCCCGCGACCCGTTTCTTAAAGTATCGGGGCACATCAACGTAAGAGCTTTTTATCTCCCCTAACCACTGCGCGACGCCCCTGGCTGCGCGCTTTTTCATACCACGAAGCCAAACCATTCCTTTCCCCACCCATCTTTACGAAATGCCCCTTTTCTGCTATTCTAGCCCGCATGGAATCAATTATGACTGTTGTGCCTTACGCGCAGATCGTCCTCTCCGTCCTCTTTATTGCTACTGTGCTCTTACAGCAGCGCGGATCGAGTATTGGCGGCGCCTTTGGCGGTGACAACTTTAGTGCAACCTTCCACAAACGACGTGGTAGCGAACTTTTCCTTTTTCGTGCAGCGATTGTCCTTGCAACCTTTTTAGTGGCAAGCATTATCTTGACGGTGATTTACTAACCCCTGGTTGACACGCATACATAGCGTCAACCTTCACTTCGAGCACTCTATAAGCATTACGCTTTTTACCGTGGTAGCACACGGTGCCTCTACTCCATGAACCCTCAATCAAAACACACCCGTCAGTCACTTCTGTCACGTTACTTTGCTTTTCTCGAACGCCGCTCGATTGGTGACCGCTTCATATTTCATATTGTGCTCGCCACATTTGTAACTGCCCTCTTGTGGAGCTTGTTTGTCGTAAATCAGCAGTACCTCAGAGAGACTCCGGTTCCAGGAGGTATGCTCGTTGAAGGTGTGGTTGGTACACCTCGTTTCGTAAACCCCGTGCTCGCAGTGACTCGCGCAGATCAAGATATGGTGTCACTCGTCTACGACGGTCTCATGAAGATTGACCCAAGTGGTAACCTCGTACCCGAGCTCGCTGAATCAGTAACAGTGTCCGACGACGGACGAATGTACACCATTACCCTGAAGCGCGACATTTTCTTCCATAACGGCAACCCGCTCACGGCTCGCGATGTCCTCTTTACTATTGGACTTATTCAAAACCCAGAGCTCAAGAGTCCGCTTCGAGGTAACTGGGATGGCGTCACAGCTACCGAAGTGAGTGAGTACGAGCTCACCCTCACCCTCGGCGAACCGTACGCGCCGTTCATTGAAAATCTCACCGTCGGCATCCTCCCGCGCGGCGTCTGGGACGCACTCCCGATTGAGCAACTCCCATTTAGTCAGTACAACACTGAACCAATCGGTACTGGCTCATTTGCCATTGAAGAAGTTATGCGTGATGAAGCTGGCCTCATTAACGCCTACATCCTTACCGCAGCACCATACGGCAGCCAGCAGCCAAATATCAGCAAGGTCATGCTTCGCTTTTACCAAAACGAAGCTGCTCTCGTTGAAGCACTCACACAAGGCGAGATTGACGGCTCCCCAAGCCTCTCACCTGAGTCACTCGCGACCCTCGACACGAGCGAGTACACCGTAACTGAACACGCCCTCCCGCGCACCTTTGGTGTCTTCTTTAACCAAAACCGTAGTGCTGCCCTTTTAGACCCTGCCGTTCGTGAAGCACTCGAAATGATGATCGATCGCACTGCGCTGACTGAGCGCGTCACCGCCGGACACAGTATCCCCACAGCCACACCTGTCCCACCAGGATTCCTCACGGTAGAATCTACAAGTACTGCGAAGGAAGCCTCACAATCACTCGAAGAACGTGTTGCATCAGCATCGTCACTACTCTCTCAAGCTGGCTGGACGCGTGGCGATAATGACCTCTGGCAAAAAACCGTCGATGAAGAAACGGTAACGCTCAGTCTGACCATTAGTACGAGTAACACCCCCCTCTTTGACGCAACTGCCACCGTGGTAACTGAGTGGTGGCAAGCCTTAGGAGTGGAAGTATCTGTGGACCAGTACGAACAAACCGACCTCGTCCAGGCCATCATCCGCCCGCGCAACTACCAAGTGCTACTCTTTGGGAGCGACGTTGGTCGCGCACTCGACCTCTACCCGTTCTGGCACTCATCACAGAAAGATGACCCTGGGCTCAATATTACGCAGTACACCAATATCGAAGCTGACACCTACCTCAAGACAATTCGTACCGCTAAGACAGCTCCCGAACGCGACCAAGCCATCGTTGCCTTAACTGGCCTAATTGCTGAAGAGCGTCCTGCCATCTTTCTGTTTACCCCTACCTTCACGTACCTCTTGAGCCCTGACGTCACGCACGGCGCAATGAACCGCCTCGGCAGCCCAAGCGACCGCTTTGCCAACATTGACGAGTGGTACACGAGTAAAGAACGGTTGTGGCCAATTTTCCAGCAGTAATTAATCAAGCGAGACTCCATTAGTTAGGAGCCGAAAGCTTCCCCTCCACCCGAGAGAAGTTTCCGACTATTCACTAATAGTAATTAATAAATTCAGTAATGATATGAACAACGAATTAACCCCAAACAGTAATCCGCGACCAGAAGGTCGCACCGGAGGCGCTGCTGGTACCGGTGGTACCGGCCGACGTTTTCGCCGATCTGGCGCATACCGTGGTGGCGCTCGTCGCAACACCCAAGGTGGCGCCGCGACAAGTGAGCGTGGTCCACGCACCCCACGTCCACAAGGAGCTGCCGGAGAGCGAAACCATGACGGTAGCGCTCGACCACGCAGTGCTGGTGCACCTAGTAGTACCGGAAACGCGCGCAAGCGCTCTGGACGCGGTGGCGGCAACAACCGCAACCGCAACCGTCGCAAGATGACCAATCCAGCTCTCACCCACCGCATCGCGCAGAGTGAGCACGCTTCAACCATCCCTGAACTCATGGAAGATGACGCAATCCGCATCATCACCATCTCAGGTGTGGAAGGTATTGGGCGCAACATGATTATTATCGAAAACACCAAAGACATTATTGTCGTTGATGCTGGTTTTGCCTTCGTCTCTGAATCAAGTAAGGCACCAGGTGTTAACTACATCCTCCCGAACACCCAGTACCTCGAAGAGCGTAAGCACAAGATTCGCGCCATGATTGTGACCCACGGTCACCTCGACCACATTGGCGGTATTCCATTTGTGATGGAGCGTATCGGCAATCCACCAATCTACACCCAGTACCTCACCTCGCTCATGATTTTGAAGCGCCAGGAAGAATTCCCACACCTTGAGCCGGTCAACATGCAGGTAGTGAAAGAAGGTGAAGCGTTTACCGTTGGTTCAATGCGTATCAAGACCTTCCCGGTAACCCACTCAATTCCAGACTCAATGGGACTTGCCTTTGAAACGCCACACGGTGATGTCGTCATTACTGGCGACATTCGCCTCACCCACGAAAATGGTGAAGTTTCAAAAGAAGAACAAGAATCATGGGGTAAGGTTGGCCAAAACAAGAACTTGGTTATGCTCTGCGACTCAACCAACGCCGACAGACCAGGCTTTTCAACCCCTGAGAGCTTCGTGTTTGAAGCACTCGAGAGCATCATCAAGGATGCTACTGGCCGCCTCATCATTGGTACCTTTGCGTCACAGTTTGAACGACTCATCCACGTCATCAAGATGGCGGAGAAGTACGGTAAGTTCGTTGTGCCTGAGGGTCGCAGTATCAAGACCCACATCGATATCGCGCTCCAAGCTAAGATGCTTGAAGTAAAGCCTGGTGTCATCATCAGTGTGAACGATATGCAGGACTACCCAACGGACCGTATTGTGGTACTCGCTACCGGCGCCCAGGGTGAAGAGTTTGCTGCACTCATGCGCATGGCAACCGATAAGCACAAGCAGATTGTGCTAACCGAACGCGACACCATTGTACTTTCTTCATCAGTTATTCCTGGTAACGAAATTGCCGTACAGATTCTTAAAGACAACATTTACCGCAAGAACGTGCGCGTGATTAACTACAAGAGTGCAGCGGTGCACTCATCAGGACACGGTAACGCTGGCGAGCTCAACTGGGCCCGCGAACAGGTGAAGCCAAAGTTCTTGATTCCGGTTCACGGCCACCACTACCACCTAAAGAGCCACATGTACACCGCCATTGAGCACGGTTTCCCTCGAGAAAACGTGGTTGTACCTGACGACGGTACTATCATCGACATCATCGGTGGTGAGCAGGTAGTCGTACACAAGGAGAAGGCACCAAACGAATCAGTCTACGTTGACGGATTCACCGTAGGTGCTCGTCAGGAAGTCGTACTGCGTGATCGTCAGTCATTGGCTGAACAGGGTATGTTCGTCATTATTGCGACCGTCAATACCCGTACCGGCAAGCTCCGCAAGTCACCAGACATCATCTCGCGCGGGTTTATCTACCTGCGGGAAAATCAGCAAGTACTCTCAGAAGCCCGCGTCCTCATTAAGCGTACCGTTGAGAAGTACACTGAACGCCAGAACCCAATCGACCTTGATTCAATCAAAGACGAGTTGGCTGATACAGTGAGCGGCTTCTTGATGCAAAAGACCAATAAGAGTCCAATGGTTATCCCAGTTTTGATTGGTATCTAACCTATAGCTGAGTGACCCATAGAAACAGCCGGCAAGCGAAGCTTGCCGGCTGTTTTGTAATTAGTGACCCATATGCTACGCTCGAAGAAACCAGATCTTTCAGATACGAGGAGTACCTACCATGGAAGAGACACCGCTCGCTATCAATCAACTCCTTACCAACATGGGGTTTTCAAGGCTCCGTAGAGCAACCCGAGAAGCAGTTGCAGCGCACTTGCGCACGACAGGTCTTTCAGAACCAGAAATCAGTACTCAGCTTGAAACCCTTGACTTTGATACTGAGGATCCCGCACCCCAGCAATCACAGTTTTACGACTACCAAAAAACTGGTTTCCTCGAATACGAGCGGGATGCTGCACCAGTAGTCATACACCTGCGCGATGGTACGTTTTGGCGCCGTGACGGAGAGCTGAGCGATGACGAGACACAGGCGCTTATTGCAGCCGGTCTTAATAACGCCACGTTTGATTTCAAACTGATATTTCCCACACTCCACTGAACCACCCATGAGCGACTTACGAAGTCGCTCATTTTTCGTTTGGGTATACTACCCACTCCGTGAGTAACGTGGGTTGCCACATCTAATCCCCTGTGGTAACCTCTTCAGCGGACAGTTCCAAAAAGAGAAGGCATGTATCATGCAAAACGGAGCAAAATGCACCGTCATTTCTGTTGTTACCAAGAATGGTATCCACAACATAAATTACGTTGGTTTTTGTAAGCAGCAAAACGAACGCATTAGCGAAGCGTCACTGCGAATCTCGGTCACCCTGTGGCCGAACGTGAAAGAACGAGATAAATTTGAATTACCAAACTACCCCAACCTTGAGTTGGTTGTGGTTGGTGAGAATACTATTGAGCTACCCAAAGTGAGTATCCTCGGCAAGCGCCGTAGCAACCGCATCGCTGCCGTAGTGCAGTGTGGGTAACCAACCATCGTCAGTAGTATCATCATGTCCGCGCGAGTGCGTGGACATTTTCTTTTCCCCGCATACGCAACGTCGCACACCGCCGCACTGCTACAATAGATGCACCATGCGCGAGGTTTCTAAACACCCTTTTATGAAGGCCGGCAACCCGCCGAAGTTCTGGCTCACGTACCTCCTCTCTGTTATTTTTAACTTTCACGGTCTCCTTGTCGCCTACAGTAACTCAAGTTACATGGAAGGCTTCACCAGTCCTGAGGTCGTAGGGGTCCTCTATACCATCTCCTCCGCCCTCGCCGTCTTCGCCTTTCTCTTTTTTACGCGCATCCTCCACCGTTTTGGTAACGTACGCCTCACTCTCTGGCTTGCCTTGATTGAAATGCTTGCCCTTATCCTGCTTGGTATGGCGTTCGGTCCTGCGACCACCATTGTTGCCTTTGTTCTATTCATGACTATCAATCCCCTCCTCTACCTCAACATTGATATTTTTTCCGAAACCCTACTGGGAAGTAATGAAACCGGGACCGGCAGTGCCCGCGGCCTCTCCCTGGCACTCATGAGCCTTGCTGCAGCCACCGCGCCCTTTAGCCTTGCCCTCATTGTTGGCAGCGACGACACGCGACTCAACCTCGTGTACTTTGTGTCGGCAGGAATTTTCACTGCCTTTATTGCACTTGTCCTTATTCATTTTCGCACCTTCACAGACCCGGTGTATGAGCGCATGGATGTCCTCAGGACCATGGCTGGCTTCTGGCGGCGCCCAAACCTCCGCAACGTCTTCCTTGCCCACTTCATGCTCCAATTCTTTTTTGCCTGGACCATCATCTACATGCCACTCTACCTTGCTACTGAAGTGGGCCTAGGTTGGGACGTGATTGGTTCAATTATTGGGGTCGGTCTCTTGGCCTACGCAATTTTTGAGTACCCCATTGGCCTCTTAGCTGATCATCGCTACGGCGAAAAAGAAATGATGGCACTCGGGTTTGTAATTCTCGCGGTAACTGCGTCATGGGTATCGTTTATGGCGGGTGCGAGTGTCGTAGCCTGGATGCTCCTTATGTTTATCAATCGTTTTGGCGCCTCACTGGTAGAAGTTACTACCGAAAGCTACTTCTTCAAACACACCAAAGGGAGCGACGCCAACATCATCAGCTTCTTCCGCCTCGCCCGACCGCTTGCGCTCATTGCCGGGTCACTCGTGGCGAGTGTCGCGCTTTTATACCTTCCCTTTAACCTTATATTTATTGTCCTTGGGTTCCTCATGGCGTTCTCTATCTTCTTTGTTATTCCCCTTGAAGATACAAAATAACCATCAGCCTGGGGGCTGATGGTTTTCTTCCTCGGCCGTGCCTCGACGCGGCAGCGCTTTAGGCTCGGTTTGCGGTAACGCCTCTGGTGCTCGTGGCTCAGCACCAAATTGATGACGGGGAACGTGGCCACCATGTGCAGCGTACACGCGATTGATTGCATCAAGCGTTAGCATGTCGTGTCTCCTGCTGGTTCAACGTCTAGGGCAGAGTATAGCAGTGTCCTACCTTCGTGACCATACCTTCATGCACCAAGGCTTCGAGCTGGGCATCAACCCGAAGATCAGAAAAAGCACTCATTTCTTTCTGTAGCGCCGGGCGGGTCAGTGGCGTTATGGTCAGTGCTCGGAGAATTGCTCCACGTATTTGCCGGTCACTCCCCTTAAATGTGCTTTGGATTGTATAGCTCTTCGTCCGTACGTTGTGGTTGCCAACTGTTTTCTTCAAGTAGCTCCCGTAGTCCATAATAGCTGCATACCAGGCACGCACATTCTCTTTAGGGAGCGTAGCAGCAACCAGCTCAAGTATCTCAGTGTCGGTCACATCGGTGGCATCGTGTGGCCAAAAGTGGTGGAGATACACCGTACGAACATTGGTTTCAATGAGCGGAACAGCCTCATTGTACGCAAAGGCCATCACGGCCCCGGCGGTGTACGGACCAATCCCTGGTAGGGCTTTTAGACCCTCGTAGGTGCGTGGAAATCGCCCACCAGGCGTTTCTTTGACCACTTTGGCACATTCCCACAAGAGCTTCGCCCGGCGATTGTAGCCAAGGCCTTGCCAGGCGCGGAGCACGTCACCAAGGGGCGCAGCAGCGAGCACCGAAACACTCGGAAACAGCTTCATGAACGCTCGGTACTTCGGTATGACCCGGTCCACCTGCGTTTGCTGGAGCATTATTTCAGAGACAAGGATACGATAAGGATTCGTCGTTGTGCGCCAGGGCAAATGATGTCTCCCCTGTGCTTCATAAAAGCTCCAAACCGTTTGCTGGAATTGTTTTTGTTTACGTGAAGAGCGTATTGTTTCCTTCATACTTCGCAATGTAACCAGCCACATCAAACTTTCTTTTTGCTCCAGCAAAATTCATGTAGCGTATCTTTCCAAATACTGGTCGCTCGTTCCAGGCTCGGTCGTGCACCCCTGCCACTGACCACATCACTCCCGCTACGCCGTTACTATCGCGCCCATCGAGTTCATAGGTATCGTTGAGCTGGAGCGCTACGTCAATTGCGGTCTGCGCATCAGGCGTCCACTCAAGTATCTTCTTTGCCCAGTACATGCGGCACCAGCCATGCATCTTCCCCTCAAGGAGGAGTTGGTGCTGCATCGCATTCCACAAGGGGTCGTGAGTTTTTCCGTCACGAAACTGCGCGTAGGTATAGACGTACTCACGGGTATCATGGGCGTGCTCTGCAATCGTCTTCTGTGCCCAGGCGTGTGCACCAGCGACCGTTGCGTACGCGTTCGTGTAGTAGACGTAGTTATCTGCTAGTTCACGTCGAACAATGAGCTCTTCTAAAAATGCTTCTTTATCAGCCTTTGGTGCCTCTGCCTCACGGACTGCAAGCGCCACTCGCTGGGCAGAAAGGTTACCCCAGCGCAGGTATGGAGAAAGGTGTGAGACACCCTCAGCGTTTGGGTCGTTTCGTCGTGAGGCGTATCCCTCAAGCCTGTTTTCTATAAATGACCGGAGCATGGAAGCACCCGCCGCTTCGCCAGGGACAAAATGAGGTGACAGTGGCACCGGCTCACACTGCCGGTACGCTGCCACAGTGGGCCAATCAATGTTTGGAGCGGACACAGTCGATGCCATCACCTTGAGCTTCGGTACGGCTGTCAAAAACTCTGGTAGCTGCTTGGTGACGCGTGGTCTAAACGTATACGCGGCAAACTCGGCCTTTTGACTCGCCACAAAGCACGGCACAATATTACGCCCATCAACCACACTCGTCTCTACAGCTATTTTCTTTGCAGCGTCTTCACGCCAACTCCGCACTGGCTGGAGCGGATTAAAATCAAACACCACCTCGCCCACTTTTTCTTCCGCTACAAACGCACATACGGTTTCCGCCCATTGACCAGTCCGCACAAAAAACGGAATGTTGTATTTTGCTAATCCTATTTCTACCTCTTTCAGTGAGGCAATCATCCAATCATTGTGACGAGAGCTTCCCTTGAGAAACATTGGCGCCACGACAAACAAGACCAAGAGCGGCACGTTGCGCGCCAACGCTTGCTGCTGTGCGTACAAGAGCGGCCACGAATCATTGACTCGCTCTTCACGGGCCATGACGTACACCACCGGACCTGCACCAACCGCGCTGTCATTAAGTTTCTGTACCCTTCGCGGATCAACCATAGCCATTACAAAACCGTATAATCATCCTTCGAGAGCGGCAAAATGGCTGGGCGACGCGGCACGAGTACCCACGCTGCCAGGTGCACGAGGAGCATCGCGCCACCGGTAATCACCACAAAGAACAAAAACGCCAATCGCCACAAGGTAGGATCGAACCCAAAGTGATCAGCTAAACCAGCCATCACTCCGGAGAGCAGACCGTCGTCTGTATTTCGATATAATTTTTTTGCCATAGGTTACAGTTCGTACACGACGTCTTTACGCTCTACGACCACTTCCCACCCGCGTTCAGCGGCAGCAGTGTATAACACTTTGTTTGGATTAAAGCAGATTGGGCGATCGACGAGTTCGAGCATCGGGATATCACCTTCTGTGTCACCGACTGCAATTGATTCATCAGGCGTAAACGCGCCGCTATCAAAGACTCGCCGCACAATATTTGCCTTGTTCTCAATCAGCGACAACTCCTCTACGCCACCAGTAAAGCGATCTGTTGGCCCAATCTCGTACATGCGGCCGTACACTTTATCAAAGCCGTACTCCCGACAAAACTCATCGAGAATTGACTTAGGTGATTGGGAGATAGCTACCAAGTAGTACCCTTCTTTTTTAAGCGTGGCGATGAGGTCGCGGGTGTAGCGGTATACACGGCGACCCGACTCATCGATCATCACACGGCCGATGTCGGCCACCGTGCCGTAGTGCACTCCTTTGATGTTGGTTAAATACACATTAATAACGGCTTCGATGTACGCCTCGTACGTCCCTTCCCGGTTCTGCCACGCTTCGTACGCAGCGCTGTACCCCATACTCGCATCCTCAGGGAATACGCGTGCCGCCACCAGCTCCTCTACCAAGCGAATAAGTAAACTCGAGCGAAACACAGTTCCGTCAATATCGAAAAAGGCGACTTTTTGCATTCCTGTAGTATAGCAGGAAGGCGGTCAGGCGGCCAAAGCTGTTTGCCTGCGCTAGGCAACCTGGATAAATACTGGCCGAAGTTCCCGCCAAAGGCTATGGTCAAGGGTTTGCTCGGTGTACTGACTCTCATTAGTAAGCCCGATTCCAGTTACCACTATTTTTAAATCTGGTGCAACTCGCTCGACGTACCCAACGTACCCCACATCATCAATTATATACTCCATGACTGAGCCGGTATGTGGCAGCACATCAATATGAACACCACGCACACCTCGAAGTTTGCGCTGCCAGGTACCAGCCAGGCGATTATACGTCTGAGGCCACGGCAGTACGCGACCAGCGCGGAGTAACCGATACGTGACGTACTCTACGCCAGAGAGTGGCACTCCCGCCCGCGCTCCCTGAAAACTATCCTGTATGCAAGCACGAAGCTTTGCTGTTTCGCCATGGGATGCGTCATAGACATGCCCGCGGGTAAACTGAGGCATCACCTCATGCTCGGGAGCCACCGCATCAGCTAAGACCCAACCAGTTTGACCACTTGCCTCAACCAAGAGCCAGCGACCACTGCGGCGCACCTCAGACACCCCAGTAGCGTACGGAAGGTGTGCAACAACGTTATCAAAGGCTTCGGTTGGATCATGGTGGAGTGAGGCCGATGCTGTTGCGACCAATAGCCCACCGGTGCGCGACCATGAAGGAGTAGCAGCAGGTGCCTCCGGCTCTGGTGCAGCCGCTGGCACTACCATCGTAGCTGGGTGAAGCGGCGAGAGTAATCGCTGCTCCGTAGGCCCCGGTAACGGTAAGGTAACGGGAGTCACGACCACCTCTTTACGGTTCAGGAAAAAATCCCGGAAGAAATGGTAGAGATCAGCGACTACCGCCAAGAGTACCTGCATAGTGTTTATTCGGCGCGCGTATGCACGACGTGGTACACACTCCGCGTTAAGCCGCCGAGCGTTACAAGGAAAATGGCAGCCACCGTAAGTACACTGAGGAGTGGGATGATACTCAAGATGCCGAGCAAGAGGTGCACGAGGACCGTACCACCAACAACAGTAGTGAGAGTCACTTCAAGTCGACCACGGAGGTACTTTGATACAAATGCGCCCACCACCACACCCGAAAGTGCTATTGCCAAGCTGTAGAGCGTGAGGAACATTCCAAAGAGTGCTAAGCCAAGAATAAATCCGAGCACCGTAAAGAGGAGGAGCGTCGCAGCGATTGGACCAGCAAAGAGTGCCGCCACGCCGAGCCCACTAGCCACCCAGACTGATTCTTCAATTTTTTCTACCAACCGTTGGAGGCCACGCTTAAAGAGGAGGAAGAGTGACAGCGCAGCAAAGAGCATAACAAAGAGTGGTGTCAAAATTGCTCGCGCAGCTTCGCGCGGCTCAACTTCATTGGCGTCAACGTACTCGGTTACCTCACCTTCAATCACCGCACCCTGTGAGCGTGCGAGCGGCACAACCCCTTCGTAGGTCACCGAACCACCAACCACCGCCTTATCACCAAGTGTAAGTCCAGCCGCAGCCTGGAGATCAATATCCTTGCCGACAGTGCCGTTAATCTGCACGCGTTCAGCAGTACCATACACAGAGCCAGCGACTGCCCCATCAATTTTGGCATCGATACCAAAGAAGTAGACATTGCCACCAATCGTGGCCGTCGGAAGGATTTTGAGTGAACTGCCGAGTACAATCACATCTCCGCCAACAGATTCTGAGATAACGGTATCCCACGCCACTACCCGAAGGTCATCTGTGGTTGAACCGTGCATCTGCAGCGAGCCACCGAGCGCCATCAAGTCTTCACCGATTGAGCCGTTCACGATGGCTGAACCAGCCAGTACGAGCATATCGCCTGCTACCTGGCCCGACATATCAGTGGCACCCTGAAAACCAACCGACACGTAGTAGTCGTCATTGATAATCTGGTCAGTACTCACTGTGATATCAGAACCAGTACGGAGCACGGTCTCGGCTTGTACCAATCCCGGCACTACTAAAAATGCCACTACACATACTGCAATAATTCCTTTCATGGGCATAATTATGCGCTATTTTCGTTGTTTTGTCTACGTTTAAGGCACCTCATCAGCATCCCTAAATCTTCACAAAAGCCCCGTAGACGAGGCACCCAAGTGAGGTAGCACGAGCTGTATTTGATATACAGTGAGTGAAACCGAGCGAAGGGCAACGAAGTATCCGGGGGTTTTGTGGAGGTTTAGTTAGAAACAAGGCATGAGAGATGCAGCCTCCAAAGGCCCCGGCACCGCCCCAGCCTTAATTTCTCCGACTCGAGCACTACCCAACTTCCCTTCTGCGCAAGCAACCATCTCTGGCGTAAAGGTTATTGAGTCTTCGTACCCTAACGTTCGAAGCATACTCTGCTGCGCCTCAGGTAGACTACTGAGAGATACGGTAAAACCAGCGGCTGGAACAGAGTCTGTGACTGAGCCACCACTTTCACTCGCCGCCCCATCGGCTCCTTGGCTCACACTATCGACAGCTCCCCCAACCACCTCACCAATCGATGACGGCATCGGTTCATTACTCCGCGACAGGCTACCGAGATAGTACGCCACCACCATGAGGACAAGGATCAACGCGGTCAACAGTACAAACAGGACAACGTTAAATATTTTCATTAGCTCTATTGTACCACGCTTGCGTCATAACTTACGGGCGTCTGCAAAATTGAAGCCATCAGCACACCAAGCAGGATGATAAAAAGCATTGAGCAAAAGAGTGCAACGCGCGGCCGCGACAGCTCGCGCTCGCCAGTGTACCAGTTGCGCGTATAGAGAAACGAAAAGACGAAGGAAATAAATGACATACGATCTAGCCGAGCTTTTTATAGAGCGTGCCGGTAACAACCAGAATACCTATCCCGCAAACGAGTAGCAGTAGTGGATTGTTGTAGATGGTAGGCATCGTCTGGAGCACTAAATCGAGTCCACGCATTGTCGCTACGACACCGAGCGTTGCGAGTAAAGTAAAGAGTGTCGGAAAACGCTCAAAAGCAGTCTCCCGCACCGGCACCATGAGTGAACCCACGCGTCGCTCGACACTATCAACTACTCCATCGACAGAGTCGAGGAGGCCAACTGCTGATTGAGTGACACGATTTTTACTCATGAGTTTGCTTGAATAATTCTACACCACGCTCCCACATTGCTGGCTGCCCCTGCAGTTTCAGCCAGTACCACCATTCTGCTCCCCAGAGGTACTGCTTAGAAAAGCGCGTCCGTTCAGCGTAGCGAACAATCTCATCAAACTTGTCGACATTCATTCGCGTAAACTGCGTTTCAAGCGGCACGTTGGTGACCGGCTCAAGGAGCCACGGTTCCGCTGAGAGTTCAATCAGCATGGTCTCCTTCTCACCGTAGAGCATCGTGACAAAAGCTTCCTTGAACCAGTAGAACCATGGCGGTAAGAGGGTGCGGAACTGCCCGAGCTCAGGGTTCCAGAAATACACGTACACACTTGTTCCAAACGCATCGCCGTGACGGTACGGACCTGTCCAGACACCGAGGTTACCACTATCGGTCACCAGGATTGGTCGTGACTGATCAAGTGAACGCAAGTGCGCTACTTCGCGCTCAAAAAAAGCTTCATCGAATTCACCGCAGTGATCTTTTGCAAATACTTCAAGGTACGGTTCGTTCTCAAGCTGCCAGTAGGTAATGGCTTGGTTGTCTTTATACCGCTCAACCACGAGCGTCATGTATTCCAAAATTTCTGCTTGCTGCGCTTCCCAAGACTGTTCGGCTGCCCACGCAGGTACGTGGCACTCAGGCCAGCGCGGGAGTCGGCGTCCTACAGCAAAAATCACCTCAGCGCCAACGCTCTCTGCTTTCTCGAGCTGGTAATCGAGCTCAGCGAAGTTGTAAACATCATCCATTGGTTCAACCATGGGCCAATGCGCCGCTAAACGCAGGTGACGCACTCCAAGTTCATCGATAATCGCATCATACGTTGCCTGCCAATCGAGCCCAAGCTCGCGCGCGTACACGGTATTAAATGACATACCGTAGGTAATAGTCGGAGGGACAGGCTTGTGGGCATACCAGGTAAACCCAGCACCAACCGTAATCAGTGTCAGGAGAAACGCGAGCGCAATGGAGCGAAATCGTGGCATAGCTTAGCGGAACAAAAGGACAACTCCCATGGTAATAAGGCAGACGTAGAGCACTTTGCGGAAGACTGTCTTCGCATCAAACTCATTCTCGCCCGCTGTGTGCGGAATGAAGCGACCAACGACCAACCCAATCAAGATAATGAAGACAAACTTAAGCCCATCGAGCGCCTGCACTACTGTCACGTCACCGAGGTCAGTTGCCTTAAGGAGCATGAACGCAGCGACACCAGCGAGCACCTTGGCGGAGAGGACGAGTAGCCCACTGCGCTTGGTGGTCTGCTGGGTTTGATTCTTAATCTTGTCGTAGTAGACCGGCACGAGAAGGAGCGAGAGCGCAAACAGCACAAAGCCCACCCGTGACCAGAAGAACCCGTCATCAAAACTCGTCTCCTGGAACAATCCCTTCATCGCAATGTAGTGCAGGGCAAAAAAGAGCCCACTGTGGAAGGTATGGAGCGCCATGTTGCGATTAAAGCGCAGTCGCGAGACCAGGAGCGTACCAACAACGAGGAGCGCGACACCCCAACCAAAGTGTGGTGAGAGTGGCGCAGCCAAAAAGAGGTACGACATCAAGAAAGTAGCGACCGCAGAAACCGCCCCAATAACCGGCATTACATCAGAGGTGTCGCCATGCTTTAAGGCGTCGTACATGGAAACGAGCGCCATAAAGAAGGTGTAGGCCGCCAAGAACGACATGCCCACCACCTGAATGGAGGGAACCTTAACATTGGACAGTGACGGCGCCCCAAGATCGGCCAGTCCCGGGATGAACGCAAGCACATAGACCAGCACCCAGAAGCCGGTGAGGAGACACGAATAAAACGCGTAGACAAATGGTCGCGGCAAGACCTTGTCGTCGGTCACAATGTACTTATCAAGAATGGCCACTAACGCATTCAAAAATTGTCCGCCTACTGCGAGAAGTAACCAATTACTCATGTACCGACATTATCGCATTGTTACAAAGGGTTTTCGCTCGATTTATCCTCACCCCACGTTCCACCCCACTCCACCATAATCAAACAATCAAAACAGGGGACATCCGATGTCCCCTGTAAGAGTAACTACGTACACGGAAGTGGCTATGCTTTGGTTTCTATTCCTTTTGAGTACTGCTCGATGAGCTTTTTGTAGTGCAGCGCACTCGGCCGAATCGTTCGTTCGAGAGTTTCATAGTTAACTGCGACCAAGCCAAAGCATTTTTCGGTTCCCAGTGCCCACTCGTAGTTATCAATGAGTGACCAATACAGGTGGCTCCGTACATCGATACCATCGGCAATGGCTTGTTCTACAGCCTTAATTTGCCGCTCAATGTAGTCTGCTCGGTGCTTGTCCTCACGGTCGGCAATACCTGCTTCAGTCACGTAGAGGGGCTTTTTGTACTTCCACAGGAGTGCGAGTGAGCCATAAATCCCCTCAGGGTAAATATCCCAATCCATATCGGTCTTCAAGTACGTTGCTCGATCACCAAACTTTTTATGGAAATAGTAGTTCAGCCCAATGTAGTCACACTTCTTATGCGTACGATTCATGTAGATCGATGTCCACGAGTAGTTCGCAATGGCTGCCTTTAGTTTATTAAAAGGGTTCCAGTTCGCATGGAAGTATATGACGTGCTTCACCATACCTACCTGAATTGCTGGTGCGACCGCTTTCATGCTGTCGTACGCCGCATTGTGCGCTTTGGCTAAGTTCTTCATTACCCGAAGGTACAAGAACAGCGGTTTTATACCTTTCTCAGCGCGCGCCTCAAACGTGCGTCCTGAATTCGTAATAGAAATCAAGTCAGTGACCGCAAAGCGCTTAAACGGCGGCCAGCTCCCGCGCAACCAGCCATTACTCCCAAACACATTTGGTTCGTTCATGGTTGAGAAGAATCTAACTTCCGTCTGCAGTGCCTTCGCGACAACCGCACAGTAGCGGGCAAATATCTCTGGTGAATCCTTTCGCTCAAAGCCACCGGTCTCAGAAAACCAAAGCGGTAAGGTGAAGTGCCAAAGGGTGACAAACGGTTCAATCTTACGCTTGCGGAGCGCAGCAATCACCTTGCGGTAGTGTTCAATTTCTACCTCATCAAAATACCCCTCTCGCGGCTCAATACGTGACCACTCAATTGAAAGCCGGTGCGCGTTATGCCCAAGCTTTTTTGCAATATCAAAATCCTCTTCGTAGCGGTGGTAGTGGTCAGCAAGACGGCCAGCCAGCGGCACTCGCCCCTGCTTCCCTGCCTTCGCCCAGTCAGTGTTCTCGTTCCACCCTTCTACCTGGTAGGAAGCGGTCGCCGCGCCCCAATAGAATCCATTCGGAAATGTGTGCATATAGCTACTACTATAGCAGGGGCACTTGCGCAAACACACTACTCTTGCCAACAACTAGAGGGTACTGCAGTGCGCCGGTGCGTTAATACTGTATGTACTCCTCTCTTGCTCCATACTCACGCCAATGAGCGTAGAGCTCAACTGTAGCCCGGAGGTTTTGCTCTATCAGCACGGCAAGCTCAGACACAGCACCACCATCCTTCAATGCACGCACTGCTTCGGTGGTTGCGGGTTTGCTAAGACTATACGCGCTGCAGTAGTGATACAAGGTGTGTCGACGAGTCAACCCACCAAACGTGAGTTGATCCAGTAAGTCTACATGCTGTATTGCACCCTGTAGGGCAACATTGCGCTCAAACGGTAGAGCAACACTCGGCATGACGCCAAGAATGGCACTCCGGTGGAGTAGAAACGGCAACAGGAAGCGTCGTCCATTAAACGAAACGAATGTGTCGTAGGCTGGCGCACCGTCCCAAAAATCCTCAAGCAGTTCGGCTTCCGAACGAACCTTATAGGTTTCGTCCGCGATAGGACGCGCTCCTTCAGCTACGCAGTACACCACAGACGCAGCCCGCTCCAGGTCGTAAAGGCCGAGCGCTGCCACCTGTGCCGTAAGCGGCGAGTACGCTAGTTGACTGACGACACGCTCCAGTGCCGCTGCTTCTGACTCAGGGGTGTGTGCCCTACCTTCATTCCAGCGCATGAGTTCACGCTGCAACTCAGGCGTAAAGCTATCCCAAGAGAACGGGACAGTTTCCAAGGTGCACACGAGCGTCGCCATAGCATCTCACGGTCCTACAATGAGAACGACTGCGGAGTCGCCACGAAGCAGCCGACAATATGCGACCGATCACCGCCAATCGTGTAGCGGTACCCCGAAGGGTGCTGGTAGCCACCACACGCATCCACTTCGCCGTCGTAGCGTCCATAAATTGGGTACCCATCGCGGGCGTACCCAATCAAGGTATCTGCATTCACCTTCTGCCAAATGCGGGCGTCGTTGTTAAGGAGTAGCGTACCACTTGGCGTCACGCCAATCACATCACTCGGAACACATGATGCCGTCGGTAACGATACTGGGTTTATCGGCAAAGCCAAGAGTTCCGTCCGCACCACCTCTGGCACTTCGCTTGGAGTTTCTGTATCAGGAGACGTAGAGGCACTACTTGCCACGAGAATAGTCTCTTCGGTGTACGCAACCCGCTCATTTCCGACAACCGCCACCCGCACACTTCCGATTGGCCACGCGGCAATCTTAGGAAGGACATCATCAGGATACAAACAGCGACGCGCCGACGTCGGCACATCTTCAGCAATTGGGGTATCTGTTTCTTCTGGAGGTACATCTTCGACAAAGGTATCTGGGGCAGGCGTCACTGAGCTGGTATCACGCGCGAGTTTTTCTCGCAGGCGCGCCAAATTACCCTCGCGATCAAGCTCAGTACCAGCTACCACCTCAGCTCCCTCAGGCCCAGTCAAAGGAATAGCACTCACGTCAAGGCTCGTCGCTACTCGACCGCCCTCGCGCAGCACTGTGACCATAATTGCCAACACCAGTACAAGGAGGCAGAGCACAAACAGAACTAAATCTCGGGTACGAATCATACCCGTATCATAGCAAACGCCGGCCCCCTTTGGGGGCCAGCGTTCTGCATAACCGCAACTACTTCTTCTTCACAGCTGCTTTCTTAGCAACCTTGGCGGCAGCCGCTTTCGTAGCAACGCCAGCACTCACCACCTTCACCTCGACCATTTGCTCAATGCGGCGTACATCCGCTAATAGCTTGGCCCTATCGGTATTGTACAAGTAGAGAATGAACACCGCCCGCCCGCCATGACTCGCAAACGTCGCCTTATCGCCAATCTTCTTGTTCACCTTAATCTTATGGAACGAATCGAGCTGCTCAATCTTCTTAATTCCCTTCATTTCGGTAATGATTCCCTCCTTCGCAGCAAACCACTTCATGTAGGCGGCCGAGCCGTTACACTTCTTTGGAATCAGCGGCTTCTTGGGGACACGAATCAAAATGTCATTCAGCGAGTGCGGGATGTTGCAGCTGAGCGGATAGAGAATATCGCGTGCTCCACCAATTCGTGGCCCCACCTCAATCACCTTCCACTCGGTATCAATCTTCATGAGCTCGGTATGTGCTGATACACTCCGTAAGCCGAGTGCATGAATAGCCTTCTCAGCCACCTCCTCTGCTTTAGCAATCGTCTCACGCTTGAGGATGGTCGGTGTTAGCTGCAAGTAGCCAAAGAAATCTTTGTGGCCAATGTCGCGCCCGGTTCGTACCCGCACTAACGGACAGTGGTACACGTGCCCACGTGAGTCGACGTAGCTATCAACTGAGTACATATCGCCTTCCATAAACTGCTCGGCGATAATCTTCGGGTCTTCCATGCGCTTGTCTCGCTCGTACGCCTTACGAATTTTCCGGAATCCAACTGAGAGCGCTTTCTGAAGCTCATCTTCGTGGTAGCAGATTTGCACAAACAAACTTCCCCCCAGGTTGGTCGGCTTCACGATCATTGGAAACCCAACCTTTGCAATCACGCGTTCACGCTCGGCCTTGGTATTCTCCTTAATCAAGGAAAAGAGCGGCGTAATCTTAGCATCGTAGGCCTTAAAGCGCTTGCGCATGGCGTACTTATCGGTGGCCCATTCAAGTGATTCACTGGTTGGGGTACGTAGGTACGGCACGTTTGGGATAATCTTGGCAAAGCGAGCGATGTTATCGTCGCTCGTACAGGTAATCGCCAACAGACGATCATGGTACGGCAGCAAAGCCTGACTGATTTTCTCAGGCTTCGAAAAATTGACCGTAATCACCTCATCGTAGTGTGGCGTCCCCTTACCAAGTGGGTAGCGCTCATCATGGATATAGAGAATATGAAACTTCATCCCTGCCTGACGCTCGTAGGCACGAATTTCCTCCACCGCCGAAGCGCGAAGACTCATCACAAATGCAATAATGTTTTTTGAATGTTTGGCCATACGGTGTAGGTTTTACGCACCAGCCGAGAGCTGGTACCGGGTTAGGAGCTTAAAAACGTGCCTAGCATACACTATATTCACCAAAACAAAAGGCAACACCACATATGGTATCATACGCAAGCCTTGACAGATGAAGCAGTGTTGCGTTATCTAGTCACTATATACACAACCACGTAATCACCCCTCGCACCTCTTTTCTATGAAACAACTCATTCTCGCTAACGCAGGCACACAAACGCGGCGAGCGTTTATCGCTGGTGCCGGCGACACCCCGGTACTGAGTATCAAGACGAAGAGTATGATTTTGCTCCTCGGGTACAGTGAACCCATCAGCTTTATCTACAAAGGTGTGCCGGTTGATTTCACCGACAGCGTGGTCTTTACCCGCCTGCGCGCCAACGACGCCCTCTTCTGCGGTATTCTCTATGAACACCTCAAAGCACTCGGCATTCCTGCCTCTGACCCAATTAACCACGCATTTCCCAACGCCGAAGAGAAAATTGCCCAAATGGCCCGCTTTGTGCGCGCCGGAGTCCCTATTCCAAAGACTATTATTGCCCGGGAAGAAGGCTACCGAAAAAACCGCGACGTTATCCTGGAACACGTCTCGTTCCCACTCGTCTATAAGCTCGACGGTAGCCAAGGTAACCACGTCCATAAAATCAACTCCGTGGAAGAGCTCGACGCTGCAATTGCGGCAAAGCCAGCGCACGAGCGTTTCATACTTCAGGAACTCATCCCGAACACCTTCGATACCCGCACCCTCGTAGCGTTTAACACTGTCCTCGGGAGCATTAAGCGCGTCGGTCAGGACGGAAGCTTCCACAATAACGTCTCAAAGGGTGCTGCTGTTGAAGCCCACCACCTCACCGAAACAGAAACTGCTCTAGCCCTTGCTGCCACGAAAGCGACCGACATCGACTTCGGCGGTGTCGACATGATTGCTACCGAAACCGGGTACGTTGTCATCGAAGTAAACAAATCTCCGCAGGTGGCCGGCTTTGAGCGCGTCTTTGGTGCAGGGTACGTGTTCAGCAAAATCGCCGCTCTCCTTACCGAGCGCTACGCCAAATAGCTAGCGTACAAAAAAGCGGCCACTAGTGGCCGCTTTTTTGTACGTCATCGTCCCCTACGCTAGAGACTAAATGGAATCGCGTTCTCTACCGTGGCTGGTGGTAGGCTTTCAGGTGTAGTTGTGCCGGTATCTTCAGGCACATTTGTTGGACCACCAACTGCTGCCACTACCTGCGCGGCAAAGTCTTCAAACGTTTCAAACTGCATCTGCTGGCCATTGAGGAAGAATGAAGGAGTTCCAGAGAGGCCGAGCTCGCGCGCTGCAGCGAAGTCACCCTCAATGCGATCTTCAATCAGCGATGACTTGTAGTGCTTCTTGAAGAGCTCTACATCGAGTCCAATCTCACTCGCGTAGGTTTCAAAGAAACGAACAGGGTTTGAACTCGCTGCCCAGGTTGACTGGTTCTCAAACAGCTTGTCATGCATCTCGAAGAACTTACCCTGCTGCGCTGCTGCCTCAGCTGCTTTAGCTGCAGGTACCGCGAGTGGGTGAATCGAGATGAGTGGGAAATGCTTGTACTCAAACTGCAAGCGGTCACCGTACTCAGCAACGAGCGAGTTCACGAATGGATAGAAAGCTGCACAGGCCGGACACTGGAAGTCACTGTACTCGGTGAGCACCACCGCCGCTTCTGGGTTCCCCTTCACGTGCGGAGTAATAACGACCCCTTCATTGGCTCCTTCACTGACCCGATTGGCGTACACGAGCGATGCGCCCACCGCAAGAATCGCGAGTCCGATAAAAATTTTTCCTAATTGGTTTTTCATACTACGTCGTAAACGTCATTATTCTGAACAATTGCTTGATTGTACCAAATTGACCAAGAACCACCTAGTGGGTATGGCCATAGAGCTCTAAATGCTCAATATCCTCAGCGCTGAGTCCGGTCGGCAATACTTCTTCTGCTGTAGGTGCTACTGCAGGCACTGCTTCCACCGCAGCTGGACTAGGGATTTCCTCAGCCTGAGGGAGCACTTCCACTTCATGCCCCTCGTCATGGAGCGCATGGTCTTCCGCTGTCTCTCCTTCGTGACCATGTCCATGGGCAATCTGCTCGTGCGCGTAGTAAATTACCCCTGTCATCACCCCAAACCCAAGTACGATTGCGATAAAGGCATTGCGGAATCCACCGTAGAGCTTGAGCGACGTATGAAGGCGTGGGAGTAACTCCGCCGCCGCGATGTAAAGCAGGTTGCCGGCAGCAATTGCAGAAAGCACCCAGACGAGCGACGTGAACGTACCCGCCACTATAACGGTGATTGCAGTACCAAGGACCACTGCACTGGCTGAAAGGAGGTTTCGTACAATTGCTTCTTTGCGCGTATACCCAGCGCGTAAAAGTACGCCAAACTCCACCATTTCCATCGGTATCTCATGGAGCGCTATCGCAACAGCGGTAATGATTCCAACTTCAGGACTCACAAGAAACGCTCCACCAATCACGATACCGTCAGCAAAGTTATGAAAGGCATCCCCAATCAAGAGCAGAATAGCAGCCTCACGCTTTTCATTGTGCTCATGTGCCTTTCGGTGCAAGTGCTGGTGAATGAGGTAGGCAATTGCGTAAAACCCCATGAAGCCAAGCGCCACGGTAAGCCCACCAAACTCTGGTGAGGCCAGCACCACCTCGGGAACAAGTTCGTAGAGGGCCAAACTCAAGAACACGCCGACCGCCACCGGCACCACAAACCGCTCTACTTTATGCAGGATTGACCGCTCACCAAAAAAGAAAGCACCAATAATTGAGCAAAGGGCGACGAGCAGTGCTGCACCAACAGCTTCAAAAAACATACCTAAATCAAATATTTCTTATTGCAAATAATTCGCAATAATATATCATACACCTACTATGATGCAAGCACTCGAAACTGCGTACAGCAAAATTCAAGCCCACGGCCTGCGGTTAACCGACGCCCGTAAGGAGATCTTAGAAACCCTCAGCAATTGTGCTGAACCCGCTACGATTCAAGATATTGCCGGACAAACCGATGTCGACCAAGCAACCGTCTACCGCAATATCACCACCCTCACGGCGGTGGGTGTCCTTGAAGCAATTAACACCATAGGTCAACCGACGCGCTACGCCCTCGCCCACGGTCACCACCACGACCACCTTGCCTGCACGAACTGTGGCTTGGTAGTACATATACACTGCACACTCCCTGATGCACCGCTACCAGCACATCCTCAGTTTGCCAAGATTAGCCACCACGAGGTAACCTACTACGGTCTATGTCACACGTGCTCTTCGCGCTAGCCCTCCTCGTCACGAGCGGCTTCCCTACCCTGCTGCACGCGCAGGCGGAAATTCACAACGACCTCAAAGAGACCGTGACGGCTGAGGTTATTTCTATCAATGATACCTACGAACGAATCATTCCTGGTACCGAAACCTCTATTTCTATTCAAGAGATTACCATTCGCTTCAAGGAAGGTGCTAAAGCTGGCGAGCTCGCCACCTTTGAAAATGAACTTACCCCACTCACACCCGGGCAAGGCATCTTCGTAAACCGCGTCGAAACCTTTAACGGCGAGGAGTACATCATTCTGATGGATGTCGACCGACGCGTTGAGCTTGTCGTACTGGGGTTACTAGCGGTTGCACTCATCGTCTTTTTTGCCGGTCGGCAAGGCCTCTTTGCCCTTGGCTCGCTTGCGCTCTCAGTAGCCGCCATTTTATTCCTCCTGGTACCCGCCCTCCTTCAGGGCTACGACCCAGCACTCACGAGCCTTCTCATCGCTGGCGTCATTCTCGCCCTCGTCCTCTACATCACCCACGGAGTGAAGCCACGTACGCACATTGCTTTTGTCGGTACCTGGGCCGCTGTCATGGTTACCTGTCTCATTGCCTACGTGAGTGTTCGCACTATGCACTTAACCGGCATGAGTTCCGACGCCGCCACTTTCCTCAACTTCGCCACCCGCGGCTCACTCGATTTCTCCGGACTTCTCTTGGGCAGCATCATCATTGGTATCTTGGGTGTCTTGGACGACGTCGCCATTACACAAGCCTCCGTAGTACAGGAATTGAAAGCGGCAAATACATCGCTCGGGGTACGCGAGCTCTACACGCGTGCGATTCGCGTCGGTCGCGACCACGTTGGCTCGCTCGTAAATACCCTCGCCCTGGCGTACGTCGGCGTCTCACTCCCCCTTGTCCTCTTCTTTGCGCGCGCTGAAGGCAGTATCACCCATACACTCAACCAGGAAATTATCGCCGTGGAGCTCGTGCGCATCATCATCGGCAGCATTGGCCTCGTGCTGGCTGTCCCCTTCACTACCTTTGTCGCTTCCTACTACTACGGCAATAAAACGAGTGTTGTAAGTGAGCCGCATGCACATGGGCATAGCCACGGACACCACCACCACTAAGAAGGCAGACGCCACTGCACCACAATTTCACCCCAGCCCCAAGACTAGTGATGTTGTCTAAAATGGGCTACTATTGCCGTATGAGTACCGATACGAACAAAGCCCTCATCGACCGTTTGAGTCGCGCCGAAGGCCAAATTAAAGCCCTCAAGCGCACGCTCGAAGAAGGTGAAGCGGTTGACTGCAAGAACTTTATTGCCCAAGTTAAAGCTGCCCGCAGCGCACTCCGTGCGGTAAATGAGCAGTTCATCATGAGCCACATCAGCTCCTGCCAATCACTCCCACCGGCTGAACGTGACGCCCAGATGCAAGAAGCCATCAAACTCCTCGCAAGCGACTAGTGACTAAAGTCCGACTATACTACTTGCTGGGAGTAGGGTCATTAAACCGCGGCGAGACCAAAGGTCTCGCCGCGGTTTTATAGTTTCGTACCGTACTTGCATCTAAAGCTCTTTAATATAGACTTCGAAACAGCACCACAAGAGGATCTTTGCCATGGCCCACATACAGCCGAGCCGGCCGTACAACTTTAATGAACTGTCTGAACTTCGGTGGCGATACAAAGACCGCAAGTTCATCGGACCAATGCCACTGCTTGATGACCCAATCTTGGTGGCCGGACTACTCTTTGTACCGTTCAATTCTTGGTCAACTCGCACCATTGAGTCGGGAACGCATCGCGGGAATGGTGTGCCGCACGTCTGCCTTGCGTTTCACCACGACTTCGCTGACAGCGATCTCCAGTGGATACCGATCACCCATGAAGCACGAGAACAGCTGCTTCAGGGAGGCTACGTTGAGGGTACTCCAACGCTCGGCTTCACCGATATGCATGAGCTTAAGCTCAGCCAGCGCGGCAACCAAACTGTCGTAACGAATTGGTTCAAGACTGATGCCGACGTCATGCAGTACCTGGCCGCTGGAGCCAGCCTCCATGCTGATGGTCGCATCACCTGGTAACGCAAAAGCCGGAGCAATTGCTCCGGCTTTTTTCAATGTATCCGTAATTACTTCCCGCCTTTCTTTCGTTCGCCTTCCTTGAGGAGCTGCTTACGCAAACGAACTGAAACCGGACATACCTCCAGGTATTCGTCTTCGAGCATAATTTCGAGACCGATTTCAATCGTCATCGCGCGGTGTGGCGTGAGGGTAATCGCGTCATCGTTACCGGCAGCACGCATGTTGGTGAGCTGCTTCCCCTTGGTTGGGTTCACAATCATTTCTTCACCCTTACTCGTGTTACCAATCACCATCCCTTCGTATACCTCGGTACCAGCACCAATGTAGAGTTCACCACGATCCTGGAGACCAAAGAGGGCGAAGCCAAGTGCCTTGCCAGTCGCCATTGAGGTCATTGAGCCCACCTTTCGCTTCTTAATTTCTCCTGCGTATGGACGGAACTCAATAAACTGTGAGGCCAAGATACCTTCGCCCTTTGTATCTACCACGAACTGGTTCTTGTAGCCCAAGAGACCACGAGTCGGCCCTTCAAACATGAGGCGTACCTGGTTCTCGTGCATAATCATGTTCTGCATAATAAAGCCACGGTTTGAGAGACGCTCAATTACCGCACCCTGGTACTCGTTTGGAATATCGACAGTCACCTCTTCAAACGGCTCAAGCTTCACCCCGTTCTCTTCCTTAATGATTACGCGCGGCTGTGAGACTGAGAGTTCATAGCCTTCACGGCGCATGTTCTCAAGGAGTACGGCAATGTGCATTTCTCCACGGCCACGTACATCAAAGACGTCACCCTTAGAGAAATCTACCTGGAGACCCACGTTGATCTCGAGCTCCTTCTGGAGTCGTTCACCAATCTGGCGACTCGTCACGTACTTTCCTTCCTTACCCGCAAACGGAGAACTGTTTACCAAAAACTGCATCGCAACGGTTGGCTCATCTATGGTAATTGCTGGAAGCACTTCTGCGTTCTCGTTATCAGTGAGCGTCTCACCGATACCGATTCCTTCAAGACCAGCCACGAGCACAATGTCGCCCGCAAACGCTTCTTCGAGCTCCACCTGAGAGACGCCACGGTAGCCTGAAAGCTTCACCACCTTACCCTTACGTGTCTCCTGGTCAGCGTGCTTAATAAACACCTGCTGCCCCTTCTTCATTGCGCCGTCGTAGATACGCGCGACCGCCAAACGGCCGAGGAAGTTATCGTAGCCGAGGTTAAATACCTGAGCGCGGAGTGCCTCGCCTTCGGTGTGCCCCTTCGCTGCAGGCACGTACTCAAGTACGGTATCAAGGACTGGAGAGAGATCCACCATGTCATCGGTCAGCTTGCGCTTTGCTACACCCTGGCGACCAATGGCGTATACCACTGGGAAGTTAGCTTGCTCGTCGGTCGCACCGAGCTCAAGGAAGAGCTCCAAAACCTGCTCTTCACAGCGATCTGGGTCAGCGGCTGGCTTATCAATCTTGTTGATAATCACAATCGGCTTGAGGCCAAGCTGGAGCGACTTTTTGAGCACGAAACGGGTCTGCGGCATTGGCCCTTCCTGCGCGTCCACTACCAAGAGTACTGAGTCGATTGAACGAAGTACGCGCTCCACTTCAGAACCGAAGTCGGCGTGGCCCGGAGTGTCCACAATGTTGATTTTAGTGCCCTTGTACTCAACCGAGGTGTTTTTGGCGTAAATAGTAATCCCACGTTCACGCTCAATCGCGTTACTATCCATGGTTGCACCAGCTTCACGGGAACCAGTAAATTCCATCAACCCGTCAGTGAGGGTCGTTTTTCCGTGGTCTACGTGGGCAATAATCGCAATGTTTCGAATCTCTTGGCTCATACAATAATCTTAAAAATAAAAAGTGCGCACGAGGCGCCAATTAAGGTGGCACTAGTATGCCCTGAAACCGCCTTTTGGTCAATCGACACACCCAAAACCGCGGCGGGCCAAAGGCCCGCCGCGGTTTTGCGTTTCGTAATATTTAATTTTTTATATTAAATATTATATTTTCACCTCAATCGTCGACTCAGCGCGTACACGCTCGATAACCGCATTTGTCGCAGCTCCCTGCTTCTCGTAGAGCAGCTGTTCACGTACCTGTGCTTCTACCTCCTCAAACGCCGGTGCAGCTTCCATCTGGGCTGCGGCTGTGTCGTAGTAGCTACGCACTTCTTCATCAGTCACGACCAGCGCCTGCACTTCTGGCGTCGACTTCAGGTATGCGTCGACAATAAGCTGGTCGCGCAAATCACTGCGCATCGCCGCGTCATCGAGTCCGGCTCCAGCGAGTACACTCGCAAGCTGCTCTGCACCACCAAACTGAGATTCAAGTTTTGCCACCTCAGCCTCTACCTGCTCGTCGGTGGCGGTAAAGCCACCTTCGATTGCCTTCTGCATCATCAGGACCGTGTTTACCAAAATAGTTACCGCCTGGTTCTTTACCTCTGCCGCCACCTCAGGATCGGTAGCTGGGTCAAAGCCTTGCTGCACCGCAATCGCTGCTGCTTGGTCGTAGCTCTGCTGAAATTCAGCTACACGCACTTCTTCACCATTCACAACAGCCACTACCGCTGGGTACTCTACGCCACCGACCATCGCGGTTGACGCCATTTTATTAGTGTAGAACCAGTACGCCCCGGCGGCTACGAGTAACGCAGCGACAATTAGGGCGCCAGCTATTACTTTTGTTTTATTAGCTGGAGTCTCTGCCACTGCAGCCACCTCTCCTGCTACCGGCGTATCAACCACTTCGTGTACCGTAACTGCTTCAGTTGCTGCTGGTTCTGTGGCCACAGCCTCAGCTGGTGCTTCTGGAGTCACTTCTGGTGTTTCTATCGACGGCACGACCGGCGTATCGGTGTTCATTCCTTCTTGTGAATTTTCAGGTTGCATAACAAAAAATTAATTTCCTACTAAAATACCACACGTTTGGGCAATGCATGGCAATTTCTATGACGACTTCAGTATCAGCGCCCTTTTTTCAGCGTGTGTCAAACTACGAATGGCGTGTTCCCGCTTCTGCGCCTCACTGCGGTTTGTTGCCTGCTCCTCGTACACCAACACTACTGGGCGTCGCCCTTTAGTGTACTTCGCTCCTTTGTCGCTCTCGTTGTGCTCCTGTAGCCGCCGCACCATATCGCGCGCAATCCCCGTGTAGAACGTGCCATCTGCGCAGGTGAGCACGTACACCGTATACCCGGCTTCCATAGTCATCACTAAATGCCACCAAGTGCACTGACGTATGAGCTAATAAAGAGCGGTACTGTAAAGAGGAGTCCAAGAATTGGTAGGACCACCATCGCCACTGTCACCCAGACAATTATTTGCAAGTATCGTCGCGTCTTCTCTACAGCCGACTCCACCTTAATGAGTCGCGCTTCAATCGCCTCAAGCTTCGCTAAGATTTGTGGTTCCATATAGCTATCATACCCCACTACCACCCGTATTCTGAGTAGGTCACCCCGTTGCGGTAGTGCTCCAGCGCTTCGCGGACGTAGTGCACCATATTAGACGGCAGTGCCTCAAGTGAAAACCACGCGAGGTCATCACACTTGTGTGGTTCAGCATTAACGATTTCACCTTCATACTTGGTAGCTACCATGAAAAAATCCACTCGTTCATCGTTCGCTGCTTTGCGAAACATCGTGTGCACTACCGTCAAATCTGCGGGATCAATCGCTACCCCAATCTCTTCCCTAATCTCGCGCGCGCAGCCTTCGCGCGCCGTCTCCCCGCCATCGAGATGCCCAGCCGGCACGCCGTAGTTACCGTCCTCAAACCCAGTTTGAAACCGCCGTTGTAATAAAATCTGTCCATCCTTCATTAGAAATAAATACGCCGAACCAATGTACGTAAATCGAGTAGTCATAATTACCAGTATACCAACACTCGCTCAACTTTTGCATTTTGCATTTTTATATTTAAAATCTTATGCCCTTGCCACCGCAAACCCCCACCTGGTATCCTTACCCCGTATGCCAATGATAATTTTTATAGTAGCTATTGCTGCTGTAGCGCTAGGAGGCGCTATGTACTACCGCACCGGAACAGAAGCTACGACAACACCAGACGCGACCGCAACCACCGAAGAAGCTCCTGCAACAAGTGGGATTAGTAACATGCTCGACGCTGCCGAAGGCGCGGCTGACGCAATAGAACAAGGTATGGGTGGTGCTGGAGCAGTGGTTGACACTCCTGCAGATGAAACCCCCACCCCAACGAGTGACTCCACCTACGAAGACGGCACCTACACCAAAACCGGTGCGTACGTCTCACCGGCCGGCCAAGAAACGGTTACCGTGAGCCTCACCCTCGAAAATGACATCATCACCGAAGCCACCTTCACCGGGAACGCCACGAACCCAGGGAGTGTCCGCAACCAAAGCAAGTTTGCTGAAGGCTACAGCACCCTCGTCGTCGGCAAGAGCATCGATGCCGTTGCACTCACTGTCGTCAACGGCTCATCACTGACCGGCATCGGCTTTATGGATGCGCTTGATGCTATCAAGGACGACGCAAAAATGTAGTGGTCGTGTTTTAAAATATCCAAATTCTGCGTTGTCTACACCTCACGAGGTTCACCGTATGTCCATATACGTTTCACCTCATTCGGTTTGACGCCTTGAATTTGAAAATTTTCTAAACCCGCCCGTTAACTAAGGTTTAGCCCGGCTCAAGTAACTAGAAAAAATCAGCTGTAAATCCGGCTGATTTTTTCATACGCATTTCATGGTTCACGACACAGTATTCAAAATCATAGGCAAAGAGTGCCTCAGGCGCCATAAAGAAAAGTGCTGAGGAAAGACCGTCCGCGAGTACCGCCATCTCTGCGTACACGAAGCTGGCGAGCACCGCTGTTGGTGAAGAAGCATCATGTGGGTCGATATAGTGATTCCGGTCCCGCCAGCGCCGACGATTAATCGCTGAAGCACAGAGCGCACCTCCCGTAATCTGCAGGCAACCAATAATCTTCTTCGGATCATTTGGGTCTTCAAGTCCACAAGAAATTGGCTCCCGGTTTGCACTGTAGTACCGTATATCCCCTGAGCCATCTACTAAGAACCGCACCACCCCCTCCATCAAGAGCATCTCGTACAGCTGATCAATCAAAAACCCCTTCCCGAGCGCCCCTAAGTCGAGGAGTACGTGCTGGTGCAATTCAATGTGGTGATTATCGACAATCGTCAGTGCCTCGGCAAAGGCTGGCACCTCCCGTACTGCAGCCTTTGGCGTCAGACTATACTCCGCGTCGTACCCAGTGTCGGAAAGCGCAAAACCAATCGCGGGGTTAATCTTCCCCTCTGTGGCGTCGTGGAGCTCGGCGTAGAGTCGGAGCATAATCACTAGTTCACCTGGCACAGCAACCATTCCCACCTGTGTCGAGAGAGTACTCACGAGTGAGTCAGGCTTAAAGCGTGAGTAGAGTGCATCAAAGGCATGCGTACGCGCCTCAACAAGCGCATACAGTTCACGAAGTCGCGCCTCTGGTAACTCATCCCAAATAGTCACCGAAAATTGCGTGCCGAGCGCCTGCCAAACATGTTTCTCCATCTAAAAAGTATGCCACCTTAGGCCAGGCCTGGGAAGTAATCTGTCACTATCCGTCGACGAGGTACTCCCATAGTGCGCAAGAGACTGCGGTACGCATTAACTAAGCCTGGCGGCCCAGAAATGTAGTAGGTAGCTGATGCCCACTCCGATACGTGTCGCTTGAGCATTGCTTCGGTGATAAACCCAGTCTCATGGACGAGTTCACTCTCGGCTGTATCTGAAAGTACATGTACCAGCTTCACCCCCACTGCCCCGGCAGCCATAAATAAATCTTGATACGCAATATCGCTTTCAGTCTTATTGCAGTAGAACAACGTCGCATTGAGGTGCTCACCTGCCGCTACAGCCGAGCGTACAAAACTCACAAACGGTGTCACCCCAATCCCACCTGCTATAAACACGCGGTGTTCAGTTGTTCGGTCGAGGGTAAAATCGCCCGCTCGCTGCGCGGCATAGAGCGTATCACCAGGCACCATTACGCTAAGTGCCTGCTTCCAGCTACTTGGCTGCGGAACTTCACGGACAGCAAAGGAAACTTCCTTCGTGCCAGGAGCAGACGCAATGGTGAAGTACCGGCGAATACCACGCACATCAGGCTTCTCGTGCGGCAGTGTCCACTCCATGTACTGCCCCGGTACAAACGAAACCAGCTGTTCACTTGCAAAGGTATATTCCACCGTTGCCGCCCCTACGTCTGTCTTCCGTAGGAGCGTTACGCGAAGTCGTGCCGGCTTGTCGGCGACAAACGTCACCAGGTTCGCCACGAGAAGTGCCAGCTCAGGTGTGCCGTATACTGGGCCAATATGAAATGGTACCGAAGACAAAACTGCAACCACCGCAGCATACGCGTACTGCAAACGCTTCGTGCTCGGCAATGATAGCGGCTCGGTCAGCATGAAGGCAGCAAAGAAAATCGTTGGCCAAGAAATAAAGTGCCGTACCACCAGCTCGCTAATTGGCGATGGTTGCCAGAAAACGGCAATCACCGTGAGGAGGCTAACCCCAACGTACGTCAACACCAAAGGCCATCGTCGCGTCTTAATCACTACCGCCGTACCCGCAAGGAGCACAACCGGGAGGAGGTACCGTGAACCCACCCACCACTCCGCTCCCAAGTAGCCAAACAAACTGGCGAGCACGAGGACCAACGCCACTGGATTAAACACGTGCCGCAAGCGATAGCGCACCACGTACTTCAGCGCAATCGCTACCGCCCCAATGAACGCGAGTATAAGGAGCGGCAGCGGTGCCGACTCAGGAGTAAGAATCAAAAAGAGAATAAGCCCGGTGATAAACGACGATTCAATATTTCCCGGCGCCTTAAAAACGTATACACATGCACTGTGGCCCACCGCGACACCGACAAGCACCGCAGCGAAAGAAGCCACGAGTGCCAAGGGGGTTACTGCAAGCACACCTGCAACCGAGAGCGTCAACGCCGCAAACGAAATGAGCGTAAGTGCGTAGAGAACCACGCGGTACATCGTCGTCCCGTCAAGCCATGCTGCTAGTTGTTTCATACCTTTATATATAGGAGTAACACTTCTAGTATACCAATCGCTGTCTACCATACAAAAAAGCAGCACCTTTGGTGCTGCTTGTATTCACAAAAAATCTAGACCGTCATACCAAGCTCTTTGAAGACAAAACTCCATACGTCGGTCATTTCTTCCACTGTCTTGCTCACAGCACTTGAACCACCGTGCCCCGAATCGAGCTCAACCCGGAGGAGTACGGGATGTACCGACTGTGTCGCCTGCTGAAGTCGCATTGCCATTTTATAGGAATGCATCGGGTGCACCCGATCATCGCTATTTGAAGTGGTGATGAGGACTGCCGGGTACGGGGTCCCATCAACCACATTGTGGTACGGGCTATACGTCAGCAAGTAATCACGCATTTCCGGGTCATCAGGATTACCGTAGTCCGGAATCCAGTAGACCCCACCAAAGAACTTATGGTACCGCAACATGTCAGTGACTGGCACCGACGCGATTGCGGCACGAACCAAGTCAGGACGCTGCGTCACGATAGTCGAAGTGAGGAGACCCCCATTACTTCCACCTTTGATGCAGAGTTTATCCCGTGAGGTGTACCGAGTGTCATAGAGCCACTCAATTACCGCGGCAAAGTCGTCGAAGACATTTTGCTTGTTCTTTTGCATACCGCCTTCATGCCACGCCTGACCAAACTCACCACCACCCCGCAGGTTAGCTACAACGTACACACCCCCACGCTTAATGAATGGGAGAATGGACTTCTGAAAGCCGGGTGTCAAACTAATGTCGAATCCCCCGTAGCCGTAGACGACCGTGGGATTCTCTCCATTGCGCTGAAGACCACTCCGATGAATCACAAACATTGGTACACGGGTACCATCGCGCGAGACACACCACTGTTGCGAAGTCACGACCGTATCTACGTCAAACCCCACAGCTTGCTGGTAGATCAAATCAATACTGCCGGACTCTAAATCCATACGGTAATGACTCGGCGGCACCGCAAATGAACTCATCTCAAAGAAAATCTCGCTGCCTTCACGTTCATAGGTAAAGCCCTTAAGACTCCCCAACGTGGGCAACGAAACTACCTGAACCAAGGTACCCATGAGGTCATGCTCACGCACAACGGTCACGACATTCTCAAGAGACTGAACAAACATTTTCTCACCGACCAGTGCAATATCTTCAAGCACATGGCTACTCTCAGGAATGCAAACAGTCGGCACTGCACCCTGAAGCACCGCTTCAAGCGAAACCATTCGCACGTGCCAATTGGGCGCATGCTCGTTGGTCCGAAGGTACAGCTGGCCACGATGCATCACCCCGTAGTATTCAACCCCGAGCTGACGTTCGATAATCTTTGTCCATGACCCAACACCGGCGTTCTTGAGGTACAACTCTTGCCACTTCCGACCAGTTGCAGTGTCCTGACCATATACATGGGCAAGGAGATACTGACCGTCGTATGACACACTCAAGCTCGGACTATCCGTCCGCGCAAGCTGCTCACCAAAAACGAGCGTGTCATCCTCATAGTTGCTGCCTAACCGATGCAGGTAGATACGCTGGTAAAACTTACCGTCGCGCACAACATCATCGATTGCAATTCGCGGGTCACGCTTCGCGTAGTAGAAACCTGTTCCATCAGGCAACCATGCCTGGAAACGCGGGTAGTACATATCTGGAATCACATCTGGCAAATCTGCACCGGTTGCGATGTCCATCACGCGAATCTCTTTTTTGTCATTGCCCGCATACGAAACCATGTAGGCCATACGCGTGGCGTCACGACTTGGCACAAAGCCAGTCACAACCGTCGTTTTTGACTCCGACAACTCGTTTTCATCAATGAGCAACCGGGGAGTACCCGAAAGCCCATTGGAAACATAGAGGCAAAACATATCTTGATCAGAACGGCGCTGCCAAAAAAAGTACGTACCCTGACGCGGTGTTGGCAAACCGACAACGTCGGCTGAGAACAACGCCTGCATCTCTTGACGCAAGACTTCGCGTCCAGCTTGGCGCGAAAAATATTCCTCGGCAGCTGCCGCTTGGTCGGACAACCATGACAGCACCTCTGGATTACTAGTATCCTCAAGGTACTGCAGCTCGTCAGTAAACGGAGCGGGTTTTCTCGTGTTGATGTTCATATCTATCCTCATGTTGTAAGGTTCCAGTTCCAGCCATAGAAAACCATACTAAAGTAGTACTGTCAAAAATTGTCAGCCTACGTCACTACAAAAAACACCCCTGAGTGGGGTGTTTTTTACCAGGCACTTACGCAGTGGCAACTGCTGCGTCATCGGCTACTTCAGGCTCATGAGCAGGAGTAGTTTCTTCCGTTGGAGTTTCCACGACCGGCGTAGCTTCCGGCGCGGTGGTCGCTTCGATAATTTCTTCTACCATAAAAAATGTATGGTTAGCTACTAATGCGGCAGGTTGAGTATACGTTGGTAAACCCAAATGACCTAATACAGCAATAGCCATAGAAAAAGCGAGCGAAGGATTCCTTCGCTCGCTGTGTATGTAGCTTAGTCGCCACCACCTCCACCGTCGCCACCACCCCCGCCACTGTCACCGCCAGAATAGCTTCCGCCCGAATCATCGCGCGTATCGTTCCGGCTCGAAGGCGTATGGTCATGGGTAGACGAACGCCGCGGTGCATCTGAGTCACCCGACAAAAGGTGCAACAGCATAAGATCGTTGCCAGTATCACTACCAGTTTCGTTCTGGCGCCGGCGTTGTGTTTCTCGCCCCGTCACCGAGTGTGGTGCCGTCGGCTGTACCGATATTGGTCGCTGCGGCCGAGTCGGTTCATGCTTCTCTTTCTTGGCGGGGATCATGAACAACCCGAGAACGAGGAGAGCCCATGCCCACCAGTAGTCCATAAAGACAGTCTGTAACATAGTTCATTTCCTTTCTCTTGCGTGTGTCTAGCTTTTATTATGTCACAGTATGACCATTTTGTCGAAAAGTCCTCAGTTTGAATGCTCTCTATACACGTCACAATGGGACTAACTATTCATGAAAGACTTACCGAGGCAATCCGTCTTCTCTTGTATACCCATCAACATATACACCATCAACCATGAAAACTAACACATTCATTACCCTCGCTGTTGTCGCCGCCATTGCCGGCAGCGCAATTGTTCCAAGCAGTGCCAGCGCCCTCAGCTGCCTCCCGACCGACATGTACCTCAAGGATATCGTCGGCAAAGATGACGTTGTCGTGTTTGAAGCGACTGCCACTAAGCAGCTGAAAGAAAAGGCGTATACCGCTGAAGTAGTAACCGTCAGCGATGCACTCCAGGGGTACGTCGAGGAAACTACCTTCGTCTATCACCAACTCGATGAAACCTGGGGCTACCTCTGCAACCCAGGACCAGCGGAGAAAACTGGCGAAACAAGCATCTACGTTGCTGGCCGGGATGACTTTGGCAAGTACCAAGTGTACCAACGCCTCGAAGTAGACAGTGAGCTCGCTACAACACTCGTAGCTGACATCGCCGAGGCTGAAGTTGAAGGCGAAGTATCAGAGATTACCGCCGTCGATCGGAGCAACCAAATCATGACGACCATCAGCGACATGCTGAACCAAATCGTCATTCTCCTTAAGGAGCTACAGTACTGGAAAAGCGTGAAGTAATGAAAAACAAACGGCCGCGAGCGGAGCTTAGCGGCCGTTTTGCTACCCCACGCATTGAGTTGCTTAAAGTACAAAAATCTGGCATTATGTCGCGACGTTTTACAACCAGGAAACGTAATTAAGAAGAGATTGCCGGTTCGTCTAATGGTAGGACTTCGGTTTCTGGTACCGACTATTGGGGTTCGAGTCCCTGACCGGCAGCACTTAGCAACAATCACCCGTAAAGGGTGATTTTGCGTTAGTGCTGCCAGGTCAGGGACTCAAAGCTACGCCTAGGAGAGTCCTAGCTATGGCCGACATGACCTACAGCAGCTCGCGAAGATGTATGACGAAGGCGCGCTCCAGGCAGTCATCGACAAGACGTATGATCTCTCAGAAATAGTTGAAGCCCATCCCTACGAAGACGCCGGCCGCAAAAAAGGCAATGTAGTGGTAACGATAGCATAAACCTCAATCTTGGTCGCTAATGCATCAAATCTATTCTTAAGAAATTTTAAGTTTTAAAGCTTTTGAGATGGATGTATCTCAAAAAGTTTAATCAAAAAAAATATTACCACTAAAAAGATGACGTAAAAGATGACGTACTTAAATATGTCGCCAATAACGAAAGCTAAATAAGATGTATCCAAACCTTTATTTACAACATCCCAATAATACGGATGCTGATTCGCTCGATTAATTACCGAAATAATTCCTGGCAATGGAACGAGTGCACTGATACCCATTAGTATGATTTTGGTACGCTGATTAATTGCATAACGAATTACATGATTCTTTGCGGAAATAATAAAGAAAACCACAAAAGGAACAAGAGTAATAAGTGAAAATGGAAGTAACACTAAACTATAGTTGAAGAAAATATATCCTAAACTAAATATGTCAAAAGGTGTATTTAGTACACAGTCTCGTGTACAACCATAAAAAATATATAGAAAATAACCTATAACAAGATACGTAAAGAATATAATAAACGGACTGAGAATAAACAGGGAGACAAATCGTTTCATGTAATAAGTATATAGTACAGAAAATGATGTGCAGCTATTATACACATCACTATTTCACCGCATCTTTCCCTCCCTACCGACTCTACTCTTCCTTTGCTACACTACCCCTATGCAAACCAGCGGACTACACCACATAACCGCCATCACCGGCGATGTGCAAGCAAACCTTAGCTTCTAAAAATGCGTACATACAAAAAACCGCCCAACCCCACTGGGATCAAGCGGCCCTACTCCGAAACGGATACATAAAGAAAAAACGCGGCGTTTTTCTATAGTAATCTTCTGCTTCAGCACCAAACCGGGCGAGGGTTTCTTTTTCCTGAAA
>JACCDJ010533998.1_pt1 | contig 43159 bp, 42 predicted proteins | sample 7444481 | NCBI WGS metagenome assembly JACCDJ01 (sample SAMN15323435, study PRJNA562643) | freshwater metagenome | isolation source: river surface water | place: USA:Blue River Watershed | collected 2017-08-15
CCATTGAATTTCAATGGCACTGCATTCCTTTACTCAAAGGGATATCGCTATCCGATCAGCATTCCAGGTGTCTGGGATGTAGCTGCATCGAGTCTTGCCGAGCAGGTTCCTGGTAAGAACGCTGCGGATAAGACAGCGATCGCCACTTACCTTCTCTCCAAGGGATACGGAATCTTCTCCTCCGCGTACACCAAGACAGGTTGGAATGCGGATCTTGCAATCAAGACAAACGTCGAACTCGTAGCCGTTTGGAAGAAGGAATTCACAACAACAAAGAAGATCGTGGCATGGGGCGAATCCCAAGGCGGATTCATCACTCAGGCACTGGCTGAGAACTACCCTGATCTCGTCGATGCAGCTGTTCCACTTTGCATGGTTGGTGGATCCGTTGAAGCAGCGCTCAAGATGGCTGGCGATGCTCTGTGGGGCATGAAAGTCTTCTTCGATCCGACGATCAAGGCTGGCGGCTATTCAGCTGGTGTCCCAGGAGTGGTCGAACAGCTCACAGATATCGGCAAGATTGCTGCAGCGCTGACCTCACTCAGTGGTTCAGTTTCAACTGGAGCCTGGCCAGCAACTGCGACTCTGGTTCCAGCCGCGATCAAGGCTGCAATTCCATCGCGATCAGCAGTCACAATGGTCGGTCAGATGGCAGGACTTCCAAGCATCAGTAAGAACATTGATGGTGTTTCTGGTCCTGGCGATGCTGCATCACTTCCAGTGGCTCAGTACATCGCCGGAGCAGCTCCCGCAATCGCAACTCTGCAGAACTTGCAAGATGCTGCGATCCTCGGTGTCTTGCTCATTGCCGATCTCGAGGGAATCAACGGCGGCAAGGTATATGACAACACAAAGTCAGATTACGAAGCACAGCTCGGTGATGCGAAGTTCATCTTCTCATCAGCCCTCTTTGGTTTCGATGCGACAGATGCTCTCCTTGGCTTCCTCAAGGCAGCACCTCGTGCGACTGCAGATGCAGCAGCTCTAACCAAGCTCCGCGCAATGCTCTCTCACAAGGGTGTGGTCAATGTTCCAACGATTGCAATGACTGCTCCGTACGAGTCAACTACTCCTGGTGGACACGTACAGTGGTTGATCAATGCGAATCGCGAGAACATGGCCAAGGCAAAGGAAGCTGCAGTTGCAGCGATCCGCAAGGGTCAAGCAGCTCCATCGCTCAAGAACAAGCTCATGGTGATCTGGAACTTCCCACCAGAGCGCTATTCCGCATTTACTGCAGCTGGTCTTCCAGATACTACGAAGCCAGCAGCGAATGGAACGACGCACTGTAACTACACCGTCAAGCAGTACACAGCTATGGCGGAAATCGGTGCACTTGCTGCGAATGCAGGCAAGGTTCCAAACACAGCACAGGTAGCAGTCTTGATGCGCAAGGCCGGGGGACTCTCCTTCGACCGCGACTTCGAGGCACCTTTGCTCAAGTTCTACGAGACAGTCGAATAAGTAGAACGTAACTAAAGAACCGATCGAGAACCGGGGATCTAGGGCAACCTAGGTCCCCGGTTTCTTTTAGGCTTCATGGCATGGACCGGATCGAGCGAATCGTGAACTCGCGGGAGGAGATGATTTCGCTCGGTGAAGAGTTTGGCAGGACCCTTAAAGCTTCAGATCTCGTCGTCTTGAAGGGCGAGCTTGGAGCAGGAAAGACCACATTCACTCAGGGAATCGGCAAGGCTCTAGGCCTCGATGATGTCTCATCTCCGACATTTGTCATCTCGCGAACCCATCGCTCCAAGCCACCTCTCGTGCATGTCGATGCATATCGATTGATCGGCAACGAAAAGGCGTCGTTGGAATTCGATGATCTTGACCTTGATACTGCCCGAGATGAGGCGATTGTGGTGGTGGAGTGGGGAAGCGAGTTAGCGCTTCGCCTTGATGAGCATTTCTATTTCGTTGAAATTTCTTTCTTTGATGATTCCGATAGAGAAAACCTTGATGGCCGAAAGGTGGTGATTGAGAAGCGATGACAACTCTCGTGATCGATACCGCGACCTCGAGGACTTCTGTCGGTCTCTTCGATGGTGCAGTGCCACTCTTTGCTGGCCGTCATGATGGTGCAACAGAGCATGGTGAAGCACTCCCTCGATTGGTTGAGGGGGCTTTGGAAGTTGCTGCTGGTGCAGGCAAGAAGATCTCGCAAGTCTTGGTGGGGATGGGGCCTGGTCCATTCACTGGCCTACGCGTTGGAATCACATTCGCTGAAGTCTTTGCTCGTGCGCGCCAGATTCCATTGGTCGGTATCTGCTCCTTGGATGGTGTGGTCAATGGAGTTTCGGGCGAATACATCGTTGCAACGGATGCGCGTCGCAAGGAGCTCTATTGGGCGAAGTTTGACTCTGGGCGAAGAGTGAGCGAACCGCAGGTTTCATTGCCTGAAGATGTGAAAGCGCTTGGATTGCCGGTCTATGGCGAAGGTGCACAGAAGTATGGATTTGAAGCGGATATCGATCTGATCTACCCGCATCCATTGATCATGTTGGCGGCCTTGGAGTGGGCCGAGGGAGTTCACGAACCGATGTATCTACGTAAGCCGGATGCAGTGCCGACGAGTGAGCGACAATGATCAGCTATCGCAATCTGACCTTGGTCGATGCTGTTGAGATCTTCGAACTCGAGAAGGAGATCTTCACCAAAGAGGCTTGGTCCTTGGCTCAAGTGAAAGAGGAATTGGGTGGATCAAGACGGCTCTATCTTGGTGCCGTCGAAGAAGAGAGCAAGAAAATTGTTGGGTATGGCGGGATTGCGTTAGGTGATGAGAGCGCAGATGTTCATACCGTTGCTGTTGTTGAGAGGTTTCGACGAGCGGGCATTGCGAAACGCTTGATGGCTCGACTTGAGAATTGGGCAAAGGAGAATGGCGCGAAGCAGATCCTCTTGGAGATGCGAGTAGGAAATAGCGAAGCGAAGCCACTCTACGAATCGTTGGGGTACGAAGAGATTTCGCTGCGGAAGGATTACTACGCACCAGGTATGGATGCCATCGTGATGCAAAAAGTGATCACAAGTGAAGGCGGCGCAGATGTCCGTTGATGCGCCACTCGTCCTTGGGATTGAGACTTCATGCGATGAGACCGCCGTTGGAATCGTTGCTGGGCGCAAATTGTTGGCCAATGTCGTTGCTTCAAGCGTCGATGAGCATGAGCGTTTTGGCGGCGTAGTTCCTGAGATCGCGAGTAGGGCCCATCTGGAAGCGATCTGGCCAGCGATTGAAAGAGCCGTCGAAACGAGCAAAGTGAAGTTAAGTGATCTCGATGCGATCGCGGTAACGGCAGGTCCTGGGCTTGTGGGTGCTTTGTTGGTGGGAGTCTCGGCGGCGAATGGTTTGGCGCTTGCTTTGGATAAACCGCTCTATGGAGTAAATCATCTTGCCTCACATGTGGCGGTTGATCTCTTGACCCATGAGAAAGAGTTTCGACCATCGATTGCGCTCTTAGTGAGCGGAGGACACTCATCGATCCTTAAAGTCGATCGACTTTCGAATTCCTTCGACTCGCTTGGACGAACGCTTGATGATGCCGCGGGCGAAGCGTTCGACAAGATCGCAAGGATCCTGGGTTTGGGTTTTCCTGGGGGACCGGTCATTGATGTCGAAGCGCGAACTGGAAAAGTAACGATTGATTTCCCTCGCGGAATGACTGCTGCCAAAGATCAAGAGGATCATCGCTTTGATTTCTCGTTCTCGGGACTGAAGACCGCGGTCTCGCGCTACCTGAAGGCGACGCCAGAGTTTGTTCGCGCCGATGTTGCAGCCTCATTTCAAGAGGCGGTCGTTGATGTCTTGACCAAGAAGGCACTTGATGCCTGTAAAGAGACGGGGATCGATTCGCTTTTGATCGGCGGTGGGGTAGCTGCGAATTCGAGGCTTCGCGAGATGGCGATGGATCGGGCTTTAAAAGCGGGAGTTGAATTGCGGATTCCGCCGGCTTCGCTCTGTACCGATAACGGTGCGATGGTTGCGGCGCTCGGTGCGAATTTGGTCGCGGATGGGATTGCTCCGTCGCCGCTCGGGATTGCGGTTGATAGCTCTGCTCCGGTTGAACTTGTTGCTTGGAAGTAAATCACAGCGTATAGCTCTTCACAGAGTGGATTGCGTTATGTAAGAATATGCGCTAGAACGCATATTGTCTTTTGATGGTTTGGGAAGTAGTACTCCATTTCGCAGTGCAAGAGTGGTACTCACAGTTGGTTACCTTAGAGAAGGAGAAAGTTGCGACTGCCATCAATAAGTTGAAGGAGAAAGGGCCATTGTTAGGAAGGCCCTTCGTAGATCACGTGAAAGGGTCAAAGGTCAGAAATCTGAAGGAGTTGAGGCCACCAGGTACGACCATTCGCTGTCTCTTTGCCTTTGATGAGTCTCGTCGTGCAGTGATCTTGGTTGCTGGAGATAAGAAGGGTCAGTGGAAGGACTGGTACCCCTCAAATATAGAACTTGCAGAAGTCAGATTCTTGAAACGTGCTGAAGGTAGAAGGGATCTCTTTGATGAGTGAATGGGTAGGCTGGGATGAAGTACGCAAGAAGTTTCCCGTAAACGAGAAACGTGTAGCTAAGTACGCCAAGATGATGCAAGCTGCCATCGATGGGGTGAAACTCTCGGAGTTGCGGCAATTGCGGAGGTTTACCCAAGCCCAGATGGCGAAGAGGTTGAAAATCGATCAATCGAATGTCTCTCGCATAGAGCGAGGCAGATTCGATGCTGTTGAGATCAGAACTCTTCGAAAGTATGTCGAGGCTCTTGGGGGTGAACTTGAGATTCGAGTCAACATCGACGATGCGTCGCAACGTCTAATCGACTCCGAGTACGAGAAGAAAATGGAGCGAAGGTTGGCTCGTCAGGTTGCCGCAAAGAGGAAAAAGAAGGCCCCAGTGAAGTCAGCCTCGAAGGCCAAAAGCGTGGCCAAGCGGAGGCGGACCACAATCCAGAAGGCTCGGGTTGGGACTCGGCCAGGGCGAGCTCGTTAGCCCCCGATTTGAGCTTCGGGAATACGCCCCCTAGGGTTCGCGTTAGCACTCGCGGGCTAACAGTGCTAACCGGCACTGGTTTTAAGCCCCGATTATCTAGCTCAACTTTTTAGACGAAGGAGTTACGAAGATGGCCATTGCCATTAAGCCACTTGAAGATCGAGTCGTAGTCAAGCCACTGGATGCTGAGACCACCACCGCATCAGGGCTGGTCATCCCAGATACCGCCAAAGAGAAGCCACAGGAGGGCAAGGTCGTCGCTGTTGGACCAGGTCGCTTCGATGATGGCGAGCGCGTCCCGATGGACGTCAAGGAAGGCGATGTTGTTCTTTACAGCAAGTACGGCGGCACCGAAGTGAAGTTCGGTGGCGAGGAGTACTTGGTCCTCTCAGCTCGCGACATCCTCGCGATCATCAATAAGTAATCGGGGGACTAGTCCACCATGGGTAAGAGTCTGCAATTCGACGAGAACGCTCGTCGCGCAATGGAGCGAGGCGTCAATATCCTCGCTGACACAGTGAAGGTAACCCTTGGACCAAAGGGACGTAACGTCGTCCTCGGTAAGTCCTTTGGTGCACCTGTCATCACCAACGACGGTGTGACGATCGCCAAGGAGATCGAACTCTCCGATCCAGCCGAGAACATGGGCGCACAGTTGGTCAAGCAGGTTGCTGAGAAGACCAACGACATCGCAGGTGATGGAACCACCACCGCGACCGTCCTCGCTCAAGCGATGGTCAAGGAAGGTCTTCGTAACCTCGCCGCTGGTGCACAGCCAATGGGTATCAAGGTAGGTATCGAGAAGGCAGTCGCTGCGATCGTTGAGAAGCTCCATAGCAATGCAACACCAGTTGCTGGCAAAGAGCAGATCGCGAACGTTGCGACCATCTCCGCACAAGATCGCAACATCGGCGAATTGATCGCCGAAGCGATGGATAAGGTCGGCAAGGATGGCGTGATCACCGTTGAAGAATCTTCAACGACCGGTCTCGACCTCGAATTCACCGAGGGTATGCAGTTCGATAAGGGCTATATCTCGCCTTATTTCGTCACCGATGCTGATCGGATGGAAGCGGTTCTCGATGACGCATACATCTTGATCTCATCCCAGAAGGTCTCAGCTCTCCCTGATCTCCTTCCAGTCCTTGAGAAGGTAGCGCAGGCAAGCAAGCCGCTCCTGATCATCGCTGAAGATGTCGAAGGCGAAGCGCTCTCGACTCTAGTTGTGAACAAAGTCCGTGGAACTTTCTCCTCCGTTGCAGTGAAGGCTCCAGGTTTCGGTGATCGTCGCAAGGCGATGCTCCAAGACATGGCGATCCTCACCGGAGCGACCGTGATCTCAGCTGAGGTCGGTTTGAAGTTGGATCAAGTCTCACTCGACATGCTCGGTCGCGCTCGCCGCGTCGTCGTCACCAAGGATGACACCACCATCGTCGATGGTGCAGGCGATCGCAAGGCGGTCGAAGGACGTATCGGTGAGATTCGTCGTGAGATCGACGTCGCTGATTCTGATTGGGATCGCGAGAAGCTCCAAGAGCGCCTTGCAAAGCTCGCTGGTGGCGTCTGTGTCATCAAGGTCGGAGCACATACTGAAGTTGAGTTGAAGGAGAAGAAGCACCGTCTTGAGGATGCGATCTCCGCGACTCGCGCGGCAGTTGAAGAAGGAATCGTCGTCGGTGGTGGAGCTGCTCTCGTACACGCAGCATCAGTACTTGAGAACGATCTTGGTCTCGAAGGTGATAACGCAACCGGTGTTCGCTTGGTCCGCAAGGCTTGCGAAGAGCCTCTTCGTTGGATCGCAGAGAATGCCGGGCATGAAGGTTATGTCGTCGTCTCCAAGGTCAAGGCATTGAAGAAGGATGAAGGCTTCAATGCTGCAACCGATGAATATGGTGATCTGGTCAAGGCCGGTGTCATCGATCCAGTGAAGGTGACACGTTCCGCTCTTGCGAACGCGGCATCGATCGCTGCGATGTTCATCACCACAGAAGCTGTCGTCTTCGAAACTCCAGAGGAGAAGAAGGAAGAGGCAGCTGGTGGACATGGCCATAGCCATGGTCCAGGAGGACACTCACACTAAAGTCTCAAACTGAGTAACTACTCGTAGATACTCAAGTAGATTATGCGGGCTCTCACAAACGAGGGCCCGCATTTTCTTTCCCGCATTGAAATCCGGAGATCGTTTCCATCGACTGTGAAAGAAGAGGAATGAACGCCTTACTTGCAACGAGTGAGACCAGTGAAGCCGTAGAGCGGATCTCGAATACCACCCCGACGATTTGGGCGATCACGGGCATTGCCGTTGGAATTGTCATTGTCTTCGATCTGATCTGGGCTTGGATCCGAAGGAACCATGAGACCACTCTCAAAGAGGCAACAGCATGGACCTTGATCTATGTCTCGGCTGCGATCATCTTCGGAACCACGATGCGAAGTTGGGAGAGCCCCGAGGCAAGCGCTGAGTTCTTCGCCGGCTGGATCACTGAGTATTCGCTCTCAATCGACAACCTCTTCGTCTTCATCATCATCTTGACCCGCCTAAAGGTCAAGAAAGAGCAGGAGCAGATGGTCTTGCTCCTTGGCATCTTGATGGCCCTGGTTTTGCGCGGGATCTTCATCATCATCGGCGCAGCAGTAATCGAACGATTCGTTGCGATCTTCTTCCTCTTCGGTGCCATCTTGCTTTGGACTGCATACAAGTTGGTGATTGGTGATCCCGAAGAAGATGAATGGGATGAGAGTAAGTTGATCAAGAAGTTGCGTGCTCGCGGTTGGTCTACCTTCACACTTGCACTGGTGGCGCTTGGTACGACAGATATCCTTTTCGCGTTGGACTCAATTCCAGCGATCTTCGGTCTAACTCGCGATCCCTATATCGTCTTCATGGCGAACGCCTTTGCATTGATGGGACTTCGCCAACTCTATTTCTTGGTGGGAATCTTGTTGCGTCGCCTGATCTACCTATCAAAGGGTCTGGCAGTTGTACTTGGCTTCATCGGAGTGAAACTCGTGATCGAAGCGCTCCATGGAATCGGTATTGATTCGATCGGTCCAGTCGAGGTCCCACATATCTCGCTCAATCTTTCATTGGGTGTGATCATCAGCGCTCTCGCAGTGACTGCAATCATCTCGCTTCGGAAGAATCCCACAGAGCAGGATCCGCGAGACTTTGTCGTTAAGGATTGATTGAGAAATAAAAAAAGACCGGGGCTCGACTCCCCGGTCTTTTTCTTTATCGATCGTTATTCCGTTTTTTAAGCTGTCTCTAGGAGGAGAGAAGGAATTAAGAGACGGAATAAATCCCGCGTCGCGTGGAGCGGGAGATGATTTCGAGGCGTTCCTCTTCGGAGAGGCCGCCCCAAATTCCATATGGTTCCTGGACTGCGAGGGCATGTGCTCGGCACTCTGCGATCACGGGACAGGTATTGCAGACCGCTTTGGCCGCCATTTCGCGTGCCTTGCGGCGTGGACCACGCTCGTTCTCAGGGTGGAAGAACATCTCGGTCGGGAGGGTCCGGCAGGCGCCTTGCTGCTGCCACTCCCACGATGCCGCTACGGGCTTCGGAAGTCTTGATACTTCAGTCATGCTGAGCTCGTTTCCTTCTGGGTTAACTGCTTCGGTTTGGACCTGGGGTTTGGACCTGGGTTAACTGCTTTTGGATATCCGGCCTTGAGTGAGCGGACAGTAGCAATCGTTTCATAGGTTGTTCAAGTCCCTTCTCCGCGTGGCGGGTGTGACTTTCCTGAGAGAGGGCCTAAACCAGGCTGGGCTTTCAAGTGGCAGTGATGCAGGTCATGACGCACTCTTGGCCAGTGGAGACCCCTCGATCCGACATAAGCCCCAATGCTGGCCCTGTAGCTGGCGGAGGCTCGAAGAGCGCAACAGCGAAAGACGAGTCATTGACCGTCGCTGCCGTCGCACGGCGACTTGGGGTCGCTCCGGCAACGCTTCGCACCTGGGATCGTCGATATGGATTAGGTCCTTCTGGTCACACCCAAGGTGAACATCGCCGATACAACTCGATGGATCTGGCGCGACTTACATTGATGCGAAAGCTCGTCATCGCAGGTGTCTCGCCGGCCCAAGCAGCCGAGCAAGCGTTGCGTATCGAAGACGAGAACATCAGTAGATCCAATTTCGTAGAACTCTTGCCCCAAGAGTTCGAAGTGCGCGAAGAGTTGGTCGATTCGTTGATGCGTGCCGCTCAAGCGATGGATCGGACCTTCGTCTACGAATTACTCGATGCAGAGATAAAGAACAATGGCGTGATCAATGCATGGAGTGAAGTGATCGTTCCTTGCCTGATGTTGATCGGCGATGAGTGGGCCGTCACAGGATCGGGAATCGAAGTCGAACATATGTTCTCCGAGATCGTGAAGAACATCTTGCAGAGCAACCTCAAGACGAGTAAGGATCCCAGGAATTCTCGCCCAGTCTTGTTAGCATGTATCGGTGAAGAGACGCATTCACTTGCGCTCTTTGCGCTTCAAGTCGCACTCTCCGAACTCAATGTCGAAGCTCAATTCCTCGGTGCTCGAACTCCACTTGAGGCGATCGTCGCGACGGTCAAGAGAAGTGCGCCTCCAGCCATCTTCCTCTGGGCACAACTCGAGCGACATGGAGATGTCACGTTGCTCTCTGATATTCCTTCAGTAAGACCAATGCCTCGGATCATCCTCGGTGGACCTGGATGGCATCGCGAAGGCGTTGAGATCCCAACGTCGACTGCATCGAAGATGAAGGTCGCTTACGTCGAGGATCTTCCCAGCGCTGTCGCTGAGATCATGCACGCTATCGGTGACTGATTCCAGAGCTATCTCGCTTGTATCTTCGAAGCGCCGAATACTCGGTTTTTAGCCTATTTGTTAGCCCATAGAATGACGCCATGTTTGAGGCGAACGAGAAAGTCTTGATGCTCGGCCTCACCTACGACGATGTCTTGCTCCTGCCTGATGCCTCAGATGTGGTTCCGAGCGAGGTCGATACCAAGACCCAACTGACTCGAAACATCCGCCTAGCTATCCCTCTGATCTCATCCGCCATGGATACCGTCACTGAATCCCAGATGGCGATCGCGATGGCGAAAGCCGGTGGCATTGGAATCATCCATCGCAACCTCGCAATCGACGAACAGGTAACTCACGTCAAACTCGTCAAGGGTGCGAGCTTGATCGTTGGTGCGGCAGTTGGCGTCGGTGATGATGGATATGCCAGGGCTCAGGCTTTGATCGATGCTGGCGTCGATGTCGTGGTCGTTGATACCGCACATGGCCACCACCGCGCAGTCCTTGATGCGATCGAGCGCATCAAGAAGGCCTATCCCGATCAAGAAGTGATCGGTGGAAACGTTGCAACTCGTGCTGGAGCGCAAGCGTTGATCAATGCCGGTGCTGATGCAGTCAAGGTCGGTGTCGGACCTGGTTCGATCTGTACCACGCGCGTCGTTGCAGGCGTTGGAGTCCCACAAGTGAGCGCGATCATGGAAGCTGCAAAGGCGTGTAAGAAGTCAGATGTTCCGTTGATCGCCGATGGTGGTCTTCAGTATTCCGGAGATATCGCAAAGGCGATCGTCTCTGGTGCAGATACCGTGATGCTCGGATCCCTCCTTGCGGGTTGTGAGGAGTCTCCAGGCGAGATGATCGAGATCGATGGAAAGAAGTACAAGTCCTATCGCGGCATGGGTTCACTCGGTGCGATGCAAAGTCGCGGCGAGAAGAAGAGTTATTCCAAGGATCGTTACATGCAAGATGATGTCTTGGCTGAAGATAAGTTGGTTCCAGAGGGAATCGAAGGAAAGGTCGTATATCGCGGCCACGTCGCAGAAGTCGTCCATCAACTCGTCGGCGGACTTCGCAGCGGTATGGGCTATGCAGGTGCCGCAACGATCGAAGATCTCAAGCGCAATGGTCGATTGGTGCAGATCACCTCGGCTGGCCTCCAAGAGAGCCACCCTCATGATGTCTTGCATGTAGCTGATGCACCGAATTACAGGAGGCCGTGATGGCTGATATCGAACTAGCCCCTGGAAAACGAGCGCGCACTGCTTATTCCTTCGATGACATCGCCATCGTCCCGAGCAGGAGGACTCGCGATCATGAAGAGGTCTCGACCGCTTGGCAGATCGATGCCTATCGATTCGATATCCCACTCGTTGCAGCTCCAATGGATTCAGTGATCTCCCCAGAGACAGCTATCGCAATCGGACGGTTAGGCGGTCTCGGCGTTCTCAACCTCGAAGGACTCTGGACTCGTTACGAGAATCCAAAGGTTCAACTCGGTGAGATCTCATCCCTTCCTGCCGATCAGGCAACAAAGCGGATGCAAGAGATCTACAAGGCTCCGATCAGGGCGGATCTGATCAAGAGTCGGATCAAGGAGATCCGTGATGCAGGTGTGACAGTTGCTGCTGCGCTCTCACCTCAGCGCACCCAAGAGTTCTACAAGACCGTCCTTGAAGCAGGTGTCGACATCTTCGTGATTCGAGGAACGACAGTCTCGGCCGAACATGTCTCCGCGAAACATGAACCACTCAATTTGAAGAAGTTCATCCATGAACTCGATGTTCCAGTCATCGTCGGTGGTTGTGCGACAGAGAGCGGAGCACTCCACTTGATGCGCGCAGGTGCGGCAGGTGTTCTGGTTGGTTTCGGTGGCGGAGCAGCTCACACCACACGTCAAACGCTTGGAATCTCAGTTCCTATGGCATCGGCGGTTGCCGAGGTTGCAGCAGCGCGGCGCGAATATTTGGATGAATCCGGTGGACGTTATGTCCATGTCATCGCTGATGGTTCGGTTGGAAAGAGCGGTGATATCGCTAAGGCGATCGCTTGTGGCGCTGATGCTGTGATGATGGGTTCACCGCTTGCAAAGGCCGAAGAGTCGCCAGGACGAGGATTCCACTGGGGCAGCGAAGCGCACCATGATCAACTTCCACGCGGAACTCGGGTCCATGTCGGAACGGTGGGAACGTTGGCTCAGATCCTCCATGGCCCCTCTGAAAGTGCAGATGGTTCGATGAATCTCTTCGGCGCACTTCGTCGCGCTATGGCAACGAGTGGTTACTCTGAATTGAAGGAGTTCCAGAAGGTCGAGATCGTCATCCATCGTGGCTGATCAGGGGAGAGAAGAACTACTCGAGAGAGTGGTCGTCGTAGATTTTGGCGCGCAATACGCTCAACTCATCGCACGTCGAGTCCGACAAGCAGGTGTCTACTCCGAGATCGTCGCATCGACCCATGCGCTCGAAGAGATAACGAAGAATCGCCCTAACGCCATCATTCTCTCTGGCGGGCCATCCTCTGTATATGAAGATGGCGCCCCACTCCTTGATAAAGAGATCGTTGAGATGGGGATTCCGATCTTTGGGATCTGTTACGGATTCCAAGCGATGGCCAATGCTCTCGGTGGAGCAGTCGCGAAGACTGGACGGTCAGAATTCGGTCGTACGCCTTTCGTTGCAAAGAGTTCCAAGCTCTTCGACCTTGCGAAGAATGATTTCAATGTATGGATGTCCCATGGCGATAGCGTCAATCAGCTTCCGCCAGGTTTCATCGCAACGGGTAGTACTGATCAGACACCGATCGCGGCCTTTGAGAATGAGAGTGGATCGCTTGCTGGTGTGCAGTTCCATCCAGAGGTCCTCCATACCGAGAATGGTCAAGAGATCTTGCGTCGCTGGTTGATCGATATCGTCGGTCTATCCGGCAAGTGGAGCGCAGAGAACATCATCGAGAGTGAAGTGCGACGGATCCGTGAAGAGGTCGGGAGCGCTCGCGTCATCTGTGGTCTCTCCGGCGGCGTTGATTCTGCCGTCGCGGCAGCGCTGGTACAACGCGCCATCGGTGATCAACTCACATGCGTCTTCGTCGACCATGGCTTATTGCGTGAAGGTGAAGCGCAGCAGGTCGAGAAGGATTTCGTCGCTGCAACTGGAGTTCGACTCGTCGTTGCAGATGAACGTAAACGTTTCCTTGACGCACTTGCCGGAGTTACCGATCCAGAGACGAAGCGAAAGATCATCGGAAGAGAGTTCATCCGGTCCTTTGAAAGCGCTGCAGAGGAGATCTCTCGAGATCAGAAAGTCGAATTCTTGGTACAAGGAACCCTCTATCCCGATGTCGTTGAATCGGGTGGAGGAAGTGGAACTGCGAATATCAAGTCACACCACAATGTCGGCGGACTTCCTGAAGACCTTGAATTCACTTTGATAGAACCGCTTCGCGCCCTCTTCAAGGATGAAGTGCGTGCGGTGGGCGAATTGCTTGGCCTGCCGGAAGAGATCGTCTGGCGTCAACCATTCCCAGGTCCAGGCTTAGGAATTCGCATCATCGGTGAAGTCACTGAAGAAAGACTTAGAGTTCTCCGTTCAGCCGACTTAATCGCTCGCGAGGAATTAAAATCTGCCTCGTTGGATCGCAAGATCTGGCAATGCCCCGTCGTATTGCTCGCAGATGTCAGGAGCGTCGGAGTACAGGGAGATGGCAGGACTTATGGCCATCCGATCGTATTGCGGCCCGTGACCAGTGAAGATGCGATGACGGCAGATTGGGCTCGGATTCCTTACGAGGTGTTAGAGCGGATTTCAACTCGCATCACCAATGAGGTGCGAGAGGTGAATCGAGTCATCCTCGATATCACAAGTAAACCGCCAGGCACTATCGAATGGGAATAGCGAGTTAGCAGGATCGAAAATCAAGTAGACGGAGAAGTGATGCGAAAGAGTCGGCGATCATCGATCGCTACCGCCATTGCCATCTCCTTTTCACTCCTCTCGATCAATCCATCCTTTGGAAATGAAGCTCCGAAGGTAAAGACGCAGAAGATCTCTAAGACTGAGAAGAGTGAGAAAGCATCTAAGTCAACTCGCTGCGCAACGACAAGTGCGATCGGTCATGCGCCAGTGGAAGTGCCAATCCCAAATCGCGTGATGACTGCACGACAGATACAACGCGTGATGAAGCAGATCGTCCTTGAGACCAATTGTGGTGAGATCGTGATCCAACCTGTCTATCAAGCTCGAGTTGCGCTGACAGCTATGAACGCGCTGATCCGTGGTGGTTTCTACGATCAGACACTCTGCCATCGATTGACAACAGAGGGAATCTTTGTCTTACAGTGTGGTGATCCAACAGCGACTGGGCGAGGTGGACCTAACTTCACCTATGGCGTTGAGAATCTTCCATCCGCGGCAGAAGGTAATTACCCCGAAGGCGTGGTTGCGATTGCCAACTCCGGAACTCCACATAGCAACGGCAGTCAATTCTTCATCGTCTATGAAGATACGACTCTGCCACCGAATTACACGATAGTTGGACGTGTGACCAAGGGCCTCGATATCGTGAAGATGGTCGCTCGTGCGGGAGTCAAAGACGGTTCAACAGATGGATCTCCAAAGCAGAGCATTGCGATCGAGAAAGCTTCGATTCGCTAGTTCGTATTCACCACTCTGAAGATCTCGGCATAGCGCCCCTTTTCAAGACCCATTGATTCTGCGGTCTTTTCGCCCCAGGAGCGGACCATCTCTTCCATCTTGGGATTGTGCGCCGTCTGGCTGACATGCGCGTGAAGGGCTTCGATCTTCAAGTCGATCGTCTCCGTGATATCGACGTAATGATTCGGTTCTCCCGCCGACATCACCCAGACTTCTTTGACCCGATGTGGTTCCAACCCCTCTTCTTTGAGGAGTTCTTCGAAAGCGAATTGATTCCGCGCATCGGGATAGACAGCCTGGATCGCTGCTTCGCCAGCGGCCATGTGATCGGGATGTGATGAAAAGAGGCGATCCCAATTCCGCTCTGGTGATTGGATCACGAGGCGATCGGGTTGATGGATTCGAATCTGGCGCACCAGATCCTTACGAAGTTGGATCGTCGGCTCCAACCAGCCGTCGCGATAACCCAAGAAGGTGATCTGTGAGACGCCAACGACAGCTCCAGCATCGCGCTGTTCCTTCTGTCGGATCTTCGGCATCTCCTCCCTAGGAACACTGGGATCCTCACCACCTTGATCACCATTGGTGCAGATGACGTATGAGACCTCAATGCCCTTCTTCACCCAGAGCGCGATGGTGCCGGAACATCCGAAGTCAAGGTCATCTGGATGCGCAGTGATGATGAGAACCTTCTTGATCTCGTCATCGCTCAAGGGTGTGTACGCGACTTGATAGGGATTCGCCATGGCGGGATTCTCGCATGTTGCCTCTGACGCTTACACTCGCGGTCTATGTCTCTCAATGGGTCTCAGAGTGGGTCTCACAGTAGCTCTCACAGTGGCTCTCTCCTTGATGATCTCAATCCGCAACAGCGCGAGGCAGTCATCCATCAAGGCTCACCACTTCTGATCGTCGCTGGAGCTGGATCTGGAAAGACGCGCGTCTTGACCCGGCGCATCGCCCATCTCCTCCGAGAGCGTGGTGTAGCCCCCTGGGAGATCCTCGCGATCACCTTCACCAATAAGGCCGCAGGTGAGATGAAGGAGCGCGTGAATGAATTGGTGGGAGAGCGCGCAAAGAACATGTGGGTCGCAACGTTCCACTCGGCTTGCGTGCGAATCCTTCGAAATGAGATCGAACATCTCGGATATTCACGTCAATTCACCATATATGACAGCGCCGATTCACTTCGATTGATCACGATGGTGATGCGCGACCTTAATCTCGATTCGAAACGTTTTGTACCGCGAGCCTTCCAGGCTGCGATCTCAAGGGCGAAGAACGAGTTGATGGGCCCAGCGGATTATCGAAACGCCACCCAGAATTACATGGAAGAAGTGATCGCCGATGTCTTTGCGCTCTACCAGAAGCGATTGACTCAAGCGAATGCAGTCGATTTCGATGACATCATCGTCAAGACGGTCGAATTGCTTCAACGCTTTCCCCAGGTACGTGAGCGATATCGGTTGCGATTCAAACACATCCTCGTCGATGAATATCAGGATACCAATCACGCGCAATATGTCTTGGTTCGTTTCCTGGTCGGTGATTTCGCAGAAGGGATCCCACCAGCAGAGCTCTGCGTGGTTGGCGATGCCGATCAATCGATCTATGGTTTCCGTGGTGCGACGATTCGAAACATCATGCAGTTCGAGGAAGATTACCCCGATGCCAAGACCATCCTCTTGGAGCAGAACTATCGATCGACACAGAACATCCTCTCCGCTGCCAATGCGGTGATCGAGAAGAACGAATCACGCAAGGCGAAGAATCTCTGGTCTGATGCCGGTAGTGGCGAGAAGATCACCGGCTATGTCGCACAGAGCGAGCATGATGAGGCGCAATTCGCCGCCGATCGGATACGACAACTCTCTCGCGAAGGTGAATCCCGATATGGCGAGTGTGCGATCTTCTATAGAACCAATGCACAATCTCGTGTCTTTGAAGAGATCTTCATCCGGGAATCGATTCCATACAAAGTAGTCGGAGGGGTTCGCTTCTATGAACGACGCGAAATCAAGGATGTTCTCGCCTATCTAAGGGTCCTCGTCAATCCAAGCGACGAAGTCTCGCTCCGTAGGATCATCAATACTCCAAAGCGCGGCATCGGCGATCGCGCACTCGATATCGTCGATGCATTTGCCAAGGCGAACGATCTCTCCTTCTTCCAAGCGCTCCTCAAGGCGAGCGAGATGGAGGATATGGCCACCCGAAGTGCTAGCGCCATCAATGGATTCACCGATCTGATCGCAACGCTTCGAACCTTGGTAGAGGCGAATAGCTCGCCAGCGGCGATCGCAGCCGCCGTCCTTGAGCAGAGTGGGATGCTCGCAGAGTTCCAAGAGAGCGATGATCCTCAAGATGAATCACGCGCTGAGAACGTCCAAGAGTTCGTCGCAGTCGCTGAGGAGTTCGCAACAGCAAGGGTTGAGGTGGGAGAGGGAGCGACGCTCCTTGAGTTCCTTGAGGAAGTTTCACTCGTCGCTGACGCCGATGAGATCCCAGAGAGTGATGAGAGCGAAGGCGTCGTCACCTTGATGACCTTGCACACTGCCAAAGGTTTGGAATTCCCCACCGTCTTCTTGACCGGAATGGAAGAGAACGTCTTTCCTCATTCTCGTTCGATCGGCGAGAAGGATGAGATCGAAGAAGAGCGACGACTTGCCTATGTTGGTATCACTCGCGCACGGAAGAGGCTCTTCATCTCGCGTGCGGAATATAGAAGCGCCTGGGGCGCACCCAACTACAACCCACCATCGAGATTCCTCGATGAGATACCGGAAGAAGTGATCGAATGGAGTGGTGAAGCGATCCATGGTTCACCGGGGATCAGCGAATACAGGAGAGCGATCTCTGGCGCTTCAACGTATGTCAGGCGCGCGCCGGCGCCGCTCGCAAGACCGAGTGCGACAGGCAAACGCGCATCGAGTGAAGGTTTGAAGCTCGCGCCAGGGGATCGCGTCACGCATGACACCTTCGGCCTTGGCACTGTGGTCTTGGTCTCAGGTGAAGGTGATCGTGCCGAAGCGACGATAGATTTCGGCACCTACGGAGAGAAGCGTTTATTGCTTCGATATGCCCCGGTAGATAAGTTATGAATCTTGAGTGTAAAAAGAGCGAGAGGCGATAAAGAGAGTGGATCTCTACGAGTATCAAGCACGTGATCTCTTCGAAGCACATGGCGTTCCTGTGCTCAAAGGTGCAGTCGCGACCACAGCCGATGAAGCAGCGAAAGCGACCGCCGAAATCGGTGGTCGAGTAGTCGTCAAAGCACAGGTGAAGGTGGGTGGACGCGGAAAGGCAGGCGGCGTCAAACTCGCAGAGAACGCTGATGATGCTCGCGAGAAGGCGAGTGCGATCCTTGGGATGGATATCAAAGGACACACCGTCCATAAAGTGATGATCGCTCAAGCAGCTCCGATTGCAGCGGAGTATTACCTCGCCATCTTGCTCGATCGTGCGAATCGATCCTTTCTCGTGATGGCTTCCGTCTCCGGTGGAATGGATATCGAACAAGTCGCACATGAGACTCCTGAGAAGTTGGCTCGAGTCAACTTCGATGCATATACAGGTTTGAGTGAGAGCAAGGCGCTCGAGATCGTTCGCGCCGGTGCTTTCCCAAGCGATATCGAAAGTGAAGTCGCGCGGGTTCTTCTCCTACTTTGGAAGGTATTCAAGGAAGAGGATGCGACGCTCGTTGAGGTCAATCCATTGGTGAAGACCGATGATGGTCGGATCATCGCCCTCGATGGCAAGGTCACTCTCGATGACAATGCAGCATTCCGACATCCAGCTCACGAAGCGCTAGTCGACAGTGCGGCAGCCGATCCGCTCGAGGCTCTCGCAAAGGAGAAGGAGCTCAACTACGTCAAGCTCGATGGTGAAGTTGGGATCATCGGCAATGGCGCAGGACTTGTGATGAGCACTTTGGATGTCGTTGCATACGCTGGCGAGAAGTTCGGTGGCGTCAGGCCCGCGAACTTCCTTGATATCGGTGGCGGCGCATCTGCGCAGGTGATGGCTGATGGTCTTTCCATCATCCTTGGCGATAAGGATGTGAAGAGCGTATTCGTCAATGTTTTCGGTGGAATCACTGCATGTGATGCCGTTGCAAATGGCATCGTGCAAGCGTTGGAGATCCTTGGGAGTAAGGCGACGAAGCCGATCGTGGTTCGACTCGATGGAAACAATGTGAAAGAGGGGCGTCGGATCCTCAATGAGGCGGCACACCCCTTGGTAGAGCAGGCAGAGACGATGGATGGCGCGGCAGCACGAGCCGCAGAATTGGCGGCGAAGTAAATGGCGATCTTCCTTGATGGTTCGAGCAAGGTCATCGTCCAAGGGATGACTGGTTCTGAAGGAACCAAGCACACCCAAAGGATGCTCGCTTCGGGTACCAATGTCGTTGGCGGCGTTACACCAGGTAAAGGTGGTCAGAGCGTTGAGATCGGTGGCAAGGCACTTCCGGTCTTCAATACCGTGAAGGAAGCGATCGCAGCAACGGGTGCCAATGTCTCCGTCGTCTTCGTGCCGCCAAAGTTCGCAAAGGCTGCAGCGATGGATGCGATCGATGCAGAGATCGAATTGATGGTGGTGATCACCGAGGGAATTCCAGTCCATGACACTGCAGAATTCTTCGCTTACGCGCAATCCAAGCGAAATGGCGCTGAAGCGAAGACTCGGATCATCGGACCAAACTGTCCAGGATTGATCAGCCCCGGACTTTCCAATGTCGGAATCATCCCGGCTGACATCACAGGAAAAGGAAGGATCGGTTTGGTCTCCAAGTCCGGAACGCTGACCTACCAGATGATGTATGAACTACGAGATTTCGGTTTCACCACCGCTGTCGGTATCGGTGGCGATCCAGTGATTGGAACTACCCATATCGATTGCCTCAAAGCATTCCAAGATGATCCTGAGACGGAGGCGATCGTGATGATCGGTGAGATCGGTGGTGACGCTGAAGAGCGTGCCGCGGCATTCATCAAGGAATATGTCACCAAGCCCGTTGTTGGCTACGTTGCTGGATTCACTGCTCCTGAGGGCAAGACGATGGGTCACGCTGGTGCGATCGTCTCTGGATCTTCAGGAACTGCAGAGGCGAAGAAGGTCGCTCTTGAGGCTGCTGGCGTCAAAGTCGGTAAGACCCCGAGTGAGACCGCAAACCTGATGCGAGCGATCCTCAAAGGGTAGGAACTGGCTTTAGGGATTCCGGTCGAGATTCAGGCGAGAATACGCCGGTGAAGAGCGCCGAAATCCTTGTCATCTTCAAGAGCGCTTTTCGAAGCGTGGTGCTCCTACTTCTTCCCCTTGCCTTCATCTCACTGATCGTCTGGGCTACAGCTGGAAGCAGTAGCGGTTCGACGAGCGATCCGATCTTCGCATCACTCTGGATCTATCTCGCAGCGCATCAGATCCCACTCGACCTCTATGGATCGATCAGCGGTGCCCGTCTCTCTCTCCTTCCTCTAGGTGCGCTCGCACTCGTCTTCCTTGTGATTCGCTCAGGCATCACACGTAGCTTCGCTTCACTTGGTCCGAGAGATGGTCAACCGGAAGGCGACGAATTAAATGGCGATGAATCAAGGAAGCGGCTCTTGGTTCCGATCTTCGCAACGAGTTACAGCCTCATCGTCTTGTTTCTAGCCGTGCTCTCATCACTTCGAGATACCGTGGTTTCGGTCAAGCTCTATTACGCGCTTCCTATCGTCCTCATCACCTCATTCGCCTCTTCGTTGATCGCAGCTCAATTGATGCCGAAGCGAACGCGTGCGCCATGGGAGGTCGCAGTTGCATGGGCGGCTGTAGCGCTTGGATTCTTACTTGCGCTCTCAACGCTCACAACTGTGATCTCTCTAGCGGTCCACTATCGAGCCTTCCTCGATCTCACCACAGTGATCGGCCCTGGGATCTTCGGTGGCCTTGCATTGATATTGATCCAGATCCTCTATCTACCCAATCTCTTCGTTGCGACGCTGGGTTACATCTCCGGAGCAGGGGCGCATATCGGTAGCGATTCACTCATCCATCCCTTCAGCTTCGAGCTCGATCAACTTCCCGCCATTCCACTTCTTGCAGCGCTTCCTCGAGGAACCTTCCCGTGGGCCATCGCTGGCGCGATCGTGGTTCTGGTACTTGGATTTCTCATCCATCGAAAGTTGCGCGCACGTTTTGGTGATGACAAGAGTTCGGCGATCTCACTCTTTGCTTTCTTCCTCATGACATCTCTCCTCGGATGGGCGGCGAGTGGCCAATTGATCACCGATGTCTTGAGTCAGATGGGCGTCTCTTGGTGGAGATTTCCTTTGGTGATCTCGGGTGAATTGGCGTTGGGCATGGCCATCTCTAGGATTGCAATCTTGATCGATCAGAAGATGCGTGAGCGACGCGCTCTCGGTGAGAAGACGGAGTGAAGATGAGGAAGCGGGCGCTCCTTTCAGTCACCACTAAGGATGGGCTGATAGATCTGGCACGCGCGCTCGTGCAGTCGAACTTCGAGATAGTCGCCACAGGCGGGACTTTCGCGACGCTCAAGAGCCACGGTATCGAAGCCACCCAGATCAGTGAGATCACCTCAGTTGGCGAACTTGCTGGTGGTCGCGTCAAGAGTCTTCATCCAACGATCTTCGCGGGAATCCTTGCCACTGGAAAAGAGCGGGATCAGCTCGATTTCGCCCCGATCGATCTCGTTGCAGTCAATCTCTATCGACTTTCATCCACTTCCACTGCTCCTGATATCGATGTTGCCAGTATCGATGTCGAAAGTATCGATATTGGAGGAGTAGCACTGATTCGAGCAGCAGCGAAGAACTTCAGAGATGTCACATTGCTTACCTCGCCATCGCAATATCAAGAATGTATCGATGCATTACCTATGGGAATCGATGAGAATCGACGGAAGGAACTCGCAGCGATCGGGTTTGCGTTGACTGCCCGCTATGACTTGGCGATCGCTCAAGCGATGGCTCAAGCGATTGCTCGGGGTACTTCTGACCACTCGTTGCGTTATGGCGAGAATCCGCATCAACGGGCGGTTCTCTTAAGCGATGGCAGCTCGGTAGCAGGAGGGCGAGTCGTCTCCCAGGGCTCTAAAGAGCTCTCCTATAACAACTATCTCGACATGGATGCAGGATGGCGAGCAGTCAATGACCATCCGGCAGATCATCCGGTCGTAGCCATCGTCAAGCATTCGAATCCTTGTGGAATCGCAGTTGGCTCGACTCCTCGAGCTGCATTCCGCAAAGCGTTGGAATCAGATCCTGCATCAAGCTTCGGAGGCGTCGTCGCTTTCAATAGGCATGTCGATGAAGAAGTTGCGAAGGATCTCTCTGAGATCTTCCTCGAGGTCATCATCGCTCCAGGTTTTAGTGACGAAGCGAAGTCGATCCTCTCTCGTCGATCCGCATTGCGGTTGATCGAAGTTGCTCCTGAAGGTGAAGCTCTCTCTGGTGCATTCATCTCCGGTGGGATCTTGCTTCAAGAGCCCGATCGAATCGTCGATGAATCGAGTGAGGATTGGGATCTGGTCTGCGGCGAAGCTGTGAGTGCTTCACTCCTTGAAGACCTTCGTTTCGCCTGGCGGAGCGTTCGAAGCGTCAAGAGCAATGCAATCGTGATCGCTAAAGATGGTGCGACGGTTGGAATCGGTATGGGACAGGTCAGTCGCGTCGATGCGGCCCGTCTTGCCGTCCAGCGCGGTGGCGATCGCGTCAAGGGCAGCGTTGCCGCAAGTGATGCCTTCTTTCCGTTTGCAGATGGCGCAATGGAATTGGCCAGCGCAGGCGTCGTTGCCATCGTGCAACCTGGAGGGAGTAAGCGCGATACCGAAGTGATCGAAGCTCTCTCACAAGCTGGAATCACGATGTATTTCACCCATCGTCGCCACTTCTCTCACTAGAGATAAACTCGCTCTCTATGATCACACTTGATGGGAAGCATGTAGCGCAATCCATCAAGTCAGCCATCAAGGAAGAACTCAAAGACCTCCCAGAATCAAAGCGTCCTGGCCTTGGCACCATCTTGGTTGGCGATGATCCAGGTTCAATGGCTTACGTCGCTGGTAAACATCGCGATTGCGCTGAAGTCGGGATTCGCTCGCTACGGATCGATCTCCCTGTTGATGCAAGTGATGGCGATATCTATAAGGCGATTGAGACCTTCAACAGTGATCGTTCTTGTACTGGTTTCATCCTGCAACTTCCGCTGCCAGGTCGAAAGGAGTCGATCCACTTCCTTGAGCGGATCGATCCAAAGAAGGATTGCGATGGCTTACATCCCCTCAATCTGGGGCGATTGCTCCTTGATGAACATGGTCTCTATCCCTGCACTCCACTTGGGATCTTGACGCTTCTCAATGCCTACGAGATCGACCTCGATGGTGCATCCGTTGCGATCGTGGGACGGGGAATCACGGTCGGTCGACCACTTGCCATGTTGCTCAGTTCTGCGCACGTCAATGCTTCAGTCTCGGTCATTCATTCGAAGACTCATAACCCAGAGGAGATTCTTCGTAAGGCAGATGTCGTCATCGTTGCGATAGGGAAGAAGTGGTTCTTGAAGGAGACGATGATCAAACCTGGTGCGACGGTCGTAGATGTCGGGCTTACTCGTATCGATGGAAAACTCTATGGCGATGTCGATCCCAAAGTTGCCGAGGTTGCAGGAGCACTCACTCCCGTTCCTGGTGGCGTTGGTCCGATGACTCGCGCGATGTTGCTCGATAACATCATGGCGATTCATAGAGGTTTACATTGGTGAAGTCGAAGATCAACGCCACCTTGAAAGCGCTGGGCCCAGCGATCTTCGCAGTAGGCGTCATCCTCGCTCTCCTTCTCAATATTCGAGTGGGCGCAGTGACGATGGGTTTGGGCATCGCGCTCCATCTCCTTGGTGAGGGGATATCACTGGGAGTGAAGGGAATCTGGCGCAGGCCGGTCGCAGTCGTCATACCGATGGTGATCGCTGTGGCGCTCGTAACAGTCGCGCTCTTGCTTCCTCGTTCATCGCTCTGATTGCGGGCTCTGATTGACCGCTCCGGACTGCGGGACTCTGAATTTTCGGCTCATGAGCCACAGGTAGGATTGACCAGAATTCACAGCAAATACTGAGAGGAAGATCCTCATGGCATCGGGCCGTAAAGGGAAAGTCACAGTCGTCGGAGCAGGTTTCTATGGATCGACAACCGCTCTTCGCCTAGCGGAGTACGACATCTTCGAGACGGTAGTGCTCACCGATATCGTCGAAGGAAAGCCAGAGGGAATCGCTCTCGATATCAATCAATCACGGAGCATCGAAGGTTTCGAGACCAAGGTCATCGGTCAGAGCACGACAGCAGATGGCAAGGGATATGAAGCGATCGCCGGTTCCGATGTCGTCGTCATCACGGCAGGTCTGCCACGTAAGCCGGGCATGAGCCGCATGGACTTGATCGGGGTCAACGCAGGAATCGTCCGCGGCGTTGCCGAGAACGTTGCTAAGCATGCGCCTGATGCTGTCGTGATCGTCGTCTCCAATCCATTGGATGAGATGACTGCGCTCGCACAGATCGCAACCAAATTCCCACATAACCGAGTCATGGGTCAGGCTGGAATGCTCGACACCGCTCGCTTCACTCACTTCGTTGCAGAGAAACTCGGCGTCGAGGTTTCAACTGTCAAGACGCTCACACTCGGTTCGCATGGCGAGACCATGGTTCCAGTCCCAAGTCGTTGCACTGTGGGTGGCAAGCCATTGAGTGAGATGCTCGCTGCACCTGAGATCGCAGAGCTCGTCGATCGCACTCGCAACGGTGGAGCTGAGATCGTCGCGCTTTTGAAGACCGGTTCTGCCTACTACGCACCATCTGCTGCAGCAGCGCGGATGGCAAAGGCAGTGATCGAAGATTCTGGTGAAGTGATGCCAGTCTGCGCATGGGTCACCGGTCAATATGGCATCTCGGATGTCTATCTCGGTGTTGAAGCTGAGATCGGCCGTAGCGGAATCAAGAAGGTCGTAGAGACTCCTCTCGATGCGGCAGAGCTTGATGCACTGAAGGTCGCAGCAGAGGCGGTTCGCAGCAAGCAAGCAGATGTGAAGGACCTTTAAGGGCCATTTCGTTAGTGGTGATTTCATAGTTGAAGAGAACGCAAGAGAGAACGCAAGAGAGAAGGGTCGGAGATAGATGAGCAAGATCAAAGTTGAAGGAACGGTCGTCGAGCTCGATGGCGATGAGATGACCAGGATCATCTGGTCCTTCATCAAAGAGCAGTTGATCCTCCCTTACCTCGATGTGAATCTTGAGTACTACGACCTTGGTATCGAGCATCGTGATGCCACCAACGATCAGGTGACGATCGATTCTGCGAATGCGATCAAGAAGCATGGCGTTGGCGTCAAGTGCGCGACGATCACTCCCGATGAGGCGCGCGTCAAGGAGTTCAATCTCAAGCAGATGTGGAAGTCTCCGAACGGAACCATCCGCAACATCCTCGGTGGTGTGATCTTCCGTGAGCCGATCATCATCAACAACGTGCCACGTTTGGTGCCACACTGGACCAAGCCGATCGTGATCGGCCGTCATGCATTCGGCGATCAATATCGTGCGACGGATTTCAAAGTCCCAGGCAAGGGAACCCTGACTGTCACCTTCACACCAGAGGATGGCTCCGCCCCGATGGAGTTCGAAGTCTTCAAATTCCCAGGTTCTGGCGTTGCGATGACGATGTACAACCTCGATGAATCGATTCGCGATTTCGCTCGCGCGACCTTCAACTATGGAATCGCACGAAAGTATCCAGTCTTCCTCTCGACGAAGAACACCATTTTGAAGGCCTACGACGGTCGCTTCAAAGATATCTTCGCTGAGATCTTCGAGTCAGAATTCAAGAGTGAGTACGACAAACTCGGTCTCGAATACGACCATCGATTGATCGATGACATGGTCGCCACTTCGCTTCGCTGGGAAGGTGGATATATCTGGGCTTGCAAGAACTATGACGGCGATGTGCAGTCAGATACCGTGGCTCAAGGTTATGGCTCACTCGGTCTGATGACCTCGGTCTTGATGAGTCCTGATGGTCGAACCGTCGAAGCCGAAGCCGCCCATGGAACTGTCACTCGTCACTATCGTGACCACCAAGCCGGTAAGGCGACATCAACCAACCCGATCGCCTCGATCTTCGCTTGGACTCGAGGGCTCGCACACCGCGCAAAATTGGATAACAATCCAAAGCTCAACGAGTTCGCCGAGGCGCTTGAAAAGGTCTGTATCGAGACTGTTGAGAGCGGGAAGATGACGAAGGATCTAGCGCTTCTCATTTCTCCTGATGCGCCATGGCTCAACACCCAAGAGTTCTTGGATGCGATCAATACCAATCTCAAGGCGAAGATGGCTCAATAATGAGTAAAGCGAGCCAGTTGGCTCGAGAAGTAAAAGAAGCCCGGAGCATCTGCTCCGGGCTTCTTTGTTGAGCCGAACGTGTTGCGAAAGGGCTCTTAGAGCGCCTTTCCACTTGTCACATCGAAGAAGTGAACCGCACCAGGTTGTGGCTGGACTGTGATGCGATCGCCAGGACGTGGTGGGTTCTTTGGATCCCAACGCACGATGACCTGCGCACCTTCATCTGCCGAGTTGTAGAACTTCACAGATGCATCAGCAGGCTTTCCATAGACGAATGCGTCCGCACCAAGTTCTTCGACGACCTCGACATTGACTTCGAAACCGGTCGATGATGGTGTGAAGCCCTCTGGACGTACTCCGACGATCACTGAGCCAGATGCACTGGTTGGCAGTGAGAGCGAACCGAGTTTGGCATTTCCACCCTCGACTGGAGCGACGAGCAAGTTCATCGCAGGGGAGCCGATGAAGCCAGCGACGAATGCATTGGCAGGCTTGTCGTAGAGATTTCGCGGTGAATCACATTGCTGAAGCAGGCCATCCTTCAAGACGGCGACGCGATCACCCATGGTCATCGCTTCGACCTGGTCGTGAGTGACGTAGACGGTTGTGATTCCAAGACGACGTTGCAACGCTGCGATCTGGGTTCTAGTTGCGACGCGAAGTTTTGCATCGAGGTTGGAGAGTGGTTCATCCATCAAGAAGACTTGTGGCTCACGAACGATCGCGCGACCCATGGCAACGCGCTGACGTTGACCACCAGAGAGCGCCTTCGGTTTACGCTCGAGATATGCCTCGAGGTCGAGGAGCTTTGCTGCCTCACGAACGCGGCGATCTCGTTCTTCCTTTGCTACGCCTGCGATCTTGAGTGCGAATCCCATATTTTCTGCGACGGTCATATGTGGATAGAGCGCATATGACTGGAAGACCATCGCAATGTCGCGATCCTTGGGAGCGACATGTGTGACGTCACGATCTCCGATGAAGATCGCGCCGTTATCGATCTCTTCAAGGCCGGCCAACATACGAAGTGATGTTGACTTACCGCAACCTGATGGACCGACAAGAACGAGGAACTCACCATCATTGACGGTGAGATCGAGTTTGTCGACGGCAGGTGTCGTAGTGCCTGGATAGATTCGTGATGCTTTTTCGAAACGTACTGATGCCATGCTTCTTCTCCCTTAACCGGGCGGTACGTGCCCGACGATCCGTTGGATAAAGGCTTGCTAGTAATGCCGATCTAGCAACGACGGGGTGGCCCGTCGTGAGCGGGAGATTACGCCAGTGTGAGCGTGAAAGGAAGGGTGAGTAGGCCAGGTTTTCGTTCAGGAGGAGCGTGCTGCGAAGGACGAGTTAGAATCGGGCACCTTATGGACCCTGACCCGAGTCAAACCCTCTCTTTGGTTCAACTCCTTCTCGATATCGCCCTGGTCTTCTTCTTCATAGGCATGGGCACGATCTTCGTCGCGGCCGAGATCGCCTTGGTGACCCTTCGTGAAGGACAGGTCCGTCAACTGGCAGAACGAGGGCGCCGTGGAGCGCGCGTCGCTCACCTTGCTAAGGACCCGAACCGATTCCTAGCAGCCGTTCAAGTCGGTGTGACCCTCTTTGGATTCCTCTCAGCAGCCGTTGGCGCCGACCAATTAGGGGAATACATCATTCCAACCCTGATCGACTGGGGGATGAGTGAGGGCGCAGCCGAAACCCTCTCGCTGATCGGGCTCACACTCGTCATCGCTTACTTCTCCCTCGTCTTCGGTGAACTCGTTCCGAAACGGGTCGCGCTCGCGAAAGCTGAAGCCGTCGCGCCAGCCCTTGCGATCATCGTCGATAACGTGGCCAAGGTATTCCGTCCATTGATCTGGCTCCTTTCCAGGTCGACCAATGCAGTGGTTCGACTCTTCGGCGTCGATCCCAACTCGGGGCGCCAAGATATGTCGGAAGAGGAGTTGATCGATCTCGTCTCTGGTCATCAAGCCCTTACCGAGGAAGAGCGCGATATCGTCGAAGAGGTCTTCGCGGCGAGCGAGACTGAGATCCACGAAGTGATGCGTCCTCGAACCGAAGTCGATTTCCTTGATGCAACATTGACTGTCCAAGAAGCGGTAGCAGTCGCAGTGGAGAAGGCGCATTCACGTTATCCCGTCGTGCGCGGTTCAAGCGATGAAGTGATCGGCTTCATCCATGTGCGAGATCTCCTCGATCCAGATCACTCACCAACGACCTCGATTCGAGAGTTAGTCCGTCCGATCATCTTCCTACCGGGATCGAAAGGCGTCTTGCCGGCGCTCAGCGAGATGCGTTCATCGCGTCAGCAGATCGCGATCGTCTTGGATGAATATGGCGGCACCGATGGCATCGTCACGCTCGAAGATCTCGTAGAAACGATGATCGGTGATATCCATGATGAATACGATGAGAGCGAGAAGGAGATCGAGACCCAACCTCGAACAGGAGATCTCGAAGTCGATGGACTCGTAGGGCTTGATGACCTCGCGGAGGAGCTAGGTAAGAGTTTGCCGGAAGGCCCTTACGAGACTCTCAGTGGTCTCGTGATGCATTATCTCGGTCGTATGCCGAAGGCTCATGACGTCATTCATATCAACGGCTTCCGGATTTCAGTGATCGAGATGGAAGGCAAGCGAGTCGGTCGCGCACTGATCACTTCAACCAATGAAGGATCGAGCGAATGACCTCCTCAACGGCGCTCTAGGCCGAGACCGATAAACTTCAGAGATGAAGCGAGTCCTCTCCGGAATCCAACCGACCGCAGACTCATTCCATCTCGGCAATTATCTCGGCGCGATCAAGCAGTGGGTGGATCTTCAGGAGACCCACGATGCCTTCTATTGCGTAGTCGACCTCCATGCGCTTACCGTCGAAGTCGATCCCAAAGTCTTGAGGGAGCGAACCCTCACATCAGTCGCGCAACTCGTCGCTCTCGGTCTCGATCCGAATCGCTGCACCATCTTCGTTCAATCCCATGTTCCACAACACAATCAGCTCGCTTGGGTGATGGAGTGTCTTGCTGGATTCGGTGAAGCAAGCCGGATGACGCAGTTCAAAGATAAGTCACAGAAGGCGGGAGCGGATCGAACCACTGTCGGTCTCTTCACCTATCCGTTGTTACAAGCTGCCGACATCATGCTCTATGGCGCCAATCTTGTTCCAGTAGGAGAGGATCAGAGACAACATATCGAATTAACTCGAGACCTCGGTCAGCGATTCAATACCCGATATGGCGAGACTCTCGTCATCCCTGAGGCGTACATCATGAAGGCAGGAGCGAAGATCAATGATCTTCAAGATCCCACCGCAAAGATGAGTAAATCCGCCGCCTCTCAATCCGGTGTCATCGATATCCTCGACGAAGCGAGCGTCAACATCAAGAAGATCAAATCAGCCGTCACCGATATGGGTAAAGAGATCCGATTCGATGAGAGTGAGAAACCGGGGATCTCGAACCTTCTGACCATCCTCTCCAATCTCTCGAAGAAGAGCGTTTCGGATCTCGAGAGTGAGTTCGCAGGTTCTGGCTATGGGGATTTCAAGATGGCGGTTGCAACAGCTGTCGCTGATTACTTCGCACCAGTTCGATCTCGTACCCAACAACTTCTCACCGAACGTTCAGAACTCCTTGCGATCATCGAGGCTGGCGCTAAGAAAGCGGAAGCGGTTGCGAGCGATACTCTCGATCGTGTCTATGCGAATATGGGTCTTCTGCCTCGTAAGAAGTGAGCCAACGAGCAGAGAACTAGAGTGCGGAAGGTAGTGTGAACTCGATGCCAATAAGGCGATCACTCCTCTCCCTTCCCGCTGCAACGATTTCGCTCATCCTCTCCTTTTCTCTTCTCGTTCCGATCCAACAATCATCGGCAGATGAGATCGACCGAACTCGAAAGATCGCCCTGCTCTTCGATTCAGGTGGACCAGGTGATGGCTCCTATAACGATGCGGCGAGGAAAGCGCTCAAGAGAGCGGTGGCTAAATACAAACTCTTCGCACCGAACGTAAGAGAACTAGTCACAGATGGAACTTTGGGAGATCGCATCTACAGGCTTCGCTTGATGGCGCGAAATGGTTACTACTTGATGATTGCGGTTGGAAGCAACAATGCTGAGGCAGTAAGGCGAGTCAGCCTTGAGTATCCGGAGCTTGAATACGCGATTCTCAATGATGGCTCTGTCAGCGGACTCAATGTCGCATCACTCGTCTTTGATAATCAACAAGCTGCTTACATGGCGGGCTTAGCTGCTGCACTCACGACTCGTTCTGGGAAGATCCTCTACATCGCCAAGGATCAAGCGGAGCTGGATCACTTCTCGCCGCAGTTCATACGTGGAGCCAACGCTGCTTCCCGCAAGAAGGTTGAAGTATCGCTCTCCCATATGGGAAGTGGATACACCGCACTCCTCGATACGACGATCGATCGGGTCTATTCCACCTGGAATCTCGATTCCGCCCTTCTCAATCAGATCATCATCAGGAATCGTGAGCGAACTCGAGTGGGCCAGATCAAATTGATCTCGAATTCCCCAGATCACTATTACGTCAATCTCCAACTCGCCAAACCGCATCTTCTGATGGTGATCAATCGAGACATCGATGCAGCAATCGACCTCGTCGTCTCCAGCGCAGTTCGTGATGAATATGTCCTCAATATCCTCGATGGCGTCAATAACATCTTCGGGCGGAGATTCACCTTTGCCAATGGAGGTCTTACGATCGATTACCGTAGCGATATCGCTCGAAGCGTGAAGCCACGATTGGATCAGGAGATTGCTCGCATCAAGGCTAACCAGGTCAAATTCCCTAAGAATTTGAGTTAGAGAAGCGGGAAAGAACTCCCTGGATAGGATGCGGATATGAATTCGAACCTGGAATATCCGGAGAGTTCCGATCCGCGTTGGTTGACGTTGCGTGAGCGCGCGATCGAAGTCATGCACCGAGCCTATGCGCCATATTCCAAGTTCAAAGTGGGAGTCGCTGCACTCGTCGATGATGGACGAATTGTTACCGGGTGCAATGTTGAGAATGCGAGCTATGGAGTCGGGCTTTGCGCTGAATGCGGATTGGTATCCGATCTCGCTTCCAGTGGCGGCGGTCAATTGATGGCGCTGGTCTGTGTCGACGGTGAAGGAAACCTCCTCCAACCATGTGGACGTTGCCGTCAGATCCTCTTCGAGTTCGGCGGGAATGGACTTCGGATCGCTACACCAGAAGGGATACGGCCACTCTCGGATCTCTTGCCATGGGCATTTGGACCGGAGAATCTCAAGTGAGCCAAGCACTCTCTGCTTCGATCGCGGCAAATCCCAACCTTGCGAAGATTCCGACGCGCAAGCAGATCCATGCACTTCCTAAGGCGCTCTTGCATGATCATCTCGATGGTGGCCTTCGCCCCTCGACGATCATCGAATTGGCAGATGAGATCGGTTACGACGCACTTCCAACCGATGATCCAGAGGAATTGGGACGTTGGTTCGAGGAATCTTGTAACTCCAAATCCTTGGTCCGCTATCTCGAGACCTTCGATCACACCATTTCGGTGATGCAAAGACCTGAGGCAGTTAGGCGAGTTGCCAGGGAATGTGTCATCGATCTTGCCCGAGATAACGTGGTCTATGCCGAGGTGCGTGGTGCACCGGAGCTCTTCACGCGCGAAGGCATGTCGATGGATGATGTGGTTCGCGAGACTGTTCTCGGATTCAAAGAGGGAATGGAACTGGCACGCGAAGAGGGTCACTCGATTCGAGTCGAAGCGTTGATCTGTGGAATGCGCCAGAACGACCGATCGAGAGAAGCCGCTGAGATGGTGGTGAAATATCGAGACCAAGGTGTCGTTGGATTCGATATTGCTGGACCAGAAGATGGTTTTCCACCCACGCTGCAGCAAGAAGTCTTCGATTACCTACGTCGCGAAAATGCTCATTTCACCATCCATGCCGGTGAGGCCTACGGATTGCCATCGATCTGGGAGGCGATCCAGCTCTGTGGTGCCGAGCGATTAGGTCACGGCGTTCGCATCATCGATGACATCGATCTAAGCAGCGGGAATGCGAAGTTGGGACTTCTCGCTTCATATGTCCGTGATCGACGAATTCCCTTGGAGCTCTGTCCGACCTCGAATCTGCAAACTGGTGCTGCGAAGAGTTATGGCGAGCATCCAATCGGAATCCTCAATGACCTTCGATTCCGCGTGACGCTCAATACCGATAATCGTCTGATGAGTGGCACATCGATGAGCCATGAGATGGCTCAATGCGTCGAGCATTTCGGTTGGAATTTCGCAGACCTACAGCGCGTCACCATCAATGCACTGAAGAGTTCTTTCATCCCATTCGAAGAACGTCTTGAGATCATCGAGAACGTCGTCAAGCCGCGGTTTGCTGCTATCGCGGCGCAGTGAACTTGTTTCTCAACCCCACCAGCTAGTTTCCGCCAGCTAGATGCCGATCGGGTGCCAGACCGTCTTTGCCTCCATGAATGCAATGATGCGTTGGAGTGAGACATTCTCCTTGTGATCGACGACGCGCTTGAGATTCTCAACCGATTGCAGTTGAAGTTCACCCTTGAGTTTGCGTGCTACTGAAGTATCTCCGAGACCTGAGAGATCGATGGCATCGACCTCCATATGGGAGGCAAGCCATGGCGCAAGTTCAGCGCGTCTACCGGTGAGAACATTGATCACTCCCTTGGGAACATCGGAGGTAGCGAAGACTTCAGAGAGCGTGATCGCAGAGAGCGGCTTGCTCTCACTTGCGATCAGAACGGCGCTATTTCCGCCAGCGATCACAGGTGCGAGGGTGCGAACGATGCCAAGGAGCGAGCTCTCTTCTTCGGCGAAGACGCCGACGACACCGACCGGTTCATAGGAAGTGAAGTTGTAATAGGGACCGTTGATGGGATTAGTACTTCCGGTTGCTGAATCGATCTTGTCACACCAGCCCGCGTACCAGACCCAGAGATCGATCGCGTCATTGACTTGCGTCGTTGCTCGTGCGCGAGTGACGCCCTCTATTTCTACGATCTCAGCGATGAATTGATCCCGACGCCCCTCCATGATCTCTGCGATGCGATAGAGGATCTGACTCTTGTTGTAGGCGGCAGCGTTTGCCCAACCTGACGCTGCTTCCTTGGCGACCTTCACCGCATCACGAAGGTCCTTTCGAGAAGCTTGCGCTGGATGAGCGATGGGCTTGCGTGCATTGGGGATCGGATAACTTCGACCTGACTCACTCCGGGGGAAGGCGCCTCCGATGAAGAGCTTGTATGTCTTCTTCACATCCAATCGAGACATCACTTGCCCGCCTTTCCTGTTGAAAGGGATCCTGTTGAACCAGTTCCAGACGAGTGAGATCGAAGATATGGAAGCAGTCCATGACGACCACCTTCTCGACCCCAACCAGATTCCTTGTAACCGCCAAAGGGACTTGCGGCATCGAACTTGTTGAAGGTATTCGCCCAGATCACGCCAGCTTTGAGGTGCTTCGCGCTCCAGAGGATGCGCGATCCCTTCTCGGTCCAGACTCCCGCAGAGAGTCCGTATTGAGTGTTGTTCGCCTTTTCGATCGCTTCTTGTGGCGTCCTAAATGTCAGTACTGCCAAGACTGGACCAAAGATCTCCTCGCGCGCGATGCGATGTGCGCCAGAGACATTGGTGAAGATCGTTGGCCGGAACCAGAAACCGTTTCCAGGGAGAGCGCAGGAGGGTTGCCATGGCTTGGCTCCTTCATCCTTTCCAGCCTTGGTCAGTTCCTCGATCTTCTCAAGCTGAGCTTTGGAGTTGATCGCGCCAAGGTCGGTGTTCTTATCCATCGGATCACCGATGCGGATCCTCTCCATCCGCCGCTGCAATTTCTCGATCAAGAGATCATGGATGTTCTCTTGAACCAAGAGGCGTGAACCTGCGCAACAGACATGTCCTTGATTGAAGAAGATGCCGTTGACGATGCCATCGACTGCTTGATCGAGGGGAGCATCATCGAAGACGATATTGGCACCCTTGCCACCGAGCTCAAGGGAGAGGCCTTTCTGACTTGAGGCGAGTGAACGCGCAATCATCTTTCCGACCTCTGTCGAACCCGTGAAGGCGATCTTGTCGACTCCTGGATGTGAGACGAGCGCTTGGCCAGTCTTTCCATCACCTGTGACGATGTTGACTACTCCTGCCGGTAGACCAGCGTCCTGGCAGACTCTTGCAAAGAGAAGCGCGGTCAATGGAGTCGTCTCTGCGGGTTTCAGTACGACTGTGTTTCCAGTCGCCAGTGCCGGCGCAACCTTCCATGCCAACATCAAGAGTGGGAAATTCCACGGGATGATCTGACCAGCAACGCCATACGGCTGCGGATTTGGACCCGCCCCTGCGTACTCCAACTTATCTGCCCATCCTGCGTGATAGAAGAAGTGTTGGATTGCAAGCGGAATATCGGTATCTCGCGTCTCACGAATCGGTTTTCCATTATCGAGCGTTTCGAGGATTGCGAATTCACGAGCTCGCTCCTGCATCAATCGAGCGATCCTGAAGAGATACTTTCCGCGCTCCTTCGCTGGCATCTTCGACCAGACCTTGAGATAGGCGATTCGAGCAGCTTTGACAGCCGAATCGACATCGGCAGCAGTTCCAACTGCGACCTTACTCAGCACCTCTTCCGTCGCTGGATTGATCGTTGCAAAGCGCTTGCCGCTCTTGGATGGCACGAACTTGCCATTGATGAAGTGATCATAGGTTGGGTCGATGGAGACGATATCTCGCGACTCTGGCGCTGGGGCGTAATCGAATTTACTCATCTCGGTTTGCTCTCCCCATCGTCTGATTCTGATCTTTTCTCATAGCATCACTCAACGCTGACATAACTGCTGCTCTGATAGTAACCATCACGAAGTTTCATCCGCTGCATCAAGAGATCGTTGAGGAGTGCGCTTGCTCCGATACGGAAGTACTTTGGGTCGAGCCATTCGGAACCAGCGATCTCATTGACTAGAACCAATTGCTTGATCGCATCCTTGGTAGTTCTGATCCCACCCGCAGGCTTCACTCCGATCTGATGACCGGTTCGATCCTTGAAATCGCGTACCGCCTGCAACATGATCGCGACGACGGGAGCAGTAGCGGCAGGGGAGACTTTGCCGGTGCTCGTCTTGATGAAGTCGGCCCCCGCGAGCATCGCGAGATAGGAAGCTCTTCGAACGTTGTCGTAAGTGACGAGTTCGCCGGTCTCAAGGATCACTTTGAGATGGGCTCTCTCGCCGCAGATCTCTTTGATCATCACGATTTCATCGAAGACCTCGCCATAGTGGCCCGAGAGGAATGCACCTCGATCGATCACCATGTCGATCTCACTCGCTCCGGCGTCGATTGCATCGCGGGTATCTTGGATCTTCACTTTTTTCGATGCACGCCCTGATGGGAAGGCAGTGGAGACGGCAGCAACCGGGATCGCCGTGCCCCCGATCGAATCGAGGTGAGTGCGCGCGATGGCGACCATGTCGTTATAGACGCAGACTGCGCCAACATGGGGAACTGTCGCATCGAGCGGGTCTGGACGAGCAGCTTTATTGCAGAGTGAGCGGACCTTTCCTTCTGTGTCAGCTCCTTCAAGAGTGGTCAGATCGACCATGGAAATCGCAAGATCGATCGCAAAGGCTTTGCTCTCCTTCTTGATGCTACGCGTCCCAAGTTCTGCAACGCGTGCCTCGATTCCAACTTGATCGACTCCCGGCAAGGTATCGAGATAGCGAAGCAAGGAACGCTGATCCGAGACACCCAAAGTTTGCGCAGGAGTTGAAGTGAATTTCGTTGAAGGGCTCATGAGAACTCTGAGTCTATCCCCGGCAGGCTAGCCTTGAAAGCGTGCAAGGAGTTCGCTGATCTCTTTGGCTGCACTCTCAGCGATTACTTCAGCACGAGTTCTTTCACCAGCCACTTCGATGTAGCACTTCAATTTCGGCTCAGTTCCACTCGGTCGGATGATGACGCGAATCTTCTCGCCAGTCTCTGAACCGGAATCAGATTCATGAGGCACATCTGCGAACCAGATCCGTATTCCTTCCGTCGGCGGTAACTCATTGGTTGGCCTTGCCAAGTCATCGAGAGAAGAGAAGCGAAGTCCTGCGATCTCTCCTGGAGGATCCTTACGAAGTGAATCCATCAAGGGAGCTATGAGTTTAAGGTCGTTGAATCGAAGTGAGACTTGTTTCGTGGCGTGATAGCCGAACCTCTGCCAAATCGAATCAAGGTAATGGGAGATCGAAGATTCCTCCGCTTTCAATCTCGCCGCGAGATCTGTCAGCATCAGCGCTGCACTGATCCCATCCTTGTCGTTGACCGAGCGTGAATCGACGCAGTATCCAAGAGCTTCCTCATAGCCAAAGGTCAGATTCTCGACTTTTGCCAACCACTTGAATCCCGTCAAGGTCTCTGTGAATGAAATCCCAAAGCCCGCGGCAATCTTGGAGAGAACTGAGGAGGAGACGATGGAATTGGCAAAGACTGCCTTCGCACGGGCCTTTTCATCAAGATTCTCTGCGATATATGTACCGAGGATCGCACCTACTTCATCGCCTCGAAGCATGCGCCACTCTCCGCTGTGATGGTCCTTGATCGCAGCGGCACAACGATCCGCATCTGGATCATTGGCGATGACAAGGTCAGCATCGAAATCCTTTGCGCGTGCGATAGCAAGGTCGATCGCACCTTTTTCTTCGGGATTGGGAAAGGCGACGGTTGGAAAGTCAGGATCTGGATCCGCCTGTTCTGTGACCAAGATCGGTTCTGCGAATCCAGCAGCATGAAAGACGGAGCGAAGCGTCTCGGTGCCCACACCGTGAAGGGCGGTGTAGACCACAGTGATATCGCGAGCTCGCGAGGCGATCTTTGCTGTGGTGTGAACGTACCGACGAATCACCGATTCATCGAGTGTGGTCCACGTCGAAGATCGTGGCAATTCCTTCACTGTCGCGATCGACTTGATCTCATCGAAGATCTCTTGATCTGCAGGTGCGATGATCTGCGAACCTTCGTACCTGATGCCATCAACGCTTCCGCCAAGATAGACCTTGTATCCATTGTCTTGTGGTGGGTTATGGCTTGCCGTCACCATGATCCCGACATCGAGACCGAGATCGCGCAACGCAAACGCAAGTACTGGAGTAGGTAGTGGTCGAGGCAGGACGAAGACATCCATCCCAGCACCACTGAAGATCTCCGCGCTATCTCGAGCAAAATCCTCTGACCCATATCGCGCGTCGCGTCCGATGATGACTGACTTCAATCCGCGTGCACTCATATATCGAGCGATGCCCGCAGCGGTTCTAGTGACGACGGCTCGATTCATCTGTGAAGGACCCGGGCCGACCGCACCTCGAAGACCTGCGGTTCCGAATTCCAACATCCCGTTGAAGCACTTCCTCAAGCCGACTACATCGTCGCCATCGAGCATCGCTTGGAGTTGATGCGCCGTCGCTGGATCTGGATCATCTGCAATCCAGCTCTCGACCTCGCTTCGAAGCACGGGATCAATCAATGTGGCCATGGTTCAAATCTATTCTCGCCCCTTTTCGATGTCACCCAAGAGACCTAATCTAAGGGTTCGTGATTCGCACAATCGATGGGGGGGGGGTATGAGTCATACCCTTTTTCGAAAATCGCAGAAACTTCTGGAGTTCATCGATCAGAGGCCGCTCCGTGCACACGTGGTCGCCTTCTTAAGCGAGAACTTCAGCTTGGAAGGTGAACGATGCGCCGTCGGTGTCATTCAACTGGCACAAGATGGCACATTGCATTGTGTTTCCTCGAGCGGATTTGTAGAGCACGATCCCATGGTCGGCAAGATCTACGACATCGGTACCGATCGCCCGACAAGTCATGCGATGCGCCACAATAAGTTGAAGGTGCTCACCAAAGACGAGGTGCGCGACTTTCTTCAATATCTTCCAAAAGCGGACCAAGACATGTGGCGAACTGGCGTCACGATTCCCGTTGGTATGCAGTTGATGTATTTCTTCTTTCTCCGTGAAGATGCAACGTTGATCGATGACTACTACGACTTCATCTCGATGGTGGCTGCCCTCCTCCATCGTTTCGAATCGGACTTGATTGCACAGAAGAATCAGAAGGGCGGGAATTGGTTTCGAGGTGCAGCGATGGAATTGACCGAACGAGAGTCACAGATAGAAGTCTTTATCAAAGAGGGATTGACCAATGCGCAGATTGCAGATCAACTCGGCTATAGCGAATCTCTGATACGACAAGAGACGGTGAGCATCTATCGCAAATTAGGCATCTCGGGGAGAAAAGAACTCCTCGTCGAGAAGATGAAAGAGAAGAAGCCTGGAAGGAAAGGTACTCAGGTAGTCGTTGTACTTGCAGGGATAGAGACCGTAGCTCCGATCATCCATGCCTTGGTTCGAAGTCAGGGACTGATCTGAAATCAACCTTTCGGGACTATTCCTCTAGCGTTGTTCGTGCGCGCAAAGCGTCGACATAATCCCTTGGAGCACCAGCGATCTCGGCAGCATCCGCCATGATTCGAAGGTAGCGATAGCTTGGAAAACCACCTTCGTAAGCGTTGAGGACATAGAACCAGCAGAGTTCACTTCCTGAGAGGGTCTCGACGCGAAGTTTGACCTTGGAATAGAGATTGAGTTCAGCACCCTCCCAATGATCAAGCGCGAATTCATCTTCCTCGGTGAGATCGTAGATCGCAACGAATACCTCGCTCGAAGGATCCTCCACGATCGTTGCGATAGAACCTTCCCACCCAAGTTCGTGTCCGCCGAATGTGATCCGCCAACCGCGCAACCAACCCGTTCCTCGATGCGGTGAATGGGGAGCGCGAATTCGCATCTGTTCTGGATCGAGATTCGATCCGTAGGCTGCGTAGAGCGTCACTTCGACCCCATCTCATGTGGATTCTTATCGGTTGCGAAGTCGAACCAGCGGTAACCGAAGGAGGTGATCGCGGATCGCACGAGAGGCAATGAAAGTCCGATCACATTCGACCAATCGCCTTCGATCGAACGGACGAAAGGAGCGCTGAGGCCATCGAGCGTGAAGCCACCGGCGACGTTGAGCGGCTCTTTGCTATCGACATATGCCTCGATCTCGTCATCGTTCATCTTTGCGAAGTTCACTCGCGTCGAAGCGATATCGGAATACTCCTTGATAGAACCAGATGCAAGACTCTTGAGATCGATGATGCAATGGCCGGTATGAAGGACTCCACTCTTGCCTTGGATCAATCTGCACCGTTCAATCGCGTTCTCTCGAGTACCTGGCTTACCGAGCGATTGACCTTCGAACTCAAAGGTGGAGTCGCAGCCGATGACGACTGCACCCTCGCGTTGTAGCTCGGCTAGTTTCTTCGGATCGATGGTGGCCTTGAGTGAATTGACGACCGTGTGTGCCTTGACGATTGCGAGTGCAATGACGAGTTCACTAGGGGAGAGCTTCTGGTAATCCTCGCTCTCCTCATCAACACCGCTGACGATGACCTCAGGGGTAATACCGACCATGCCAAGGAGTCGCCGGCGTGAGGGTGATGCAGAGGCGAGGATCACTTTCGGCATTTGGTTAGCTCCAGTTTCGATCAGAGAGTCTCTGGCGTCGCCTTGGGAAAGACCCAGATGCGATAACTCCAGAATCGGAAGATGGTTCCGATCCCGACTCCGATGACATTTGCGGCGATGTTATCTGCGAAGGCGGATTGGAAGCCAAGGACATATCGCGAGATGTAGAGGATCGCAGAGGCGATCGCTATTCCGATTCCGTTGATGATGAAGAAGAGGGTGATCTCCCGCGACATCGCTCGACGTGGACGGTCCTTCCAAGTCCAGAATCGATTACCGAAGTATGCGATCAGGATCGAGATCACTCCTGCGATGAGAGAACCGGTCACCGGGCGCTCTGACATCGGGGAGAACGGGAAGTGGACCAAGAGATTGAAGATTGCCAGGTTGGCGATATAGGCGACGGCGCCAACGCTGCCGAATTTGGCCAATTCGACGCGAGCATTGATCACCCGACGCAACATGAGGTGAAGTCTAGGGTGGAGAGGAGGGGGTGGAGTGGAAAGAAAAAGCGTAGATTCCTTTCTCGTGCAGCCATTGATCATCGCGCTGGGGCGAAGCGATAACCACGTGCTCTTGGCTAGACATGCTCGCGCGATGGGCGTCGAATACCTCGGGTTCGAGCCCTTTGAAGCTAAGGATCTGATCCAAGAGATATCGAGATGGCGCACCAAGCTCGCATCTGTTGCTGATTTCCGCCCAGTGATCCTCGCTGCAATCGATTCAAGTATCTCGCCTTCACTGCTTCGATCATTCGCTCAATCCTTGGAACGTGAAACTGGAGTGGCCATCTCGTTGCGGACTGATCCGACGTTTCTGGAATCGACGCGGCCTCAGAGCGATGGAGTGGATCGCGACTTCCTCTATGCGCTCTCAATCGCTCGCTCGCCACATGGACAGATATCCATCTGGCCAGTGATTCGTATCGATCGAGATGGTGGTGCGCAGCCGATCATCGATGAAGGATCGCTCGCTCACGATGGCGCAGACTCGATTGAGATGTTGCATGAGTTCACAGCCGACATTATTGATCGGTTATCAAAAGATAATTTCGTCGGCCTTATGACCTATGTCGTTGACCTGCTTGAGAATGAATGTGAGAAGCAGATTGAGAATCAGATTGAGAAGCGAGTAGTGCGCCAGGAATTTGGCGCCGCTTCGATCACTTTTTGGAGTGAGAGCGCGTGTTACACATCAGCATCGGAGCAGTTGGTCCGCACGATTCTTGATCTTCCATTGGGAGATGCTCGATTGATCGATTTCGAAGAGTTCTTCATGCAGGAAGAATTCGATCTACCAGCCGGAGCCATCTCCGATCCAATCAGACCATTCCTCCATCTCTTCGCACGCAATCCGCGTTTGAAGGTGAGCTACCCAACCAACAGCGAGTGGCGACGATGTGTGATCTCACTCTTCGCGTCGAGTGAGAATGACGGAGTGAGCGAGATGGCTCACGCTCGTGATTTCATGCTTGGTAATGATTTTGATGTTGATCGGTAGGTAACCAGAGACAGCCACACTCTGGATGGTTATGCCACTTCTCGCTCCGTGACTGCATCGTCTTGAGATCGAGGATCAACTGCGATCCCACGAGCGGATGGGTCGATTTCCTCGCCCTGGGATCGGAGAGAGAATCGAGCCAGAGCGTCACATACTGCGCTGTGAGAGATGCGATCAGAGTCGATGCGACCTTTGGTGGTTCGTCGAGTGATGAGAGTTGTCGCAATTGGCGAACCTGTTCGCGCCAGAAGTCATCTTCGATCCGATTGAGTTCATAGCAGCGAAGACAAGGGGTCTTTCCCGGAACGATGATGGGTCCGATTCGAATCTCTCGCTGTGAATGTCCCGGCACGATGAGAAAGGTGCGGTCCTCTGAGATCCACCTTTGATGATGATCTGGCCTCGGATATCCGATTGAAATGGTGAGCGTTGCATTGAAATCGGGGGCGGTAGCAAGACGATCCTGATCGAGCGGAAGGATCGCACTGCGATTCGCGATCTCTTTGAGACGCTCGATTCTTGAGGCTCCAATATCACTGCCATCGAAGATCGAGAGGCCAAGGTCGAGATCCGTGATCTGTGCACCTGCATTGGCTCGTCCCTCTTCGATGAACTTGATCTTCTCGAATCCGGATCCGAAAAGAAGTGAAGCGAGTGCGGTTGCGATGGGGTCTGCTATGGAACGTGAGGATGATTGCGAGAAGGAATGAAGCGGGGAGGTGGCACCAGCCGAGGTGATTGCGATCGTCTTTGATGATCGATCTGCGAACGAGGCACCATGAGGCAGGTTTCTTTCTTCCACTTCCCTCCGTGTCGGTGCTGTTTGAGTCATTCCGGTTTGAATCTGAGCAGTTTCAGACCGGGATGTGTGAAGAAGCGGGCTTCGAGAAGGTCTATAACGTGGTTCGATCGGCCGAGTGGCAAAGTGAAGAAGTTCTTCCTCCTCGAGAAAACCTAGTAGGCGAGAGAAGTGCTCAACATCGATGCCAAGGGGGGTCGCGATCTCTGCCACCGAACGTGAACCATCGATTGCGCGAAGCGCGGTGAAGAGTTGGGGTCGAACGTCCTCGGAGTCGAGGGAGAAGAAGCGCAGGTGGCGAGTCACCTCGATCCCGGCCTTGACACCACCCATCCAGATTCGCTCGCCCATCCGAGTCTCACCGATCGTCAGGATCTCCACCCCTTCGGCTGGGTAGGGAAAGGATTCTGGCGTGAAGAGACTCGGTGCGAGTCGGGAGCTGCGTCTTAGGTCACTGATCCTTGATTGAGCCGTCGAGGCTGAGCGATGCGCCATAGCGGGGGATTGTTGCGATGAAGAGGTACTTGGCGCTGAGCGTGGATGGCGAATTGTGGAAAAGCAAAGAGCCGCCCAGTGCTATGCACGGACGGCTCTTTGGTCGAGACTTATTGAGGCTTATGCCTGCTCTTTATGCCTTACCGAGAATGCGGTTGACCTTGGTTCCGCATACGGGGCAGATGCCCTGGGCCATGCGACGACCTGAGTCGGAGACTTTTACGGTTCCCTCGAACTGACGCTTCTCTTTGCACTTTACGCAGTACGCCTCACCCTTATATTCCTCTGCCATATCCATTCCTCCTATCGTCGCCTGACGGCGAATGCGCTCACCATACCCTCGCCTTCACGCTCAGAGTGGGATTTGAGGCACGATATGAGCGTGAATTGAGCCTGAGTTGAGCGTGCAACGAGGTCTTGCCCTTCATCATCCCCTCGAACGGGCGAAATGTCCGAATTTAGGAGCCGCGCTCGCCAGCCTCGAACCCTTCGAGGTAGGACTCAGCCCGCTGCTCCTCTTCATAGCGATGCAGGAAGCGATAGAAATCTTCGCCATGCCCTGAGGTGCGAAGGTGAATCAGTTCATGGAGCAAGACGTAATCAAGGACGTAATCGGGGGCAGTCTGGAGACGATCGGAGATGCGGATGGTTCGATCGATCGTGGTGCAGGAGCCCCATCGCTCGCTCATCTGGCGCCAACTGATCGATGCCGGGCGCTCATGGAATTCTGGAAGGTAGCGTCCGAGAAGTTGGCGCGCTCGCCATTCCAATTCTTCCTCGCTCTTTCGCGCTCGCTTCTCGCCAGCGATCACGCGCTCAACGAGTTCCGGAAGGATCTGTGAGATCTCGGCTCGCGTGGTGCGAAATGGGACGCTCACCACGATCTCACCGCTCTGTCGGTAAGCGGCGATGTTTCTCTTTCGTCGTTTACTCCGAACGATGCGAACAGCAGGAGCGTCGGGGAGCTGGAAGCTAGTCTGCAGTGAAGTCTCATCCCGGCC
>JACCDJ010273805.1_pt1 | contig 43122 bp, 37 predicted proteins | sample 7444481 | NCBI WGS metagenome assembly JACCDJ01 (sample SAMN15323435, study PRJNA562643) | freshwater metagenome | isolation source: river surface water | place: USA:Blue River Watershed | collected 2017-08-15
AATCGCTTACACTGAATTTACAAATGAATAAATTATCCATTGTAGCTAATTTAATTGTGAAGTCTCTCATCTTTTTTACTTTTTGTGACTATTTATTATTACTTGAAGATAATAATAAAGACTTCAAATATAAATATATCGAACTATGGCAAAAAAAGTAATTCTTACAGAAAAACAAATAAAAATGTTAGCTGAATCTGAAATCATGAAAATGAAACAAGAGGAAGAGAAATTAAGTACGATCACAAAAGAAGACATCGAAGCGATGTTAGGTAAAGATCTTGGTGGTGAAGAGGATAAGAAGATTGAATATCCATCTCAAGCAGATATTGAGGCGATGAAAAATGATTCGGCTTCCGATGCTAGTCTACCAGCTGAAGATAACGTTAGCGTTGAAGATATGAAGGGTGCTCCAGAGTTATTAGAGTATCTCGATAAATTAGAGGAAGCTAAATCTATCTTAAGTAAAATTGCCGCTAAAGAAGAAAACGAGAATATCAAGAATAGAATCTACGCTCATTACGATAAAACCCAAAAGGTTATATTTGAGCTAATTAAAGAATTCGGAATCGTTCACTAAACCTTATTGAAGCCCCTTAACAGGGGCTTTTTTATTTACTTTAATACTGTTTCACCTATATTTTTATAATGGGTTCACCTTATAAAATATTACTATATAACAGAGGAAAACGTGTTAGCGTATTTGGTACTGCTGATAATTATAGTGATGCCATTAAGATTTACAACGACACCCTAAAATCCAATAAATGTTATTTTCCCAAAGTAAGTAATTGGCTCGGAAATGAGACTGATTATGAATTGGTGATGATTGGCCCTAAGACTGGCACCCCTATTAAACATTTTAGAAACGAAATGGGTGCGTTGGTTAAAGTTGTGCCTAAGGGTGATTTTATCATAAAAAAAATAAACCCTTATTGTGTTGAAGAAGTTTTTAAACATAAAAATACCAACACCAAACACACTTTTAAAACACTTGTTAAAAATTTTTTGGTTAACAATGATAATACAAGAGTTATACTATCGATAAACAACAAGTTAGTGATACAATACTTTGAAAATGACGACCTTGATGTTTTTGTTCTAAAGAATAGAGAGGATTCACAAAGATTAAACGAAACAATAAAAAATTTTTCATACTCTAACGGGTTGATTAACTTCATATTTTTCAATGACCCGACAATTGATACAATTAGACCAATATATGATGCGTTAGAAGAACGATACGGTATTTCAAGAGAATGGATGTCCAGGGTTTCAACCAGGTAATCACTTCTTCTTAAAAATAAATCGTATATCACGAATAATTACCTCAAAATTTGTTTTAGAGGTGTAACCATGTATTGTTTTATTGATGAACTTATAAACCTCTTGTTGGATGGTTTCATGCTCATGCTCATTTAGGTTAAAAATAACCTCGGTACCAGAATCATTATTTGAATTGGTACTTATAACTTTGGCTATCTCATTTAACTTTTCTAATTTCATAAATGTTTAAAAACTTTTGAAACAAAACTTTTAAACCTATCCCATTTACTCGGTTCTGGTTTAATGTAACTATTAATATCATTTATTTGACGACCTAAACCCTTTCTAACTTGATTAGCATAGTCGTTCTTATGTTTTTCGATTTCAATTTTATCTTTTTGAATCTCCTTTTCAAAACTTTTAAAAGCTCTATCGTCCATATCCTTATTTTTTAATATAAATAGTAAAATCTTCTTTTCCTAAATATGTGTCAGACAAACTTAAGTCACCAATATGTGACAAAGCATTAAGAACATCTTCTTTTTTGTATGTTATTAACCCATATATCCCACTCTCCTCGTTTAAGAAATTAAACGCAACACCTTTTTTACATAAACTATAAGCCAACTCAATTTTTTTAATAACCTGGTCCAGTGTTATACCGTAAGTAAAGACACCAGATCCAATTACATAATCAAAAATTGATTCTGAATTAACACCTTCTATATCTGAAACAGCAAAATTTTTATCCTTAAACATCATAGATGCCATACTAATATAATGTGGGTTAACATCAATACCAGAGTATTTAACGTTTTTATACCCATTTAAAGCCATATAAACGTTTAAATGGCCCAAACCACACCCATAGTCCAAAACGGTGTCATAATCCTTTATACCGACATCAAAAAGAACCTTAAACCTTGTGTGTTGTGCGTTCTTGTTAGTCCACCCAACGGCGGATGGGTCCGTAACACCAAAACTATCAAGATATTGGTTATAAAAATCGATTATTTCACTGCTCATTTGGTAATTTAGATTCTACGTATAGTTCTATTATGTTTATATGGTATATCATAGACGCTATAAACGCACCATCAAAAATAGCACAAACAAATCTTGTTGCGATTTCTGGTAATAAACTATATTCACCCAAAAATGAATATGCTGGTGACATATTGAATAGTATAACCATTAATAAACCAACCCAAAACCCAGAACAAAGCATGCAGTTAATAAGTTTACCAAAGAAATTTGATTTACTCTCAACCCAAGTCCTTAGGGGGTTAAATAATTTACTTTGTACAACAATTGATGTTACACCGTAACACCCGAGTATCAAATATAGTAATATTAACATACTTCCTCGTCTAATTCAGCTATCGGACCCAGATCCGACATTTTTATCTCCCTAATCTCGCCAACAGGTTCAGTAACCAATTCCTGCTTGGGTTCAACAACTGGTTCCTCTTTGGGTTCCATTTTGATCGGTTCCTCTTTAACGATTGGTTCGGATTTTTTATTTTTACTTTTTTTAGGTGAACCCAATGTTAAAGGGTTTTCAAAAGAAATTTCTTTTAATTCATCGTATGATAACTGACCAAAAAGATTCTTTAGTTCAGTCATTTTTTCCGTGAATAAAGCCTGCTTTTTTTGTAAATCCAAGTTGTACTCAATAATCGTTGTCAATATTGTGTATAATTCAGAAAAACTATACAAAGCGGTGAACATTATGTAGTAAATGTCACCTGTTTCTTCGGAAACCTTTTGTTTTTTTAGTTGGACTTCCTCTGGTACGTGCTCATCTAGGATAGACCAATCCTTATCCAACCAAAAATCTATAATTCTAACATCACCCCCACTCCTAAAACCAATTAAGTTGTCGGGGTATTTCTTAAACATTTCGTCTATATTCATAATATAATACCATTTACTAAACAATTAATAATATACGCAATAGAGAGACCTAAATAGAAAAGCTCAACCCTGGTAAGGGTATACTTTTTAGGCTCTGGGTCCATAAGATTGCGATAGAAAAGAAAAACATGCCTGATTATAAATAATATTGACATGAATAACCCGATGTATAGGGTTTTATTGATTAAATTAATTAATATCTCCATCTTTTTTTAACAAAGATAGTAATAAAAAACCAGATTATCAATAATTGTTTACAAAATACTTGTCCATGATTTTATATATCTCACACAGTAAATCGTGCTCAGATTTTGTTTTTAGGTTGTTTATTGATAGGACGTCATCCCAAAAACCAACCATTTTTTTAAACAACCCCTTTGTTTTTGTACTGTTACCATAATATATGTCCATAAAATAGGCCATATAATAGTAATAATGTTCACCTTTAACCTGGAAGTATATGTTTTCCTTATTAAAATTTTTAATGTTTTGTTCCCAACACCAATTAAAATGGTTAATTTGGTCTGATTGGGTTAATATAACATCGTCACCTAAATAACTGTCTTCTATTATGTAAGTTAAAGATATTGAAAAATCTCTAAATAATTCAACTTTTTCTGGGGTTATGTTATTTATCGTATTTAAATAAACCATTTGGTCAAAACTAAGTTGTTTTGAAAAATACTCTAAAAACCTATGTATTTGCCCTCTACTCATCTATTAATAAATAAGGGCCTTTTTTGTGAAGGCCCTTATTAAATTTAAATAATTTTATGAATTTGTAAACTATACACTTATAACATTTTTTTCTTGCTAACAGCGGTCCAGAAAACATCATTTTCATTGATTTGTTTAACTTTCTTTTCCTCGTTAATAATGTTTTGGTCGTATGTAAACATTTTCTTCATTTTTTCTAATTGGCTTTCAACCGCCTCTTCCAAAGCATCGCTTCTTTCGTAAGCAAACTCTTTATCGATATTAAGACCTTTAGCACCATAATCCATGCTTCTTATGTCTCTTCTATCTTTTACAGATTGCATTAACTTTTTACCAGCTTCAGATTCATGGTCAACATTAGCATGATCTTTAGGTGCTAAACCATCAGCTTCATCCTCAATTCTATCTTTAAAGTCTTCATTACTGTCGTTACCATAATCAAGATCCAACATGTTATTTCTACCATGCTGCATGCTATCAATTTTAGCTTCCCACTCACTATTTTCATGCTTTTGGTTTTTCAAGTTATCAACTTTTTCTTCAGTTGTTTCTTGTGTTTCTTCAGCATCTTCCATAGCTTCTTTATTTTCTTTTTCAGAAGATTTTTTGTTGTCGGAATCAACATTTTTACCTTTTTTAGGGTCAAAATCTGGCAAAGCAGCTTCCTCTAAGAAATCATCATCGTCATCAACATCAAGTCTACCCATTTTTTCGATATTCTTTAAGTCTTTCATTGATGGTTCTTTCTCATCAGCAAAGTCATCATCGTTATCAAAGTCTTTATTAACTTTTTTGTCTTTTCTTTCTTCGTAACCTCTAATAAAATCGATTTTTCTAGCAATTTTAGGTTGCATTTCGTCAACAAGGTCTAAAGCATCTGTTAAGTTATCATCCATCATCAAACCAGTTTTATTCAAAAACTCTCTTTTTGTTGGTGATGTTAATAACATTAATATGCTTTGGTTAGGGCCTTTAGAGAATAATCTGTCATAATACTCAATAGCGCTCTCCTCAGATCCCTTAGATAAGAATGTAACAAACCCATCAGCATCAGCATCTCTACTTGATTCAAAAGAACCAAAATATTGATTGAATTGAGCTTTAATATCATCAGATGACATAGCCGCAGCTACTTTATTTAAACCACGCTCAATATCATTCATGTATTGATTAACAAGTTTTAATTCTTTCTCATATTGTTGACTATCTGATTTTACTTCAACGTCATCTTCAACGTCAGCTTCATCATTATATTCCATAATTTCATCAGCTGGGCCCACAGCGCCTTCTGGACCTTCTGGACCAACAGCTGGAGCTGGTAAGATATCAGTTGACTCTTTACCTTCCATATCGTTTGTGATAAAATCGAACGCATGATCTAAGGTTTCTTTTGCTGTTGCAATGTGATCAGCCGCCCAATCATGTCCACTATTTAACATAGCTTCAATTCTACCGTGATCTAAAGCTAATAATTGTTCAGCTTGGTTTTTGATTTGCTCTAAGTTAGAGAAGAACATGTATCTACTACCTTCTCCACCTTCTTCTAATTCGGTTTCTTCTAATTCAACACCATCTCTTTCACCCTTTCCGAACTTCTTTTTAGCTTCGTTATAATCTTCTACTGAAAGATCCCATCCGTCAACGGCATCAGCAACGTGTTTTTTAGATTCCTCATAAGAGTGACCGTGTTCAATACAATGTTTTAATTGGTCGTAAATTGCTGGGTTAATACCAGCACCCTCTTCCATTTCAGCACCTTCACTGCTAAGACCTCTCATTAAAGCACCAGCACTACGATTAGCGTCTCTTTGTTCTTTATCAATTAAACCTAAAGCGTGTTCTATATCTTTAGCTCTATTACCAACGTTTTGCACAAATTTAGATTCATCATTATCTATTGCTGACATAAACATAGCTTGTTTAGCTTCTGGATCAGTCTCATTTTTTATGGCGTCAGCCATAGACTCATCTTTACCCATTCTCTTTAAGAATGTCTTAAATTCAGCTATTGGGTCACCATAAAGGAATGATCTAATACCTTCATTAACACTCTTAGCACAGTCACTTTCGTTCATGCCACAGGCTTTTATCATTTCCATACATATTTCAGCATCTTCCATCATTGTCTTACATTGGCCTTCATAAGTATCACCCTCATCAAGAGTTTCAGGTAAAAAACCTTCAGAAACTAAAGTTTCGTACATGCATTCCGCAAGTTGATTATTTTCCATAATACCTTCCATGCATTTACTCGCAATCTCAGGTGTCATTTTTATGTTTTCCATAGTATTTGTGTTTTCTATATTATTTTTTATTATTTCTTTTTGTAATTCGATTGATTCATCTAATTGATGAACGATTGGTTTAACCTCAGCAATTGGTTTTGCTGGTTCATAAACACTCTCTAATGAGGTATTCTCACTTAGATATTTTTCTCTAATTAATTTTGCAATGTATTCTGGGGATTTACCAGTTTCCTCTGCAATGTGTGAACAATAACCATAACAGTCTTCACACATATGCTCTTTACTCTCGCCAATTAACTTTATTGGTTTATCTGGGGCACCTTGTGAACAATAAGGGAACGCCAAACATTTAGGTTCAATTGTAACTAATTTACCGCCATCAAAAGATGGTTTTTGTTCTAGATCAGCACCGAACCAATCTTTTAGATCACCTTCAGTAACCATCTTACCTTCCACACTATAAATATGTTCTTTAACATACCCTTGTGGTGGTTCAACAATACTACCAGTACCAGCACCATTTTTAACACTAGCATCACCCCATGTATGGAATAACCTACTGTTTAATTTTCTTTTTGAGATTCTGCTTAACGGGCCTATAAAACCACCATATGTTGGGCTACCTGGGTCCCCTAAAACAGAAGCGACAGAAGCTGATTCATTTAGCTCTGTCTTATTTAATTTAATGCTATCTAAAAATTCTGATTTTTTCATTAATTAGGAGAATTTCTGAGGTCATTGGCCCAAAAGCTTCTTCTGGTCCATAATTGTTTATATAATTGGACTAATACGTTTCTTGTTATTTCAACAACTTTATTCTCAAAATCTTTATTGGTTTTAAGGCTATCTTTAACAATATCTTTAACTTTAGTCTCAAATTGCGATCCACGGGTAATATCAAGAAAGTCTTTAATTTCTTTTTTAATCATAACTTTAATATCACTTTTATCCGATGGGGATAAAGCTTCATTAATGCTAGATTTCTCATCCATTTCAACCAAACATTCTTTTATGTACTGATCCAATTGACTTTCTGTTATTTTTACTTTCATGTTGTCGCTTTTATTAATATAAATAGTTTAAAAATCTTAAATGTTTACAATAAAAGTAATATTGTTAGTATAAACAACCCACAGCTCCCACCGATGGCATAGTTCCTTTGTTTTTTAAAGACACCTATATTGTGATTAAGGTCTTTTATTTCGTTATCTCTCTCAGTAATTATCTGAGTCTTGTTAGTGATAATACTATCTTTTTCACTTATTATACCCTTTTGATCGAGTATGACCGAATCTTTTTCTAAACCCTGTTTTACATATAAACCAAGACTATCTCTAGTGACACCAATCTCAGCTTTAAGTAGTTTATGGTCTTCCTTTAATATTAAGGCTTTCTTTAATGTTGCGCAAGGTACGCAGCATGTTGAATCATTCAAAAGCGTTTGTGAATTCGCTGGCGATATCTGCATTAGACATAGCATTAATACGATTAATATCTGCTTCATGTGCTTTTTTTTCTTTATCTAATTTATTTTTTAACTTACCCAATTCAATCGAGTATTGATCTATTTTTTTATTTCTCTCCGCAATTGAAGCTGTCAACGAATCAACCCTTAAATTATGCTTATTTATCTCAACATTTAAAGAGTCAACAGTTTTTTCATAATGTGATGTGTCTATCACACCATTAGTTGGTTTAAACATTAATGCGTAAACAAAACCACCAATAATTATTAGTAGTATTAAGATTATCACATTATATTTAATTTTATTTGTTTCCATGTTTTTATACCTGGGTTTGTGTTGTAGCTTTAACTAAATTATTTCTACCTATTTGCGGATCATTATATGTCCTAGATATAGTATTTAATAAATTTAATAAATCCTGATTTAAAATCAATGAACCACCAACTAAATTAACTGTTGGGTCTTCGTTATCTGTATCAACAACCAATTCTTTAACACTTTCTAAAGACGGGTTTTTAATAACATCTGAAGTTATTATAACTCTACCGTTTTCAAGTCTAACGTTAACATAAGGTGTTAAAAGCCCAGTGGCTTTTATAAACTCACCCACAGAAGTTTCAAACTCAGTTCTCATCTCATCCGATAATTGTACATCTTCGGATTTACTTAAATAGCCAACAGTGTTAATACCCTCAAACTCCATTTTCTCACCATCTTTACTATCAGTAGTGGTTTCTTCTGGTTGTGTCTTTATAATGTCATTCGACTCGTTTAAGTTAGCTTTTCTAACTTTTTCCAACAATGATTTGATGTCATCGTAGCTTTTATCGTGGTTAAAATTTATGCTCATAATCTTTATTAATTAATTCGTTTAGTTTTTTAAAATCTGCGGCTGGTGATAGATCATAATAGTTTTTACTATAATTACTTCTATTTAACACACCCTTATAGTTATTAGCTTTGTTTACGACAATATTGTTACCTATAAACTCTTTTATTATATTATGTTGTATACATAAATAGTCTATTAATTCAGCAAGTTTCACATATTGCTCATCAGTGTATGTCGCCCAGTATTTCTTATTTCTCCAGGGTATTTCAATAACCTCGCCAGAATATTCAACACCCTTCCAATTCGTGAATTTACCTGTTAATGAATCTTTGAATAACCAACCAACGTTCTCCAAAGCGATTGTTATGGAGTGTTTTTCTATTTGGTGGTCTTCCATTAATAAAGAATAATAAACGGGATTATAGTGTTGGTATATCTCACCACTTTGTGAAATAAAAAAACACGGCAATCGGTTGTATTTACCGTTGAACCGTGTTTTTATTTTTGTTAAATGTTCATCTAATGAACATGTTGTATTTAGAAGTATTATTTGCTTCTTTTTAGTCCTATTTTTCTGTATGTGTTCGGAGTCATCGAAATAATATTCTTTATTAACCAACATTCTTTGTAAAAACCATAATATTATCTAAAGCGTTGTTTTTAGCAACTTCATTAGATTTATCATAAACAGGGTAGTTTTCTTTATCTTCCACCGTAATATCTTCAGTTTCCACTTCTATGTTTGCAACATCCTGACTAACCTGATCTTGCATGTTAATTAAAAATTCTTCCTCGAAATTGCTAATTGGTTCACCGTCTTCATCATCTTGATCTTCAGGGACCGTTTCACTGTACTGTGAGTTTGCCAACGCCGTTGGTTCATCATCGATGTCCTCTTGTGTCGGAGTGGGTAGTTTGCCCTCTTTCTTTAACTCTTCAACCTTTTCCCAAACTTTTTTTGCTTCTTCATTTAAGTTTGGCTGTGTTACAGCGTCAGTGATTTCTGGTGTTACAGTATCACTTACAACATCATCTGGTCTAATATAATCAACTAAAGATTTAATAAAACCTAGCGCAACTAAAGGTAAAACCGCACCGCTTATAAACGATACAATTCTTTTTTGTTGTACTGGATCCTCATCAATAAGACCAAACAATTCAATCCACCCCTCAAAACCTTTTAGATTAACAAATGCGTAGTAGGTATTACCCATGGCTTGCATTAATGTTAATAGAATAAATAAGGCCCATACGATACCTTTATTCATTTTCTTTAGCGCTATTATTGAGGCTAACGAAGCGGCTGCTCCAACCTCAAAAGCAATGGCCAATGTAACTGCCAACCATTTTGGGTTTGATAATTCGAAGAAGTCAATAACGTGGATTGTTGATATTATCGATACCATCACATAAAGTGTTACAAAGGTGCCGATAATAAAATTTTTCGTTAAATTATTTTCTTTTTGCATTAATTCAAGATTGTTTTAAACACATTTCTAGCTTCATTGATTTCTTCAAAGACTTCGTCCAACGACTCTTCTTTTTTACCCAAAGGTGCTTTAAGTAATTTAGCAACCTCACCTGGCGTAACCAAATCTCCATGGATAGTCTGTTCTTCAGCCTCATCCATCACTATGTGTTTGTTAATGTTTTTAATAATAATGTTTGCTGTTGTTGTGATAACATCTAAATTACCCATAATACTATCTTTAGTACCTTTCCAAAGAGCGATGTAGTTCACCGCATATTTTAATCCTGGTACATCAAAAGATTTTAGAACAACATATGCAACTGATTCGGCTTGTAGCTCCAAAATCTCAGACATGTTCCTACCAACATAGGCATCTAAGATGTGTTTTGTTTTCTCGCCCATATTTGCTTCAGAACCACCCGCTTTTTCAGCCTCAGCTTTTGTCTTAAGGTATGTTTGGTGCATTAATTCGTGTGCAAATTCGTGTACGGCTGTGGAAGCTTTACCAATACCAGCGGCATCGCTAGAAACTCTAACTTTACCACCAGCAGAATAACCTTTTTCACCGCCTTTGGCGTCTTCAACGGCAAAGTCAATACCAAAATCTTCATAAACTTTAACCATTGCGTCAAAGATTTTATCGGCAACCTCATTTTCTTCAGTGCTAAACCAATCTAATTTTGGTTTTTCCATTGAAGCGGCGCCTTCCCCTTTATCGTCAACAACCTCACTTATGTCATAAACAGGATATAATACAAATGGCATCATTGGAATTGGATCGTTGATCATTTTTTCCATTTTCTTTTCCATTTCTGGTGAAAGTTTACCACCTTTACCAAACTTTTTCATGAAATCCTCTTTTCTCTGTTTCTTAATACCAGCTGTGGGTGGTTTAAGTGTTGGTCTCCAGATAATAATTTGTTGCGCATCTTCTTTAGGTGTGTAACCTAATTTAGACCAACCAGATTTTGAGTTGACTCTTGTCGCATTTCTCTTTTGAATGTAAATCAAAATTTGGTTGTTAAATGAATAACCAGGGAATTGAGCAATCCAGTCAAAATACTCTTTAATTTTGCCAGTTAAAGCAACGCTATCAACCTCATCAGCCAATTCGTTAATAAAACCTTCAAGTTTTTTTACAAGATCGTCTTTTGTAACATCAGTCTCAGGTGAGATAGGTGCTGCTTTAACCGCATCTTTAACATCTTCAAGTTTTTTAATAAATTCATTAGCCTCGTTTGACCCACCTAAAGCTTTATTAGCTTCGGCAACCGCTTTTTTGGCAATTTCAATAACAGTATCGATTGGTTTAAACTTGTCATTTATCCACCATTGTTTGTTATTGTTATCCCACATAAAACCATTTCTTTTCAAAATGTCTTTAGCGGCAATGACCTCTTTAGTTGCTAAATTAGGGTCTTCAAGATCAGAAACAACAATAACTCTGTTTGCTCCGAACTGATCTTTTACGACTTTAGCTAATGTTAAAGCCTCGTTAATTGCTGGTTTTTCATGTTTAAATATTAACATTTGTTTTTACTTGTTTTTCAATCTGGCTAGACTATCCGTTAGAATAGTTCTATTTTTTATAATAACTGATTGTTGGAAATCCATCATCTGCTCATTACGATTTAATTTAAAAATCTCATCGTTAATGCTGTTATAAACACTAACACCATATTCCCATTCGATTGTCTTTTTCTGTTCTGGACTCATAATTAAACTACTTAGTGAATCAATACTAGATTCGAGTTTAACTTTCTCCTTCTCCAATCGGGCGATTTTGCTGTTTTTACTGCAACCACGGATCGACATTATTAGAAATAACGCGATAAATGCGATAAGCCCATGCTTACTAAAAAAGTCTTTTATCTTTTTCATACTTATAAATATTTAGTTTTTAATAAAAATTACAATAAATCAAAAATACCACCTGAATAGAACCTTAATTTTTTGATGGCTTTTTCCTTAATTTGTCTTACGCGTTCTTTGGTTAACCCAAGATCTTCAGATATCTCTTGTAGTGTACATTCATCACCGTCTAAACCAAAATATCGTGTAACAACCAATTTTTCGGTTTCGGTTAACTGTTTTAAAACCTGAGCTAACGCCCTACTTAGGTTAGCTTTATCATTATCATAGACGTCATCAGGTCTTACTGACGATGCATCTTCGATGATATCATATAAAGACAAACCATCCTCATTATAACGGTCATCAAGTCTCTCAACAGAAGGTAAACTAGAAAACGCTGTTAAATTTTCGGCGTGGGTTTGCTCATTAAAATTCTTTTGTGCTTCCTTTTTAGCTTTACGAACATCATTAATCACGTTAATAGGTAATCTAATCATTCTCGAGTTATCGTGTAACGACTGTATAATGGATTGTTTGATCCACCAAACAGCATATGATAGGAACCTAACCTCATCTTGCTCATAATTGAAGCGTTCAGCGGCTTTAAGTAAACCAAAGTTACCCTCAGAAATTAAATCCTCAATAGTTAGACCCTGATTTTGGTATTGTTTGGCGACAGTAATGACATATCTAAGATTTGCGTAAATTAACTTCTCTTTCGCGCTTTTATCCCCTAGTCTAATTTGCTTAAGCAAAAGACTCTCCTCTAACCTAGAAAGAGGTTCATGTTTTCTTACGTCATGTAAGTAGTTTGCGATTTCTCGCTGGTCAATCCAATGTGATGTGTCAATTTTCTGTGTCATTGTCCGTTTTGTATTTTTTTAAAATTATTTTTTCCTCTTCTGTCAAACTGTCGTAACCGTATTCAATTATCTTATCTAAGATTGGGTCGATCAGATCCATGTTAATCTTAATATCACCCATATCTTTTTCGTCACTAGCTTGTTTAATCTCCTCATTTAACATCGCAATATATTGTTCTCTCGCTTGAGCCACCAAATCTACGAAGTACTGGATCTTATTCAAAACTATCTCATTGTGTTTTTTTGGGCCCTCAAGATACAAATGTTTATAGTAAGCATCTGTAACGTGTTTTGTATATCGTTCCTTTGTTATATCAAATAAAAAGAATGATTCGGTATATTCGGAATACATCTTCTTGAAGAACTTATCCAGGTGTTTTATTTTCTCTTTTGAGTGAAAAATTAAAATAATAGACGCTGGACCAAAAATCCACTTTAACTGATGTTCGTTATCCAATATTGGTTTTAAACCGTGTTTAAAATTATCGGGATATCTACCAACAAAAAACATGATATACTTTCTCGATTTTTTAGCGAAAAGTTTATTGAAAAATAAGAATATTTCATATCTTATTTTGAATACCATCCAGTCAATTAGTTTATTCATTCGCGTCAATCACTTTTGATATGTTATCGGTTTTTTCCACTCTTACGATATTATCAGCCCAATCCTGTACGTATGGGTTATGACTTATCACCCAGATATGTTCAAATAACGATTTTAATTTTTCAAAGAAGGTACCAAGTCTGTCTAAGTTATCGTTTGATACTTTACCAGTTACCTCATCAAAAATGATTATATTAGGTTTTGGTAATGAGCAAACTTTACTTAAAACACATCTAAGGGCCAACGAACTAACTGTTTTTTCGTAACCAGAACCAGAAGCTAATGGTTTTTCGATACCAGTTTCACAATCAACCATCCAGAATTCGATTTCGCTTTTCTCGTTCATTCTCATAACCAAGTCAAAATCACAAGTATCGGATAAAAGTATTTTTAAGTGGCTGTTAATCAATGGGATCATCGTACCCAAAACCATCTTAGAAATACCGTTTTTACCGTACACGTCTAAGTAAGTCTTAAATATTTTATCAACAATCTCTTCTCGTTTTAATTCAGTGATTAAATTATTGTAATCTGTAATTTTTGTTTCAGATAATTCAATGTCCTTTTTGAGGCTGTTTATTTGCAACATCAACCCATCTTTTTCGTTTGTTTCGTTTTCAGTTTTAAACTTAAGTTTTTGTAAATCGGTGTCAATAACTTTGTTAGTCTCCAAGGCCTCTTTAGCTAGATAATATTGTTTAAGTTTATCCTGACCACGTTCCAAACTACCGTTAAAATTAACAAGTTCCATTTCTTTATTCCCTAAAAGTAATTCAGCCTTGTTATACTGATCCCACAACTCTTTTAAAGTTTCATAGGTTGATATTGTTTTGGTTAACTCATCAATGAGTTTACCAACTTTTTTGTGTTCAGCCGTTTTGCTTTTTAACTTTTTCTCGTTATCTGCGATTTCTTTTTTATGGTCAACGCCCTCTAAAGGTCTTTTACAAGACTGACATATTTCACCATCTTTAAGGTTAGAAATTGTTTTTTCGATCTGAGCTATTTCAAGCTTAAGTTCAATCTCTTTATCTTTAGCTTCTCTAAGGGCTGTAACCTTTGTTGAGTAGGTGTCGACATCAAAATGGTCTTTTGGGGTTGGGTTTTCTTTGCGTAGTTGATCGATTTCCGTTTTCTTAGACTCAATCATCTGTTTAACCTTATCAATACCAGATTGTATAACCTGTTCGTCCAATTTATATAGTTCGGTATCAATATTGTTAATGCGTATACCGTTTAAACGATCCCTTTCCGCATCAAATTCTTTCAACAGATCCAATTTACCTTTAAGTGTGATCTCAAGGGATTTAATAAACTCTTGATTATCCTTGATCTTTGTTTGCTCAACCTCAATTCTAGATAAGATGTCCTGGCTGTTGTTGTGATATAGCTTAGACGTTTCTTTCCACTCTTGGTGTTTCTTTTTGGCAATCTTTTCCTTCTCCCTGAAAAATTCTAAACCAATAAATTTGGTTAGAATTCTACCTCTTTCGGTTGGTTTGGTCTTAATCAAGTCATCTAGGTTATCACCAGTGGTCAAAATCGTGATTAAGAAATCATCGTATGAACCAACATAGGTTTTAATAAGATCATCGGTAAATTTTCTTTGCTCACCGTTTAATTGTTTAACACCACCTTTTGGTAAAACCTGATAAAAATCTAACTCGCTTTTGCAAGTATAATCTCCGTTTCTACCTTGTTTTCTGATGATGCTTCTTTTGATTACATATGAGTCACCCTCAATCTCAACCATCCCACGTACAACCACGGCATCCTCATCACTAAATCGATTAAAGACCTCTTCCATTTTATCGGTTTTTGATGTAACCCCGAAAAATAAAAACAATAATAGGTCAACGGTCATAGTAGTCTTACCACCAAAATTAGGTGGGTTAGAAACAACCGATGTTATACCCAATTTATCCGTAAAGTCTATACGGTTTCGATCACCAAAAGAAAGGAAGTTTGAAAATTCAATTTGTTTAATTTTAAACTTCTTGTATCTGTTTGTTTGGTCTTTGTAATCCTCAAGTTCAACGTTAACTGAACTATCCAATTTCATTAAATATTCAACAGGTACATCAATTTTATTGTCACTCAAATACGTTTGAATGAGTTGTTTTTGGTAATTTTCATCAAGAACAACTTCTGAAGCATCTGCTGTGCCTTCTGCAACAACATCACTACTTTTTGATGTAATTGGTTTAAAAATTACCTTAACCTTAGTGGTCTTGTATTTGTTTTGGAAATACTTTTCGATTTGTTTTTCCCTATGTGTTGAATGGTTATCCAACGTGTCTTCCCAAATAACCTTAATCTGGTTATTGCTGTCGTACAAATCAGCGTCTTTTATCTTAGATTGTGTCATATACATCGTAATTATCGTCTTTTTTGCCTCGCAAAGTTACGTATTTTTTTTCAGGTTTTTTAACCTCTTCTTCTTTTATTTTATAAACAGGTTCTTTAGGTTGTTCGTCAGTCACATTCTCCTCAACCACAATTTCTGGCTCTGGCGTAATTTCCTCTTCTTTAGGTTGTTCTTTTTTCTTTCTACCAGCTTTTTTCTTAACAACAACTTCTGGTTCTGGTACTACTTCTGGTACCACCTCAACAACTTCTGGCTCTACTTCTGGTGTGTTTTTAACATGAACGATTTCATCTTCCCTCTTATTAAAGAAAAATGCGAATGAATCACCATACTTTTTCATATCAAACCCTTTTTTAAGAGTTTCATTTATGAATTTGTTGACATCATCTATCTCGTTAAGCTCACAGAAGGCCACCATGTCATCGTATAATGATTTTTCTATGTCTACCTTAACCATTTATCAAAAGTTCGTTATTCTCCTCTATATCGCTTATATCGGTTATTTTAAAGGTGAGATATTTCACTGGGTTTTCAATATCGTGAAATTCGTATGATAATAACTTATCATTATTAATTTTTACAATGTTGAATCCGTGTTGGCTAACCGTTTCACCGAAATTTTGTTGGATTAGGGATCCGACCATTATAACTGGTTTTGTGTCGTCAACCATAAAAACCTGCCTTTTATGTATATCGCCACAAAGAACCATGTCACAATGTCTGAATTTATTCATATCAGCGCCGTGTGTGAACTTAAAACCTTGTTCATTTACAGCCCCAACAATCGTACCGTGGTACAATCCAACGTAAATCCCACCAAAAGGTCGCATTTCTAATTGTTCTGGCGGCATATGATTGTCAAAAATACTAAATACAGACCAAACAACATTCTCATCCTGATATAGACCCGATTTTGTGTAATAAATGATATTATCAACATCAAGAGCTTTGATGATTGGTGTTAGGGCGTCCATTCGTTCTTTATTTTGTTCAACGATATCATGGTTACCTGGTATGATAACAACCTTACCAGTAACTTTTGAACATTGGTTTAAGAACCAAGATACCTCATTAACCAACTCTGGGCTAATCTGGTTTCTTGAGTGCACAATGTCACCAGCTATGACAATTCTTTCTGGTTTCATTTTTCTCATCTGGTCCAGGAAATTTTCACATATTGCCCTAAACTCATTGTGTCTCTGGATATTTCTAAAATGAATATCCGCTATGTGTGCGATTGTTTCTATCATAATACAATTCTCTTTAATTTGTAGTGTTCGATAAGCATTTCAGCTTCTTTTTTCATATAACCAATTGGGATTAGTTTAAAGATTTGGATATTTTTATCCCAATAGAATAAACCACCACGGTTAAATTTCTTACCAGTTTCTCTTTCATACATGACACCATAAACAGAAAGCTGGATGGTATAATCATTATACTGACAATGTGCTAAATGGTTTAAAGGAAAGTGTAAAAATTCACCGTACTTATTTTCGTATTCAAATCTTTTGTTTGTTTTAAAATCCCATACATTAAAGAATAAACCATCTGGTAAATCTTCGATAATGTCTGAAGTACCCGCCACACCTTGTTCATCATTAAACTCAATTGACATGATGTGTTCTGGTTTCAAATATGGGCTATCAATAAGTGATAAACCTTCTTCGTAGCACACATCTCTAAACGCGCCTATAACAATCTTCTCAAATTCATCTCTAGGTGAGTACATTCTGTTCGGTGCCAAAAGAAATCGCTCCAATATTTCGTGTAAAGCCGTGCCATATTCATTGGCCAACCTGTTTATTTCTCTCCACTCGGCAATAACCTCTTCTTTTGTTACCCCTTTTCTTTGTGCAATTCTTTCCGCATGGAAATCCTCATCAAATTTTTCTTTGTACTGCCCCAATACAGTTGTAACCGATGTATATTTAACGGTTGGCTTAGCACTATTGTGATAAGTGTGGGTTGCGTGATCTAGTGTTATCATTCTTTAAGTCTCTTACTCGTTTGTAATAATAATTTTAAATTTTCTGGTCCGTACTTCTCATAATATAATGAAATATCAACACCCTTCGGTAATTTAGTTACCAAAACTTTTTTATATAACTTACCACCATCTAACTTTTGATAGATCTTAACAGTATCATCCCAAGCATCTGGATCAAGTGCAATAATAATATAATTTTTTGATTTAAAATATAAATCAGTGAATAATTTATCTGAAACTTTTTTACCTAGCAGAGGTATACTATTAGGTACAACAATATGGTCAAAAGCACCCTCAACCAAGAAAATAGGTTTTTCCCAATCTATTAACCTTTCGTTAAATATTATTAATTGTTTCTCAACCGATGGGTTAAGGTATTTAAATTTGTTTGTTTTTGGGCTGATCGATCTAGTTACAAAAAAGTTTAATTTGTTTTCTAAATCATATGATGGAATCACAACCCTGTGTTGGTACTTACCAGTTAAACAATAACCTATCTCAAATTTTTTAATATGCTGATCGGTTATACCTCTTGAATATAAGTAAGCAAAAGCTGCGTTGAATACTGGGTTACCTAATTTACCGTCAAGTTTTACATACTCTTCTGGTAACCTTAACTCTTCTTTCTTTTCTTCAACTGTCTTAAACTCGTTAAACTTGAACTTTAGTTTATAAAAATCGCTAAGCGTTTTTTTATCAGAATATTGTTTAACTAAATTGGCTAACCTACCTTTTGTGTTATCTGTTTCACCGCAAGCCCAACAATGGTATATACCCTCTTTATATGAAATTTCAAGATTACCTTTATGGTCATGCTCGATACCTTTCATAGCGGAGCAATTAGGACAGTCAAAACTAATTTGCCTAGCCCTTTTGTTATGTTTTCTTGGGTCTCCAAGGAAAGACTCTAACAAAAGAACTAGCTTTTCAATTTCTAACTCCTTATTAATGATATCCATAATTCCCACAAATGTAAGGAATTATTTCTAATTAAACAAATTTTATTGGAAAATTTCTTTTTGATGGGCAAAAGCTAACATAACCGTATATGCATCTGACATATCGTAGTTCTCTTTTTTAAGTTGACCCTTTTTGTCTAATAACCAATTAATCTCTGGTTCTCTCTTGGAGACTAGATCCCAAACAATCTTTTTCTTATCAATGTCTTTGGGTAGTCCACCAAATAAAACTAATTTACCAGATGAATTTGGTTGCATAAGTGAAGGGAACGCATTTTTTCTGGCCTCATATGTTGAAACGTATTCTGGAACAATACCGAGTACGTCATAACATATTTTAGTAACCATACCATTAAAGCGTAAAAGTGTACCAACGGTATTAACGTTATTTGATCTGAGCAATGGCTCCTCGATCACAACGTATTTAATACCAAGGTTTTTGTATTTTTGTATGAACTCAAAAAACAAATCAGCTTTTTTAACAAGTTCCTCTGTTTTTGTTTTTGGTTCGGGTTTAGCTTTTGGAGAAATATGTGTTAACTCCAAAAGCTCGCCCTTATAGTTGAATAATGAAATTCCGATTGTTTTAGTTGAAACGTCTAGTCCAAGTAAGTAAAATTCTTCTTGTATCTCTTGCATAAATTTTAAATTATAATCTTATTTTCACGTTAAATGAAACAACATCATACCAATATTTTTTAATTGGTTGGGTTGGTTTACATATAGCCAATAAATTACCTTGCGCATCGTGAATACCTAATTGTGTAATTATCACGGGGTATAAATCACCATTTGATGACTTGAATGATGCGTAATCTTCTGTTTGTGCAACACCTTGTAATTCTTTAGCCGTATCGTTTGATGATTTAAAGAACTCATCAGAAGATGCTAAACAAACAATGTTTAAGGATTTCTCAGTGTTATAACTATTGTAAGTTAATTCAGATGTTTCGTTACCTGTGTAGATAAACTGAGTGCTATCCCATAATACATCAGAACCATCTTTTGTTACGATTATTTGTTCGGTGTCACCAGAATCAGTTGTTCTAACATCACCTCTCGTATCGGTAACATAACCATTAACTAAATCATAATTTTTAAGAACGTTTGTTGTACCAGCTGTTACAATATCACCATCAAAAATAGCTTTAAAGTACGAGTCAACAATTAATGGGTGTGTGATAACGATAAAACCTTTATCCAAATAAGCCACACCAACACATTTGTCATTCTTATAGTTATAAGTTGGTTTCTCCTGCGCTGAAGGTGAGAAAACTTTTGTACCGTTAAGTACCTCAGTATAACCATCACCCCAGTTATTAAAGTTTGCTGAAGGAGTTGCAATATCATCACAGAATAATAAAACTACATTACTCTCGTAAGTTGTTTCGGTTACGTTTGCCAAATCTGGTCTAACGCCCAATGTTGCTAAACTAATATTTGGTTCTGATAATTTTTTATCTAAATTATTGTTAATACCAGCCTCGTTATAGGTACCATATATATCAATTGTTGTTTCTGAACCAACGTAGGTCATAACACCCAATCTCAATTCATCTGGGTCAGTTGAAGCGGTGCCAACATAATAAGGTAATGTTAATTTAACGGTTTTACCATCAATTATCTCTCCATACTTATTGTTTGGTACTTCAAATATTAGGAACATATCGTTAGGTACTGGTACGTTCCAAGGTTTATTTACCTCAAATTCGTTTGAGCCGATTGTTTGCATTACAGTGTTGTAATACTCACCAGTGTAACCAGTTACTGGGTGAACAAGTAAAGCGTCCGTTGTACCAGTATAAGTAGAAGTTATTTCTGTCCACTTATAGTTAATACCGTTTTTTCTAACAGCAACCGCATCATTTGTACCAGCCACGCTTAGTACCCCATACTCTGATCTAGAATATTTTTTATACTCCTCGTCTGTAACAGGTAAGTTAAGTGATTTTAATAAGTTAGCAAAAATCGTATTATTATCTTGTCTACCAACAAAAAAACCAGGTAAAACATCTGTTGTGTTTAAAGTTGTACCAGTAAAATTGTGATTTAAAGCTTGATAACCGTTTGATAAGTCAAATGGTATTGTTTCGTTAACAACAACAACGCTTTCAACTGGTTTTAATATGTTATAATTAGTTGGGTTATAATCAAATTCGATATAACCTCTACAAGTACCACCGTACTGTGGTTGAGAAAACTCAACATCGTTATAAGCAATTGTGTATAAATAACTGTAACCACCATTTGCCGCAACCGCTGTTGCGTTTGATGACAAATCTGGAGCCGCTTGGAATCTACCTAAAACGGTGTTTGTCGATAAACTTGTTAATTTTGTGTTTAAACCAGTTGTTGCCGCAACCTCTGTGTGTGTAATAACAACAGTTTGGTTTAAAGCGGGTACATACTTTGGTTTTTCTAGTAAATAGAACTCAGCAACACCATCTGTTCCTGTTGAAATGGTTCTACCGAAATATGGGATTCTAACTTTTAATATTGCGCTCATTATATTAATTTCTTAAGATTTGACCTTTTATTGTAATGTTTTTTGATATTGCGTAAACATTATCGTTGTAGTCACCAGTGATATCTGTAACAATTTGATCAACAGTTGATAACGCATTATAGTTGCCATCCTCATCGGATATTGAGAACTGTGCAGGTATAAAACCCTGCTCCAATAATCTTCTTCTACCCAATTCAGTTAGATAGACTTTAATTTCATCGGTGCTTCCGCTTTGTGGTACGAACCCCATATTGTTTCTTTATTTAAAAATATTAATTTTATTCTATAAGTCAAGTCATTATTTTCTTATAATAAATATAACCTAATTTAGATTTTTTACGTATTTACCAAAATTGTTGAGATCACCATCTCCTCATTTATTATTTTGGTCAATTCTTTATCGGCATAAGCCTTTAAATTGAAAGTAAAATCAATAATACCAACTCTTTTAAGCGGGCTATTCGTTGTTTTACCATAATAGTGTTTATTTAAAACCCCTAGGTTTTGCACTTCGTAAAAAGCTGATAAGTTTAATTTTGTTAATGGCATTATAGATTTATTAGAATCAATAAGGCCTAAATCAGTTACAAGTGTTAATTTACCTGTTACAAAACCATCAACGCTTACAGTGTATTCTTGATAATATTTTGTATCGGTTTCATAAGTATTTGTTAATAAAACTTTTATAAAGTTTAATCTAGCTTTTAGTTCAGAATCTCTTGTTCTAGCTCTAACAAATGTGATATCACTAAAATATATTGGTTTTGTGTTAGTGTTTAATATACCAAAAACCCCATCTTTTTCTGTTGTTTGGAATTTGTCGGTTGTAAGACTGACACTAACAGCGGGTGTATTAATATAAAAATTGTTTTTAGGTATCACAAAACTAAAAACGGGCATTATTTTGGTAACTTTTACGGTATTTACTAAAGTTGGCATATTTTATGAGAAGTATACTGGTAATGTTGGTATGTCTACCGATATTTCTTCTTGGACATACGTTATTATTGTTTTTGATACGGTGCCATTATAATCAACCATTAGTTTAAAATCTTTATTACCTCTACAGATATTCGCATCAAACTCGACTTCAGATGTGGCATCTAATTGAGCTGTAACCCTAAACAATGGTCCACCATCCATAACATCAAATGGGGCTACTTCAGCCATATCAAAGCCACTATCAATGATCTGATACTCCGATGCTAATACAAGACCCTGTATTTCTGGCGGGGCAAAGGATATGATAGTTATACCACTTGACGTAGGTGGTACGCTTGTTGATACGCCATTTCCGTAGTTTACCGATGAGCTATCGCCCTCTATATATGAATAGTAAATAATACCAGCTGAATTATTTATTACGTTATAACGTCTGGGTCTTGGTAGAAACGATGCGTTTATGTTATCAGTGTCCAATTCAACATAACTATTATATAAAGAATAACCAGCTGTTGATAATGGCACGTACCCAGCATCAACTGGATTACTTGTGGATCCGCTATACGTTGCGCTTTTATAATTGTAAACCCTTAGATCACTTAATTTTAACTTTCTTTTTGTGTTACCGAGTATTGCATATAATGTTACCGATATGGTATAACCAGTGCTCCCTATTTGGAACCCACTTGCGTCTTCACCACCAAAATTAAAATAGAAATTAAAATTTGTGTAATACTTCTCACCTTTAACAAGTTCATTTATTTTTTTTACTTGCGAATACGGTAGATCGTGTGTTCTATTTGTGAATAGGTTATCGCCTCTAAAACCATCACCCATTATTTTACCATAATAGGTTGAGTCCGAGTCAACTAAGTTAATGGAACTATTAATAAAAGAGAAATCTGTTACATCCGCTGATTTTAGCGGGAAAAAATCAAAATTTTCTATTAAAGCGTTAACCCCATCAGCGTTATATGAATCATAATCATACGGCGCCTTTAGATGTAACCCATTAAGATCTTTAAGGTTATACTGTCTTGCCATGTTAATCTTTAAATGTTGTTATTGTTAACGTTTCTGGCGAAAGATCTGGCTCATAAACGACATAATTATTCTCAGCTGTCTGTGACACCCCCAAAAAACCATTTGTGAACTCAATATTATTATCCACGGAACCCCTGTTAGAATTCTGCGTGTAGACTTCGCTAGTTTCGTTAACTTCTGTATTATCATAATATTTAATCGTTGGTATTGTTTGGCCCGTAAGAACATTAACATCAAAACCACTCATCTGTTGGTAGTTGGTGTTATCAATTAAAGAAAAATGTGTAACGGTGTTTTTAAAACCTTTATTAATAAAAGCCTCTCTACCTTTATCCGTTAGGTATATCTCAAAAGTGTACTTATTTCGTTTTATAAAACCCATTAGAAATCAATTGTTGCTTGTAATACTAACATATCAGAATTATATTTTCTTGTTACTGGCTCTGAAAACTTACCAGTTGCGACAACAGTTCTATTACCATCATAAATAGCTATCTCAGTAAACGCAACTTTATCCTGGTCTGGATTAAATGTTGGGTTTTGAGACGCAGTAAACTGGTTAGGTAACACGTTGCATGTTAACTGTGTTTTATATATGGTAGCTTTTATATCTGTTTCAATATTACCATAGAAAAACACCTCATCCCCAAATGTAAATCTATCTGTTTCAGTTACTGTTGGCAATTCAATGTAATCTGTTAAAAGATAAAGATCAGTCTCACTATTGTCAAGGATATATTGGTCAATATTTACACGTAACGCCGCAATAGTATCTTTTGTTAAAACATTTGTTGATACAACTTGTCCAGCACCTGAATTATCTAAGTAAAACATGGTTATTTCACTACCTTGTGCGGGTGTGAAATTTAACTCAACTCTCCTATCATCAATGGTCTCATTTGTTACGAATACGCCATATGTTGCTGATGAAAGTAACATACCTTTATAGAATAACCAAACAGTTGAGTTGTTTGGTTGCTTATTTAATTTAAGTGATACCCTATATGGTGCAACGGATGATTTATATATTGGGTCAGCATTGGTGTTTGAGTTAATAGTGGCTAATGATGGTACCGTAATAACTTGCTTAATTGTTTTAGCGGTAACACTAGTACCTATTAAGTAATAAAACTGTAATAAATCACCTGTGGTACCATAACCTTGGTTAAAAACAACAACACTTCTATTGTTTGGACCGACAATACCGCTTGATGCTGGGTATAAATAATAATCACCATCAGATAGTGTATCGTCCGATGCTTCTTTTTGTACGGTTCCGTTGTATATGACAATAACTTCACCAACCTGCGTTTCCCCTAACTCAAAAGCGTCAAATGTTGCTAAGTTTATTGTTGGGTGCGTGGTTAATAAATCTGTTGAATAATCGTATATATCAGCGTGTAATTCAAACTCAGTACCATTTATTTTCATAACACCAGTCACACAACCGTTTGTACCTAGATACTCACTAACTTCAACATAAGACCAGTTTGTTGAATCTGGTTTTATCGATGTTTCAGCTTTTTGCCATAAAAGATATATTTGATTGGTTTTAAAACCTGTTCCACTTGTGTCGTTATAATCTTTTAAAAAATTAAATTCACTGTAATTTGGGTCCGATGTCTTTTTATTAAACTCAAATAAAACATCTTTAGGTTTATCAGTATCGTTATAAATCATCGCATAATCTTCACAATGCATTCCTGTAATACCATTCGTGTCGGCGAATAAATATGTTGCGAAGAAATACTCACCTGGCTGCACTGAACCAATTGTGCTAGTGTTTCCACAGATACCAGGTTCAGTTAAAGTTAGAATGGGTTTTGGTAGCGTCCAGTTTCTGTTTGCTTTATAAGATAAAACAGATAATAATTCTGGATCTTCAATCACAATAATTTTTTCGTCAATAAAAACTTTACCAACAACATTTTTGTCCGCTTCTTGATCCACTAAATCATAATATTGCGCAACTGTTGAACCAATACCTAATTCAGAATTAGCTGCCATAGTTTTTAACTCTGTCCCAGTAACAAATGTGTAACCAAGTGTTGTGGGTGTTGTTGTAAACTGTTGTTTATGCCACATTATGTAAGGTATCTTCAATTTTAGGGTTGATCTGTAAAAACCTTCGCCATAAAAATTTGACACAGTGTTATTTGTATAATGTATTATACCTATTTTAGATCTTTCATCGTAACTATTAAATTTTATGGCCGCACCTAAATAATTACTTGATACGGTGTCATACTTAGATTTATCATCTATTGGATCCAATCCTATAACATCCTCAATGTGAACAATATTCATGTTCCAAACAGGGACATCTAGTTCAGATTGGGTGTTATTATTAGAAAAATCTAATAACCCACCTTGCCAGTAAGCTAATGGTGTTTGGTTATCATAATAATCTTTTATAGTATCTCTACCTGGATAAACAAAAGCTGTTAAATTAGCGTTACCAATTGGTAGGTTTCTATCAACAACGACAGTTATATTTGTACCAGTTGTTATACCTGTTAAAGTTTGGTTGTCACCAGAGTCAGCTGTTGTAACCGTTTCAATAACATACCAAAAATATTGCACTGGTTCGGTTATTTCAACTGATTGTGAGTAGGTCGCCCCAGTAATATAATCACTGTTTTCGTATTTAATAAACAAATAATCACCTGGTTTTAGATCAACATAATCAACATTTTTTGTGCTACCAGTTGTATATTCAAATGTTACTGAATTAGTTGCCCCTATTGTAGTACCAACAATATTATATAGACTAGCTAAATTAACTGTTGGGTGCGTTGTTGCCCCCGTATAATCAAAAAAACCTCTTTCAATAGCTGACGTATAAACCTCATTAGGTATAGCATTAACAACGGTTATTGGGGTCACCTCATTTATACCGTCAGGACTTACAGGGTAATTCATAGCGGTTGCATTATCAGATGGTCTCAATATGTTAACATTGGACGCATCATCTGTTGTATAATTCATTTCGGAATCACCCAAACCAAAATATGTAAAATTTAATGTACCTTCAGCTAAATTTCTTCTCCCATTATTGGTTAACTTAACATTAACCAGGGGTTCATTTTTCTTAATTATATAGCTCATTTTTTGTTTTTATATAAATATTGTTATTTTATAATTTTATGTAATCTAAAGGATCAACCGTACCCAATTCTATGAAATTAGCACCCTCAAAGTCTAATTTAACAACCCTATCTTCGTAAACATCCTTAAGTTTAATTGTTCTTGTAACTGTTTTACTAACCGATGTCTTAGTTGCGGTGATGTACGTGTTATCAATACCAACATCACTTGCATTATACAAGGTATAACCATCCACATTACCTGATTTAAACTTAGTTAAATTCTTATTAGTGTCGTAAGTGACGTCTATTGTTATTGAATCACCTTTAATAACCGAAATAATATCATCAATTGTTTGGTTTTTACTTAACACTTTTGTTATTGTAGCCATGTTAGGACCAGATATTTTAACTGTCATCTTAGTTGCCCCGAATTGGTTAACAATTAACCTAACATTAGGGTTATAAGTAGCACTGGTTAATACTGGTAAAGCGAAATCAGTTTGCTTTCTAGGGTACAATTGTGACAACGATGTTAAATCAGCATCGAATAACACACCAAATATCACTTTAGCATGATGCCCACATGGGTTTGTCACTGTTAAACCACCTATAAATTCACCAGTTAAAGGTAAATTGTTATCATCTCTTTCGTAGTAATAATCCATTATTATATCCGAACCAGATTTTCTGAAACCAACATTACCGTATTCAACAACATCTCTGATGTTAGAATTTTTAGCATCAAATAGTTTATTCACACCAGTTAATAATTTATTATTCTTGGTTGAGCCGCTAAACGAATTTTCAGCAAAACCAGTTTTTAAAACCAGATTACTATTAAAGAAATATAAACTGTTTTTTGTTGCCGTATTTAAAGATTCGACAGTACCTTCATATATTTTAACCTTTGTTCTATCTTTATGGTAAGTGAATTTTTTAACTAACATGAAATCACGTTCTTCCCATCTATTTTGATTAGTCTCTATCGAAGCGTATGGTTCAATTAACGAAATTAAGGTACCGTTAAACGATGATACGGCTCTATATAAAACATTTCTACTGGTCACATATTTTCTACTATTATATGAGTTAGCTGTGTTATATGAACCAGTTGTACTAAATTCGTAAATACTATCATCATCTGTGTTAGAACACAATCTTTCAAACAACGGTTTAATATTTTTGGAAATATTTGTTGTTGTTAAAGATAGACCAGGTATTATTTTATTATTAACAGCTGTATAATTATTCTGGATCAAGTTTGTTTCTAACGAATATCCAGTGTATAAATCACCAGTTGTACCAGAGAACTGTAAGTTACCAGTGGCACCTGTCATGATATAATAAGCAATCATATCAACACCATCTAATTCACCAGCTGTACTACCAGTTGGTAAATAATTTGGGGCCATATCCGCTATAACCGTATCGGTGAACCCAGTTAATGTTATGTAATACCTATCACCAGTTGTGTCGGTTTGAGTTGGTATGAGGTTTTTAAACCTGTATGCCGCTGGGGTTACTGAAATTATCGGATCACCAATAAACAATAAAATATCATTTTTTGTGTGGAATAAATTATTTACCGTTGCACCTGTTATTCTAAATTCATGCCATGCTGCGCCAGTTGCTGGCGGAGTTGTACCACTATCAATCTTTTTAAGCCAAAAGCTATATGACAATGGGTCGGATGATGACTGATAATAAACAAATGAGCCAGATGGGTAGACGTTAGTAGCTTCATGAGTTAATGACTTGTTGTAAACATACTCATAGTAGGTAAACGCTGAACCAGTACCAGGTACCTTAACGATATCACCCATATTTAATTTCTGTGTTGGGGCCCCCGTTAACACGATAGGTTCAGCGAATTTATATGGTCTAATATTAGTTTTTACAGCTGAATATCTATCGAATTTATTGTAACCTATTGGACTAAAGGATTTTAGATCGTATTTTTCTATAGGAATAAAGGACGCCCTAGCACCATTTGGTTGGTATATCGGGTGTATGTTCATAGAATAAGTTACATCTGTTTGTTTTCTTAAATGGTTAGATGTTATATCTTCAATACAAACATATAATCTCTCAACAGTCTTTGTTTCAATTGTTGTACCAGTTGCTGTTTCCACAACAACATCGTAATCAGTTAATTTAACCTTAACAATGTCATTTATACGGTAGTTATTAATATTTGGACTAAAATATGGTACAACTTCTAAGATATCTTGGTATAATTGTGTGCTGTAAACAGCATTTTCTTTTTTCCAATAACCCGTAGCTGTCTCATATCTTGTTTTAGATATTAGATTTTCAACAAGATTACCATTATAATCAATTAAATCATAATCAACAAAACCTTCATCATAACCAATAAAATCGATTGTTGTACCAAAACTTGTATTAACAGTTTCGTTTTTTAAATACCTTAAGAAAGGGAAATCATTTTTATTTAGTTTTTTTGTTCTTTGTTTTGGTGTTTTACCAATTATAATGTTTTTTGTTAAACCAATGTTCTCAACTTCTTGTGGTGTATTACCTATGTAATTATTTGTTGACGTTATTGTGTAAGATACGTTAATACCATTTTGTGATTGATCTTCTGGTAATAATGAAGGTGCGTTTTTAGATCTAACTGTAACCTCAAAACTAAGTTTATCGTTATTAAAACCTTTCTCATAAACAGAAACGTCACCAATAACACTACTTGATTTAAATTTTTCGTAGAATTTACCGAAAATTAAACCAAAATTATTTGCCTCATCGTATGATTGTGTTATTAAAGGTCTTGGTCTAAATTTGTACGTATCTAATAAATTATCTGTTTTGAACATGTTATGTTCAACCTGGAAATTATTATTCATACAAATCGGTTCTATTGATAAAACATCATCAAAATAATGACCATCAATAACAGATCTACCACCATTAAAATAAACCCTAAATCTTGGGTCGTCTATATCAGAATAAGTTGATGATTCGATGTAATCATACTCTAATTCTTCATATCTTTTTAACGTACAACCATATACCTCTGGATTAACAACCAAATAAAGTCTAGTGTCAACAGGAAATATACCTTGATAGCTTATACTACTAACTCTATCTTGGGCACTATTACCCCCGTTAAGTGTAAAACTCTCATCATGGTAGACTTTACCAAATTGATCCATTAATTTAATGACTACTGTTTGATCTATGGATAACTCTGTTTCAAAATATAAATCGGCCTCAAATTTTAAAAACGCGTTTTGCTTTATTAAGTAATACCCGTCAGATAAGCTAATATTCGAATTACTTATGTTAAAGTTTTCGTTTAATGACCTAATATCAATATAATTGTCTTTATCAGCCTCAAGTTCTAATTCCTCAATTAATGTACTAACAACTATTTCATCGGTTTGCGGTGAATAGAACGGACCTATCTTCGTTTCATCTAATGAGTAGAAACCGTCAAAAGTTACCGTAGAAGATTCACTGATATAAAGTTCATCATTTAGTACGTTATTTGTAACTTTGTAAGTCTCAGTAGGCGTTGCGCCACTGAAAACTTGATACAGGTATAGATTCTTACTTAAATTAATAGATACGATATCACTAAAAGGGTTTACTCTTAATCTTTTAATATACGCTGAATCTATGTGCATATAAGGATCGGTTTTTGTTCTATCCGTATACGCTTCATATAAACCTGGTACTATTGTGGTTGTTGTTGTACCAGTTGGGGTACCAGCAACGGTATAACCTGTAACTGTCGCACCCGTCACTAAGTAATTAACAGATGATTTTGTCACAACATCGCCAGAATAATAAACTATACCGTTTGTCCATGTCATCGGTTTTCTATAAGGGACAATCCAATTACCAGAGCTACCATACACCGCGTCATCTGGTTCAGATGTTGCTGTATTCTTTGAATAACCGTAATATTTTGATTGCTCAATTGTTAGGTATTCATTTGTTTCGTCATAGTAATCTGTTATACCAGCTGTTGACATATCAATAGTTAAACCACTATAGTTATAGTAACAAGTGTGTGGTTTTGGTACTGGGCAAATAAAATCAACATCAGCCGCTAAATAAGCGTGACCAAGTGATACACCCTCAAGATAATGAGTTTTTTCAGAATCAAGTAAGATACCAGCTGGTGTGTCTTTAAAAGTTACCGAACTAGCATCCGTAGTTAGAGGTATTAATTCATAAACCTCAAATGCGTTTGGTTTGTTGTTTAATATACCAACACTTAAATTTGTTATCGTGATATCGTTAGGGTAGTTTAACATATTCCAAATTGATATCTTATCAGTTGAGAATGTTAAAACTTCTGAATACGTCACAGTACCAGTTGCTGGGCCGCTAATACCATCTAATTCAGTACCAGAGACTAAACCATCATAAATTTTTATATCATCCTGGCCAGAAACTGTGAACTCAACCACATATTTACCTGGTCCGTTTGGCAATGTTATAGTTTCGGTATCATAACCGCTATCCAAAACAAGAGTATTGTCAGTATATGGGGTCGGGTCGGTATTAATTACGTATGTACTTCCAAACCCGTACATTTGGTTTGTATTTAATCTATAAAGACTATTATCATAAACAACAAACACACCTTTTCTGTCACCAGATCCAGTGTTTACGTTACCACCATATACCCCGTCATCACCATAGTTCTCATCCTCATCCCATTTATATATCTCAACACCATCACAAGCGTCCTCAATGTTGTAATAAAAACCGAAATACTCATTTATAGTTGGGTCGTATCCAGTATAGTTTTTACCTTTATTCCCAACAAGTGTAAAACTAGACGATTCACCCATAAAAGGATCTTTTTTGAAACCTCTAGTATCAAACGGGTTAGTTGCACCTTGATTGACTGGTCTTTTAGCTTTGTCCTGGAATTCCGATCCATCGGTACCAAGCCAGTTAACGTTATTGTTTAAACCGTGTTTATATACAAATTTATTATCTAAGAACTTACTGTTCTGTATTTTTTTACCAGCATTTAATATTGTTGTTGCTGGTGTGAATTGTTGTACTAATTTAACCCAAGATGAATCAAATTTATTTAAAAATTCTAAACTTTTTGTGTTCGTTACTGGGTTATTCGTTAACGCCAAATAATCATAATAAATTTTAGTTAACGTTGGGTATGTTTTAATTGTTTTTCTATTGTCTGGTTTGATGTAGTTGTCCATCGATTTCTGTAAGAACTGGTTGAATGTTAAATCACCAGCATTTATCTCTGGCACAGTTCTAAAAGTTAAATCCGAATTTAATTCAATAGAATTTCTATTTAAGTATCTGTATAAAGTAAAATCAAAAATCTTATCAGAAGATATATAAACTTCTAATTCTTTAGAGTTAACAACCAATCTAGAGTCATCTTCATAATATTCGGTATAACCGATACTATCTTCTGACAATCTAAGTACTTGTGATTCGGAATAAACCCATGACTTTACGTTATCGGCGAATCTATCCATATTAAATATGGACACATTACCTTCTTTTTCATAAGCTTTTATGTATATGGAGCCAAAATCATATGGGCCAAAGTTTTTACCGTCATTTGCTACACTAAATCCAGCTTCTTGGTATTTAATTCTACCTGGTACCGTTGGGTAACCATCTTTGTCAAAAGGTAATAAAGTTAATAAGATGTTATCGCTATAAGCCGATCCATATATTTCATAAGCTTTTTCGGTATAATTAACTTTATTTCTTGCAACATAAACATACTCATTAACCTCAAAGATTGAGTCGGGTAAACCAACAAGATTTAAAATAAATTCGATAGATTTTCTCGTACCCTTTGATTTCCAAAGATGGTATGAGTTTATAAAAATTCTACGCCAAAGTTCAATATCAATATCAACTGGTTTTAAACCTGGTTCAATACGTAAATCTCTAATATCGAATAAAGATTCAATAAGTGTGTTTTCATCCTCAATATTGTAGGTTTCAAAACCCAACATATTCCCATAATTTTTAGTTAATAAATCTGGGATATTTTCTATTTTATCATAACTTAAATTAGTCATGAATGTGATACCATCAACATATTTTTTAATAGTATCGAAATTTTTACCAATAAGACCAAACATTAAATTAACTCTTCTATCATCGGTGTCAAATTCTTTTAAAGAATCCGTTGTAAGGAATCTAGATATTAAGTTAGTTTTTGTTGAGTCGAAATCGTCAGATATGTTATTTAATTTTGTTAGATACTTATCAAATTCACCGCTAAATAAATCAATGTTAACCTCATCATATTGTGGAAACACCAAGGTTTCATTCATATTTAATTCAACGCCAAGATCCGTAAGCTTTTTATATCTAATTACACTAACATATTTATTTTTTTCGTAATTATAGTTCAATAAAAATTGACCCATATCGGATAAATTTTTCTGGAACTCGTCATATTTTTGCATTTTTGGTTTAACCCAAAATGTTTTATTAACCGTTTGATTGGCGTTTACGTCATTAGCAAACGGATTACCCTCAACAGTTAAATATATACCATTTTCATAGTCATTGTATGAACTAGGTAATGTGGCATTTAATATTTTATATTCAACCTGATTATAGTAAACAACATAATCAGTGTAATTTTTTGAGAAATTTCTAAGTGGTGTTATATTAACATCATCAGTTACCGTGGTACCAGTTGTTGTATACTCTATACCAAATGGGTTGCTAATATTGCTGAGATTGATTTTAAACTGAGCCGTATCCTTACTAGATGAATAATTATAATCTGAAACAGTTGGTGATGCTAAACCAACCACGTTTAGTCTAAGACCAGCTGGGTATTTTTGTGTTATCTCAACAACCGTATTTTTTATCGTCTCCTTCATCGGAGCGTATAAAACATAATTTTGTAACTTCTTTTTATCAAAAAGTACCCTAACGGTTATATTATCCTCAATTTTTTTATTGATTTGATCAACCGCATTTTGTGCACTATTTTTAGCTGGGTTTAGATTATTTATACTCTCAGCTGTGTACGATTTATTACCGCCAGCTAAATTAATGTTTTTACCTTTAGAACCCTTTTTTGTTACTGATGTTGATAGTGAAAAATTACCCAACGTGAAAAATGGGTCACCAGATATCTCATCCTTTGCATTAGCAAATTGTAAACCAACGGCTTTATCGCCAATATTACCAAAACCAGATATTTGGTTTGAACTACCTTGGCTCTTATAATACCTTAGGGCTTGTTCATATGCTAAAAAAGATGAACAAGGTACATATTTATTTTCACCGTTAATATTATAGGTTCTATAACCAGTACAACCAAGATCAACCGCAGCCGCCATCGCAGCATCAGCCGTATCATATAAGTGCGCTATTAAAGGTGTATTTGTATAACTAAGATTAGCCATTTCCTACGATGTTATTTAATGTCTTTGTTGAATCTATATTATTTCTTCTTGTTCTAACCTCATATAATTTTTTATTCGCACCGTCTTTAATTTCATATAAATCATATTGTGCGTATATATTACCATCAAAATCGTAAAGAGTATAGATACCATCTTCCATTGATTTTGTTTGGTCTGAGTATAATGCAATTGCTAAACTTTCAGCATCATAGTTAACTAATTCAACCTCAAGAATTTGGGGTGTGAAACTCGTGCTTGTTAATATGATATTTTGCCCTTTAAAACCGATAAATGGGGTTGCTGTTGGTTTAAAGCTAGGTGCCGCGTTTGGTGTTACGGTACAGAATAATAAACTACCCACATTATTATAGGTATATTTTATCGTTTTAACCGAACTATTAGGTGTATCAACCTGAACTGGTTCAACAATAAACGATGAAGTGATTACTCTATATAGATTTTGGACTTTGCTACCGTTGTCATTTAAATATTCAACACGATAACCGTCCAATCCGTTATTACTAAATTTGCTTCTAAACCCATCTGGGGCTGAATCAATATTTAAAACAAGACCTTTAATATCTGGAAATGTAGCTAATTCAGCGCAATCCTCGATTTGAACTCTTATCTGGGCTGGTCTTATGTAAACAGTGTAAAAACCTCTGGCGCTGAAAACACTCTTAGGTAATTCAAGGTTATACATACCACCCAAAACCTCTAAAGCGTTTGTTGGGTCAAATACTGGTCTAATGACATCAGTACCATTTAATTTTGTAACTTTTTGTGTTTCGGTTGAGTTTCTGTTTTTACTGTATAAAACAACAACCTCGATATCCGAAGGGTCTACATCAGCTGGTCTTTTAACACCATATACACCTATTCCCATATTTATTGATCTTTAAAATTGTATCCTCTTGTGTTTATTTTGTAATATCCAAAACCTGTTTTTGATAATTCATTTAAATCTTTAACATTTTTTAGTCTTCTCATTGGTTCAAAGGCATTATTAACACCTCTGTCTATAAATACTTCTGATAAAACTTTTGGTTCGTCAATTGTGTCTGAATAATAATTTAATGTTGGTTTTACCAGATCATCAAGGTTATTTCTCATGAATTTAAATATAGTTGTTTTATCAGAATTATCAACATAAAAAACTGGATTTGGCGTGTCTAAATAAAGGACATATTCCGTTCTTTCTTCAGACTCTAATAATATCATACCAACTATATTCGTACCGCTTATTTCAATTCTTTTACCAACCCTAATATTCTTTGGGGCTGGGACAACTCTATCACTTAGATCCGAAAAACCTTTACTTAATTCCCTATTGTATAATTTTAAAGCCTGTTCTTTGGTAAAACTTAAGTCTAATAATGAGAATTTACTATCGGTTTTACCAACAATGAAATATTTTTCTGGTGAATCCAAAAAATGCATCTTAACCTCATCCGCTGTTGAAATATTCTGGTCATTTGTTAAATATTTTGCGGCTGGTTTAACCATTTCATTATATGGGTATATTTCCGATAACGTCTTCTCAATTTCCTCAATTTTTGGGTCATCATAATATGGCGTTATTAAAGCACCGTTTGGGTCCACTAAAGATTCCATGTACAGATTAACCAAATAATTGGTGTCTTCTTGCATTAAAATTGTTGTCATTATTTTAAATTTACTTTAATTGGGATTATTATTTTTTGCATACTAGTTGTACCAAGATCTTCTTTATACAGGTTAACCTCTACGTTACCCACTATATCTAATTCTTTAATAACACCAAAGTGGAATAAAAATCCAGCACCAACAAATAAATCTACGGTAACTATTATCTCCTCATTTACATTTATTTTAGGGTCCAAAGCTTCAACAACCAATGTGATACCATCTTTTTTAATCGAAGGTTTTGTTTTTAATAAACTATCTATGTCAATAGAACTGTATTGACCTACATTAGACCTATCTAACCCTAGATACGATTTATTCACAATCATATTCGCAAAATTAACCTGGTGAACTGGGTTATTGATTAATGGTGTGTAAGCGTATGATGTTGCTGTGGTGTTGATACTCAAATCATTGTTATCTATCTCTTCAGCGTTATCAATTTTATAATCATCCCAAGCTGTCTGATATGTCGAATAGTAATTGTCGTATGTTTCTGTATTTGTTTTTTTAGGTATAACACAATACTCAGAATAAAGGGCTAAACCATAATTTGTTTGTACGCTATGTGTTAATGAACCATAATTTGATAGGTCAATTGTGGATTCATTTGTACTAAATTTTAAATCTTTTAAAATAAAAGAGTCGATTATATACGTATTAAGACCGCTTCTATTCTCCAACCTAAATGAACCAACAGTTCTTTTAAAGGATTCAATCCCAATATTAACACATTTATTTATATTTGTTTTTAATAAACCAATGGGTTTAATATTCAAGCTACTAGATTTATACATTAAATACCCCTCTAACGAGCCTTCAAAAGTATAATAGGTTATATCGTAGTCTGGAAAACCATTACTGTCAGGCACAGTTTCAACGTAGTCTAGTATTTTTTTATATTCAACATAATCTGGGTCATTAAGTAAACCAGCGGATAGTGTTTCATATTTAGTATCGGTTACTCTTAACTCTGTTTTTATAGCATTTGTTGATAAGAGTAGATCACCGTACTCCCTAGGGTTTGTTGGTTGCTGTAGGTCTGACGGTTGATCATTTAATACTGGGAATTGAGACCAATAATCGTCATAAGCGAATTCATATAAATCAATATGATCTGTCTCCAAATCATATTTACCAGTTCTATCATTATAATCGTATATTTTATATTTTTTAGTATCGTAATCTAACTCATATTTTAGATACAATTTTTTTTGGTCGAATGTTTCCACATCCTGTAACCACTTTTTACTTACGTTGTTTTTTGAAGACGGTATAAATTGTATTTTTTTACCATTTAATGCATCCCAAAAATAGAATTTAACATAAAAATCGGATTTAATATAATTTTTAAGGAAAAAAAATGAATATCCGTCAACGCCTTCAGTTAAATTAAAAACTGGTCTTTTTTGTGGTATACCTACTACCGTTTCAGTACTAATTGGGTTTAATAATTCATCTAAAATCTGAGTTACAACATCTTTAGTTTTTTCGTTAAAAAGGTAACGATCTGAAACGTATATTGGTATTGTTGTTATTCTTTTTTGCGTTTCAACATCATTACTGTCATAAACTTCTAACAATAAAAATGAGTTATATGTGTAAGTTTTGTTGTTAAAACCGTATTTTAATCCAGTCCATAGGCTTGATTTATCCCAAAAAGGGAAAGTGAAAGTGTTATAAAAATGAGGCCTACCTGATTTTGCTGGGTATTTTTTTCTGAGTTCGGCCATTGGGTCGATTACAACGTATGGCTTTTGTTCATTAATTTCTGAACCAGATAGTTCAGTTTCGTTATCAAATTTAACGGCCCTTAAACCATCTGATGATCTAACTTCAAACAACTCACTTCTAATTGACGTATTTTGCGTTGCTATTAGGTTTTTATGGTATGCATCAAATTGCTCTTCAACATGTTTTGAAATTTCATCCACATCCGCTTCTTCAATATACCTTAGAAAAAATAAATCAACCTCGATTTTATCGTAATTTGGTTTAAATTCTGCGCTTTCTAAATTAACAATCTCATTTATATTAGCCACGGACTCCACATCAAGAATTTTATTAAAAACAAACTCTCTATCAGATGGGCTATCTTCAGAACCAATTAGTAAACTTGCTGATAAGTTAACGTCTTTTTTAAATCTTTTCTTTAACATTTTTCGTCAGTGTAGGTTTTAAACGGATCATCTAATTTATTATCGTTGTTATCCCCAAATAAATCATCAACAATATTTCTGGTGTAATCATCAACCGAATTAAGTGAATCAATATTTGATATGTCATTAACATTTAGTTTATATTTTTTCGTTTTATTTTTTTCAGTTAGAACGTTGAATATGAACCTGTCATAAAGGTATCTAGCTCCGTTTAAAAATGGGTAATCTAAAACAACACCATTGTCATCTGACACACCTAGATCTAACACATCTCTCCAAATATATTTATCGGTTTTTCTACTATACACAGCATACTTTGGTATGAATGTGTTTGAGGTGGAATCTTCGATATACGTTGATTTTAATTTTAAATCAATTTTTTTAAATGGTACGTACTTAAAAAGAACATAATTATGTATAAAATTATGATGTACAGGTGATATTAGTTCTTCCGTTAAATTTTCAGCTGAATATTCGTAAATACCAATATCAAATATGTTTTTAATATCTGGTTTATCGGATACCGTTGTTGTTGACACGCTGGCAATTTTTTTAATACCCTCGCCAGGGTTTGTGTAGTCAATTAAAGGTTCAAAGTTAGACTCAACAGTACTAAATATTTTTTCACTTGTGGCACCATTTTTAATAACACCCAAATAACATTCAGTTATTGGTTCATCTTTATTATCTAATAAACCACCTATGTTGAAATCCTCTTCAAAATAAAAGTTATATAAAGGTTCATCGTATAAGTTTTTTGAGAATCCACACTGGTCAAATGTGTTTAGTACTTGTACAACTTCTGCTTGCTTCACATAATACTCTAACACTTCGTTATCTATAACTTTTGATATGGAAAAATTAGCACTGAATAATCGATAAGGTGTTGGTCTCTCAGCTTTTAATATGTTAATTAATTCATTATCGTTGTTCGTTGTTTGTACACCCCTTATTGTACCAGTGAATTGATTTGTTGTTGTTTGTTGACTCAGTAAAGCTGTTGCTGGCGATGCTGTTAATACATTTAAAGCATCACCTTTTGTTGCCACAGATTCTTGGTATAAAAGTCTAGCACTTATCTTAAAATCAATTGATATGTTTTTACCGTTAACATTTGTTATAAAATATAACCCGTCTTTTAACCTACCATCTTTTGATCTGATGTAAACCTGGTCACCCACATTAAAGTTATGTCCATAATTCATTAAGAAACTAGCGTTTTCAGACCCAGTTTTTAAGGTTGGTATTATTAAAGATGCGGGTAAACCCTTACTTAAATCTAAAGTGTAAGTTAAATCTTTTTTATTCTCATCAGTATATGCAATTACATATTCTTTTTTGCCTTTTTGGTTGACGTGTTTGATTGGTTTACATAAAACAATCGACCAATTATCTGGGGTAAAATCTAAAACTTTTTTATCAATATTTAGTTTAGTGTTCCTGTAATAAGCTTTTTTACTTATAACAGGTGAAATTGTACCGTAAACTTTATATTTTTCGTTTTCGTTTTTTTCTTTAACAAATTGATCGTCTTGTGATATATTTGTAAACAAATTATATTCATCTCTGATCTTACCTGGTTGTTCCAATATTAACCTAGTCTTTAAGGTTTCATTTTTAGAACCAGAGAACTTTTTAGAACCCAATACTTCTACGATATCACTCATTGTCTACAAAATAATTTTTTTCTATTGATTTTAAAGCATTTGCACCATCCCAAATACCAAAGTAATAGTAATTAGATTTATACTTATTTGAAATCTCTGGGTTAAACTCCGATGGTGGTATACTACCAGTATAAAAACCGTAAGATGTATAAACCTTATTGTCAATTAACCCATCCAAATCATTTGTTATATCATAGATCGAAAACTCCATAACAGGAGCCTTATTTTGATCAATAGTTGATGATAAAAATGGTCCTATGGTGTAAATATCACTGTATGCTTGTGTAAATCTCCTGTGGGTTCCACCAGAAGTGACGGTTGAGCTTGGTTTTTTAGCCAATTCAATCGCAAATAAACTAAGTTTTAATCCACTAACTGAGTTATCACCGAAATCATAAGAAGGTGCGTCACCATAATAGTTTTCGCCAGTCACACCGTTAATAAAATCATCACCCCTAAATATGTCAGTATAAACACTACCAGAATTTTTACCGTCCAAACCAACACCGATACCTAAATGGTACTCTAACTCTTTAACATCCTCATTATATGATAAATCTTTCGGTATCCTTATTATGTTAAGAATGTTTGCGGGGAAAAGCATTTCTGGGTTGTAATCCTTGTCATTTAAACGATTCCAATCAAAAACATTAATATCAACATCAAACTCATATTTAGGGATAATCGCTGAACCAATAACCTCAACATTTGCTATTTGAGGTACGTTTCTTCTATCCACTGGAAAATTCCAAGGTATATCCTTAAAATCGTTAGTTTGTGGTAAATAATTAACATAATCACCCGCTATTGCCACATTGGTGTTTTTATGTTTATTATATTTTGTCTTTATGGTATAGAACTTTCTTTTTCTATTGATTATGTCATACTCAAATAAACCAGTTGTTGTGCCTTCCCACCCGCCAGTAAAAGAATCACCATTCACTGAGGATGGTACTCTAATACCTGGAGTTGGTGATAGTCTGTAATAACCCCACGGGTACCTGGTTTGCCAAGCTTCAGCGATGTCATACATCTCAAAAGCGTAGTAACCTTTGGTTGGTATACCATTTTCGGTGTCATCTGTTGGTACCAAATCGCCAAACTGGTTCAATTTATAGTATTCCATGTACATTGGTAATGAAATCCTAAAAACTCCAGTATGTTTTTCGGCTTTAAACGCACCTATTCTAACCCTACTCCCTGGTGTTAGTTTATCATCTAATCTATAGATAACAACCATTAACTCCTGTAGAGGCCAAATATCCCCAGTATCCCTGCCCTTACTTGAATCAAAGCCTCTTAACTCCAATGGTATCTCCACTTGGTTTTCATCCAGAGGTTTATTAACCTCATAATATCTTTTGATCTCGAAGGCGCCAGTTACTGAAGACAACCAACCAAAAAATACGGCTGTTGGGGTGTATTTGTAATTTATCTTAAAGTCACATCTTGTAATACCAACATCATGCTCCTCATCGTCACCCCAAAAAGAGGCCACGTTAACTTGTTTAATCTCATTAAAGATATTTGGCATTTGGTTGATGTTTGTCTTAACCTCAACATCAAAAGAATCGTTACCTTTGTAAATAAAATTAGGGACCTTATTAGGGTCGTTATTATCTTTTGCGCCAGTAGCGTCCCTCAAATCCTTTATGTTACCGTATTGGGTTGTTGTTTCAACCAAATCATTTGCCGTAATTTCAAAACTTTTAGTATCAAATAAATCGAAATCCATCATAATATTATGAGAACCAACTGGTACACCAAATATCATATAATCACCAGAATCATTTGTGATTGTGGTATACTTATAATATTTCTCCATTATCTCCAGGTATTGTGGATAATGAGTTAAATCGTTTATTGTTGGTAAATTACCGACAGCTCTGTGGCTTGGATTTTGATTTCTTACCCTTGGTAATAAATTGTATCTAACACCATTCGGAAATTGGTCATTAACCGTTTCAAACGGGTAAAGTTCCATAATTTCAGGTCGCTCTTTATCAGCGGGGTCAATTGGTACAAATATGGATACCTTTGCATTTTGCAAACCATACCCATTAGTGGTTTGTACCCTACCCACTATCACACCAAAGTCAGATGAAGTTTTTCTGTAAACGTCAGTGCTTGATATTTTTAGACTTAAAATCTCTAAGTTATCAAACTCATCCTCTAGGTTAACTAATATTCTTTCGTTTGGTGTTTCCTGGTTTAAAACTATTTTAATGTTTTTCTCCATCCTTAACTAATTCCCGTTGCTATCACTGGTATTACCCTAATATCAACATCGGGTTTTTTAATATTGAGCATTTGATATTCCTCAACAATAATGTAATTACCTGTAATGTCGATTTCACCAGTTGCTGTATCAATTATTGTTTGTTTTGTTGTGTTAGATGAGTAGCCAGGACCCGTTTTGTTGTAGGCTTTTATGTAATTTACATTTAGAACACCGTCAACTTGAGTGATTTTCTTAACCATATCACCAACACTATAACTTTTACCTAAATTGGATTTATCTGTCGTAAATTCATTTTTAACAATGTTGGTTATTTTAGCAGAAGCTTGAACTTGTTGTCCAGATTCAACCAAAACACCCACCTCAAAACCTAAATCAACGACTTCAGCTGGTTTAACAATAACATAGTCATTAATCATTCTATATTTTGATAAATAAGCAGCAATGTTTTCCATTAATAACGATGAAACAACATTAGATATAGCACCGTTAGCGTCATAAGTTAACACGCCAATCTCAATCTTATTTTGTCTTTGTGTTATACTTGTTTTAGCTGGTGAACCAAATACGCTAGGCATTGACATTATCAACGCTTTATAGTCATTTAAGGTTACCGCTCTATTTTGCGCTGAAAAGTTATATGCAATATAATTTCTTAATTCCTCAATAGTAGGTTCATCTGAACCACCAACAGCAGGTGTTGTATTGTTAACTGTTATTGAAGCTTGTACTGTTGAATTAATATTTTGATCTGGGCCGTTAATTACGGTACTTAATCTAGAAATAGTATTAATGGTACCAACACCCGTATTTGATTCAACACCACCACCAATTCTATATTTAACAAACATAGTTGTGTTTGGGATTGGCGCTAAACCTAAGCTACCGTTTCTTAAAAAACTTTTTAAGTTAAAATTACCACCATCCATAAAATCATCTAAAATATCAAAAGATGAATCTGTTTGGGCCCCGAAGGTTATCTGGCAAAAACCGTTGGGTGTGAATTCTGTAATATATCTTTTATCAATTTTTTGGTACACACCTTTGGCGATTCCGTCAACCCTTGGGGAATTCGGATCTTCAACAAAGACATTATCTTCAGCCAATGATGGTACCTGATACCATTTATTCGGGCTGTTCACAAACTCACCCTCTGTCGGGGTTGCTGTGTAATTTGTACCAGCCTTATGTATTATCGATTCAACTGATAAAACATTATTTTCTGGTAAAACTATTTTATAAAAAGGTTGTGTAGTCGCAAAAGATTGTGTGTAAATTTTGCTAGTCCCAGCTATAACAATACCTGTTTTGGTTATACTGTAACCAGTTAACTTATTATTAACAAATATTGGTCGTTTTGTTCTATCAACATTACCAGAACTATTTGTCGCCGAAGCAAAATCTATGTCATATAAAACCTCATATGAACTAGAACCGTTACTTACTTGAGTACCCGCTTTAATAACAGGTAAATATTTCCTATCTTCCTGGTCACCGTATGCTGGAACTTGTGCGCTAAACTCAACAACTGCGACAGCGGCTGACTTAGTTGGTAATTTCAAACCATACGTCTTAGCAATGTTAAACAAGGATTGTCTCTCTTGTGCATAATCTAAAACCGTTTCTTGTAACGCACGGTCAATTTGATAGTTTAGGTTATCCGCAATAGCCGCATTTAAATCTAAAAACACGGATAAAATAGACGCGTCATTAAAGTTTTGTACAACTTCTGGGTAATACTGTTTAATATAGTTTATTTGCTCAGTTTTTAGTGACGCAAAATCTCTTTTACTATAATTTATTTGTCTTGCCATTTTTTATATTGTTATAGATAGTTTATCGCTTGTTTGGAACG